>ENA-OQCF01000612-OQCF01000612.1-human-gut-metagenome-genome-assembly--contig:-NODE-612-length-13548-cov-3.411221_pt1 | contig 13548 bp, 14 predicted proteins | sample MGYA00242756_ERZ504573 | MGnify/ENA primary metagenome ERZ504573 (study PRJEB26092, sample SAMD00036240) | human gut metagenome | host: Homo sapiens | study: EMG produced TPA metagenomics assembly of... | reverse complement strand
TTCGGATAGTGGGTTGTGAATAATAAAATCAAATCATTCCGCAGATAGAGCGTGCCGACAAGCGGAATGAGCTTTTTGACCTCCTCCGGCTTGTAATAGAACCTGCGGTTTAAATCTGCGAGTAGCCGATAAGCCGCCTGTCACGCAAGGTCTGCAACGTGCGCGGCTGATCCTCAACTGCCCGCAGACCTCCTCGCCCGTGAGCCACCTTTCCATCCGCCCGCCGTCGCTCCTGCGCCTCAGGGCGGCTACCTTCTCCGCGAGGGCGTTGAAGGACGCCACCATCATCTCGAAGGTCTTTTTCTCGATAGATACTATTTCCATAAGCAAAACATTTCAGAGTTTGCCGCAAAGGTAACGAAGCCGCCTTGAACACGTGCCGTTTCCCACTAAAAGGCAGCTTGTTGCGTCGTCTGTCCGGGTTACGGAGCCATTATCCGTAAAAATCTTACGTGAGCCACGTAGTGAGCTGTTAAAGCCCCTTTGGTTTATTGCCGAATTTTGTCGCAGAAACATAGCGCAAGCCGAGCGCAGCACGTCAAGCTCGCTTGAACGGTATGCCGAGGCGCAGCCTATGTTCATGCAAATAAACCAAAAGAAAGGACTGAATATGAAAGTGATAACGATGGAAAGTTCCGCCTTCACCGCATTGACGGAACAGATAGCCGAGATAGCGGCACACGTGCGTGCCGTTTCCGGCGGTAGGAAGGAAGAATCCCCCGACAGGCTGCTCACCACCCGCGAGGCGGCGCACCTGCTGAACGTGAGTTGCCGCACCCTCCAGCGCATGCGCAGCGAACAGCGCATCGCCTATGTCGTGCTGCGCGGCAAGTGCCGCTACCGGCAGTCTGAAATAGACCGCCTGCTCGAAGACAGCACCGTCACGGGCGAAGCCGCGACACCGGAACAGCTGAAACGCAACCACACGCTGCGCACGGGCGGCAGACCCAAAGGAAGGAGGACGTAGGACATGGAACTGCTTACCCGCAACAATTTCGAGAACTGGATGCAGAAGGTGATGGAACGGCTCGACCGTCAGGACGAGATGCTGCTCTCCATGCAGCCGTCCGGCAAAGCCCCGAACCGATGAACGGGATCAGGCTTTTCGACAACCAAGACCTGTGCATGCTGCTCCAAATCAGCAAGCGCACCCTGCAACGCTACCGCAGCATCGGCGCGCTGCCTTACAAGACGCTCGGCAAAAAGACCTATTACAGCGAGGCGGACGTGCTGACGTTCCTCTCCGAACATGTAAAGGACTTCCGCAAGGAAGATATAGCCTTCTACAAGGCCCGTATCCATAATTTCTTTCAAAAATAACCATTAAAACATTTTTCAGATGGCAAAGAAAAAAGACGAAAAGGACGTGCTGGTAGTCCGTGACGAGAAGACGGGCGAAATCAGCGTGGTAGCCGGGCTGAACGCCGACGGCTCCCCCAAGCGCATCCCCGCGAAAGCGGAGAACGCGCAGAGTTTCCTGCAATTCGACCGGCACGGCGACGTGCTGGACAACTTCTTCAAGAACTTCTTCCGGCAGTGCAAGGAACCCAGCCGCTTCGGTTTCTACCGTGTCGCGGCGGACCAAGCCGACAAGCTGCTGGAGGTTATCAAGGACTTGCTGAAAGACCCCGACGGCAACAAGGAACTGCTTGCGCCCCACAAGGTGGACACCTCCGGCTACGAAAAGAAAGTACAGGAGGAGCAGTCCGCCGAAAAGCAGGAACAACCGGAACAGAAACAAGATGACGAACCTAAAAAACAGGAAGAGATGGAACAGAAAAACGAACAGAATCAGGAAAGCCCGCAGCAGACGCAGGCAACCGGGGCTACCAGCCCATCGACGAGAGCAAGATCAACTGGCAGGAGTTGGAGGAGAAATGGGGCGTGAAGCGCGACGACCTTGAAAAGTCGGGCGACCTTAACAGAATGCTCAACTACGGCAAGTCCGACTTGGTGAGGGTGTCGCCCAATTTCGGCGGAGAGGCTTTCGAGCTGGACGCCCGCCTCTCCTTCAAGAAGGACGGCGAGGGCAATGTCAGCCTTGTGCCGCACTTCATCCGCAAGGAGCAGAAGCTCGACGAGTACAAGGAACACAAGTTCTCCGACGACGACCGGAAGAACCTGCGCGAAACAGGCAACCTCGGCAGGGTCGTGGACCTCGTGGACAGGGAAACGGGCGAGATCATCCCCTCGTTCGTCAGTATTGACCGCAAGACGAACGAAATCACGGATGTCCCGACGAACAAGGTGCGCATACCGGAACGCATCGGCAAGACGGAAATCACCAAGCAGGAGCAGGACATGCTGCGTGCCGGGCTGCCCGTGCGCGACAAGCTCATCGAGCGCAAGGACGGCAGGAAGTTCGTCACCACCCTGCAAGTGAACGTGGAGCAGCGCGGCGTGGAGTTCGTGCCGGGAACCGGCAGGTCGCCCCGTACCGCCCGGACGCAGGAAACGAAGAACACCCCCGCACAGGGACAGGCGCAGGTACGGAGAATGCCGGAGGCACGAACAAGGAGCAACGCCGCAACACGTGGACGAACGCCGACGGCAGCATCCGCCCCATCAGCAAATGGAGCGGCGTGGACTTCACCGAACAGCAGAAAGCCGACTACGTGGCTGGCAAAGCCGTGAAATTAGAGAACGTGACCGACAAGCAGGCTTCCACGCCACGATGTACATCAAGTTCAACCCGGAGAAGGGACGCCCGTACCGCTACGACACCAACCCCGACAACGCGCAGAAGGTCGCCCCTTCCAACGAGAGCCGCACGCAGGTGGCGGTGAACAGCGAGGGCAAGACCAACGAGGCTACCAAGAACCTGAAAGAGCCGTTGCGGAAGGGACAGACCGCCCCGAAGGACACCGCACAGCAACAGCAGCAGAAAAGAAACAACAAGGGCATGAAGATGTAATCCCGTGTCCGCCACTAAATCCGAAGTAACATTTGTAAAATTCAAAACGACAGAAGAATATGAAGACAATCATTGCAGAAAAGCCGTCTGTGGCACGTGAGATCGCCCGTATCGTGGGCGCGACAAAGAGAGAGGAAGGATATTTCGAGGGAGGCGGCTACGCCGTGACTTGGGCGTTCGGACACCTTGTGCAGCTTGCCATGCCCGACGGCTACGGCATACGCGGTTTCGTCCGTGACAATCTGCCCGTCATTCCCGACACCTTCACGCTCGTCCCCCGTCAGGTAAAGACGGAGAAGGGCTACAAGCCCGACAGCGGCGTGGTGGCGCAGATCAAGACCGTTGCCCGGCTATTCAAGGAAAGCGAACAGATCATCGTGGCGACCGATGCAGGGCGCGAGGGTGAGCTTATCTTCCGCTACCTCTACCATTATACCGGATGCACCACCCGTTCGTCCGCCTCTGGATAAGCTCGCTTACCGACAAGGCTATCCGCGAGGGACTGCGCAACCTCGAAGCGGGCGGCAAATACGACAACCTCTATCTTGCCGCCAAAGCGCGGAGCGAATCAGACTGGCTCGTGGGCATCAACGGCACGCAGGCACTCTCCATCGCCGCCGGACACGGCACGTACTCCATCGGGCGGGTGCAGACACCCACGTTGGCGATGGTGTGCGCACGCTATTGGGAGAACCGCCGCTTCACGCCCGAAGCCTTCTGGCAGCTCCATATCGCAACGGACGGCTGCATGAAGGAACGGTGAAGTTTTCCTCTTCCGAAAAGTGGAAAGAGAAAGAGCCTGCGACGGAACTATATAATAAGGTGAAGTCGGCAGGCACAGCCACCGTCACGAAAGCCGAACGCAAGGAGAAGACGGAGGAAACACCGCTGCTGTACGACCTGACGACGCTCCAGAAGGAAGCCAACGCCAAGCACGGCTTCACGGCGGAACAGACGCTTGAAATCGCGCAGAAGCTTTACGAGAAGAAGCTCATCACCTATCCGCGAACCGGAAGCCGCTACATACCCGAAGACGTGTTCGCCGAAATCCCCAAGCTGCTCGCCTTCATCGGGGCTTTGCCCGAATGGAAAGGCAAGGTGCAGCCGAAATGCGTCCCGACACGCAGAAGCGTGGACGGCGGCAAGGTGACGGACCACCACGCCCTGCTCGTCACGGGCGAGAAGCCACTATTCCTCTCCAAAGAGGACAGCACCGTCTATCAGATGGTTGCCGGACGCATGATCGAGGCTTTCTCCGAAAAATGCGTCAAGGACACCGCCACCGTCACGGCGGAGTGTGCCGGAGTGGAGTTCACGGTGAAAGGCAGCGTCATCAGGCAAGCCGGATGGCGTGCCGTCTATAGCGTGGAGGACAAGGAAGAAACCTCCATCCCCGATTGGCGGGAAGGCGACACGCTGACGCTGAAAGGCTGCTCCATCACGGAGGGAAAGACCAAACCCAAGCCGCTGCATACAGAAGCGACACTGTTGTCGGCAATGGAAACGGCGGGCAAGGACATAGAGGACGATGCACTCCGTCAGGCGTTGAAGGACTGCGGCATCGGCACGCCCGCCACCCGTGCGGCGATTATCGAAACGCTCTTCAAGCGCGGCTACATGGAACGCTGCAAGAAATCGCTTGTGCCGACTGAAAAAGGGCTTGCCCTCTATTCGGTCGTGAAGACGATGCGCATCGCCGACGTAACCATGACGGGCGAATGGGAGAAGAATCTGGCACGCATCGAGCGCGGGGAAATGCCCGCCGAAACCTTCCGCAGGGAGATAGAGGCGTACACACGCGAAATCACCTCCGAACTGCTCTCGTGCGACAAACTGTTCGCCCGCAGGGATTCCGGCTGCAAGTGTCCCAAGTGCGGGACGGGCAGCATGCAGTTCTACGGCAAGGTGGTACGCTGCGACAACGCGGAGTGCGGGCTGCCCGTGTTCCGCCTGAAAGCGAACCGCACCCTTTCCGATGACGAGATCAAAGACCTGCTCACCGACGGGCATACGAAGCTGCTCAAAGGCTTCAAGAGCAAGCAGGGCAAGAGCTTCGACGCCATAGTCGCCTTTGACGGGGACTATAACACGACTTTCGTGTTCCCCGAAAGGAACACGAGCAGGAAATTTTCAGGACGGAAGAAATAGTATTAACTTTTGAGAAAGTAGGCTGCACCTCAACAATAGAAATAAACGGGTTTATTTCGTATTGTCTTCGATTTGCACTACCTTTGCCACTTGTTCAGAGTAATGAATTGTTCTTCGATACCGGATTACACTCATACTTTGGATTTAGTGGTGGCACTCGGAGGGATACCGAGTGCCTTTTCTTTCTCCTTTTCAGACGACTATCCCCGTCATTATCAATCCACTAAATTCCAAAGTAATGAACAACAAGAAGAAAAACGAGGGTCAGACCGACTTTTCCTATTACGGTCTGTACCTGCTGGACTACCTCCGCACGAACAGGTTTGAACAGGCTTCCGACGATGCCTTCATCCGGGAGCGTGCCGACCGTGCCGCCGAAACGTATGAGCGTGCGCGGCTCGAAGGCTATCCGCCGAAGGGGCGCAGGAGTTGGCGATGGACACGCTCCTGCGGGGGCTTCGCTATTCCAAGTACGCCATCCTCCGCGAAGTCGTGGAAAACGAGTTTGCCGACGAAGTGCCGGGAAAGAAACGCGAAGCCTTCATCCGAAAGTTGCTGCCGCCGGTCGGCAACGTATTCTCCGCCTATGACCTTTCGGACGACAATTTCGCCCTGTCGCCCGAATACGACCTGCTCTACACGGAGCTGACGGGAGCCGCCGTCCTTTATATCGGGGAATATGGCGTTTAACCGCAAACAACGGCTGCGGGACAACATCGAGGCGATACGGACGGCATTCATCCTTGACAGGGAACGGAGGACGGCAACCGCCGAGGAACAAGCCATACTTCGGAAGTATTGCGGTTTCGGCGGGTTGAAGTGCATACTGAATCCTGCAAAGGAACTGACGGATGCCGTGCATTGGGCGAAATCGGACCTCGAACTGTTTACCCCTACGGTAGAACTGCACAGGCTGGTGCGTGAAAACAGCAAGGACGATACGGAGTACAAGCGGTACGTGGATGCCATGAAGCAGTCCGTGCTGACCGCTTTCTACACCCCGCCGGAGATAACCGGCACGATTGCGGAGGCTCTGCATGAACACGGCATACGTCCCGACCGTGTGCTGGAGCCGTCGGCGGGCGTGGGCGCATTCGTGGATGCCGTGCTGGAAAACAAGCCGGACGCGGACATCATGGCTTTCGAGAAAGACCTGATGACGGGCAAGATATTGGGACACCTGCATCCCGACCAAAAGGTAAGGGTGCAGGGATTCGAGAAGATAGAGAAGCCCTTCACGGACTATTTCGACCTTGCCATCTCGAACATCCCGTTCGGCGACGTGGCTGTGTTCGACCCGGAATTTACAGGAAGCCAAGACCCGGCAAGCGTTCCGCACCGAAGGCAATACACAACTACTTCTTCCTGAAAAGCCTTGACGCGGTGCGTGAGGGCGGCATCGTGGCGTTCATCACCTCTCAAGGGGTACTGGACGCACCGTCCAACGCGCCCATACGCGAGTATATGATGCGTAATGCCAATCTGGTGGGAGTCGCACGCCTGCCGAACAACCTCTTCACGGACAACGCGGGTACGGAAGTGGGCAGCGACCTGATTATCCTGCAAAAGAACAGCGGCAAGAAACGGGAGCTGTACGATTATGAAGAGTTGTTCGTGCAGACGGAAAAGACACCGATAGGCAGTTTCCAGAACGGGTATGTCGGCAGCATCGGCATGATTCCCACTCGGATCTGATAAGCGGCACAGACCTTACGGGAAACCAGCCTATAAAGTCATGCACCGGGACGGCATCGGGCAAATGGCGGAGGATTTGCGGGAACATATGGATATTGAGCTGTATAAGTTGGACAAAAAGCTGTATGAAATGCACAGCCTGCATCCGGCACAGGGGAAAAGCACGGTAACAGAAACCATTTCCACACCGGTTGTCACTCCTGAGATACAGCCACGTCATGAAATGGCAGCGAAGCCCGAAGCGGCAACACCGCAGCCGGAGGAAGAAAAGTCGGAGATAGAGCCGCGCCGCCCCGATTATTCGGAGGGCGTGCAGCTCTCCCTGCTCGACCTCTGGGGCATGACCGAGGAAGTACGCAAGCAGGAAGCCCCCGCCAAGAAGAAAAAGACGGCGAAAAAGGAAAGCCCGGCAAGGCGTATGCCTCCCAAACCGCAGGCGCAGGTTACGCCGAAGGTTACGACTGCACCGCCACAGCCGTCTGTTGCACCACTGACGGAGAAGAGGGACAGCCATGAAACAAAGCCGGTGAGTTTCGCAGCCAAAGGCGATCTGGATGATATTTACGCCTCTTTGGATTGGGACACCAATCCGCCCATCAACGGTTTCTATGAAATGATGATGGACCTCACGCCGGAGCGACGCAAGGAACTTCGCAGGCTGGCGGCACAGCATCAGGAGAAGCAACGGGTGGACGGGACGGCGGTGAAAGCCGCTCCCGCCATTGACATGCCGGAAAAGGAAGCGACAAAACGCCCCGAAGCACAGACGGAAGTCGCAACCGTTCCCGTTACGGACAATAACGCAAGTGAGACAACAACTTCCCTTTTCCCTGAATTTGAAACGGAAAAGCCGAAGGAGGAACCTCTCGACCTTTCTCCCCGTCCGTTCAACGGTATGCTGGAGCCGCACTACCGTGACGGCTCTATGGTACTGGATGCTTCACGCAATCTCGGTTATTTGAAGGGCCTCACGCCTTACGGCGCGACATTCCAACCGCTTGACCTGACCGGCTACCAGAAGGAGAAAGCGATGTTGTATGTGTCACTCCGTGACGCATACGAGCGGCTTTACCGCTACGAGGCGGAGTATCACGATGAAGGGTCTGCGCAACGCGGAGCGTTGAACACCTGCTACGATGAGTTTGTCATGCGCTACGGCAACCTCAATGCCAAGCATAACGTGAAACTGTTGATGATGGATGTCGCCGGACGCGACATCCTTTCGCTGGAACGGGCGGAGGACGGCAGGTTCGTCAAGGCGGACATTTTCGAGCGTCCCGTTTCCTTCTCTGTGGAGAGCCATGCCAACGTAAGCTCTCCCGAAGAGGCACTCTCCGCGTCGCTCAACAAGTTCGGCACGGTCAATCTCGACTATATGCGGGAGATAACCGACAGCACGGAGGAGGGATTGCTTGACGCCCTCAAAGGACGCATCTTCTACAACCCGCTCTAACCGGTTACGAGATAAAGGACAGGTTCATCGCCGGGAATGTGATAGAAAAGGCGGAGCGCATCGAGGCATGGATGGGCGACAACCCCGAAAACGGACGTATGCCGGAAGTGAAGCAGGCGTTGGAGGCTCTGAAAGAAGCCGAGCCGCCGCGCATCGCCTTTGAGGACCTCGACTTCAATTTCGGGGAACGCTGGATTCCGACGGGCGTGTATGCCGCCTATATGAGCCATCTTTTCGACACGGACGTGAAAATCGCCTACTCCGCAAGCATGGATGAGTTTTCGGTGGCGTGCGGCTGCCGCACCATGAAAATCACGGACGAGTTTTTAGTGAAGGGCTATTACCGGAACTATGACGGCATGCACCTGTTGAAACACGCCCTGCACAACACCTGCCCGGACATGATGAAATCCATCGGTAAGGACGAGCATGGCAATGACATCAAGGTGCGTGACAGCGAGGGCATACAGCTCGCCAACGCCAAGATTGATGAAATCCGCAACGGGTTCTCGGAATGGCTGGAAGAGCAGTCGCCGCAGTTCAAGGAACGGCTGACGACGATGTACAACCGCAAGTTCAACTGTTTCGTGCGCCCAAAGTATGACGGCTCTCACCAGACATTTCCCGACCTCAACCTCAAAGGGCTGGCAAGCCGGGGTATCAAGAGCGTCTATCCGTCACAGATGGATTGCGTCTGGATGCTCAAACAGAATGGCGGTGGCATTTGTGACCACGAGGTGGGAACCGGTAAAACGCTGATAATGTGTATTGCAGCGCATGAGATGAAGCGCCTGAACTTGGCGCACAAACCGATGATTATCGGGCTGAAAGCCAATGTCGCGGAGATTGCCGCCACCTATCAGGCGGCATATCCCAACGCGCGGATTCTCTATGCCTCGGAGAAGGACTTCTCGACCGCCAACCGCGTGCGTTTCTTCAACAACATCAAGAACAACGACTACGATTGCGTCATCATGTCGCACGACCAGTTCGGCAAGATTCCGCAGTCGCCGGAGTTGCAGCAGCGCATCCTGCAAGCGGAGCTTGACACGGTGGAGGAAAATCTCGAAGTCCTGCGGCAACAGGGCAAGAACGTGTCGAGGGCGATGCTGAAAGGGCTGGAAAAGCGCAAGCACAACCTTGAAGCGAAGTTGGAGAAGGTGGAACATGCCATCCAATCGCGCACGGATGATGTGGTGGACTTCAAGCAGATGGGCATCGACCATATCTTCATTGACGAGAGCCATCAATTCAAGAACCTGACTTTCAACACGCGGCACGACCGTGTGGCGGGATTGGGAAACTCGGAAGGAAGCCAGAAAGCCCTGAACATGCTCTTTGCCATACGTACCATACAGGAACGCACGGGCAAGGACTTGGGGGCTACGTTCCTGTCCGGTACGACCATCAGCAACTCGCTGACGGAGCTGTACCTGCTCTTCAAGTACCTTCGCCCTAAGGAACTGGAACGGCAGGATATTCGTTGCTTTGACGCTTGGGCGGCTATCTTTGCCAAGAAGACGACCGACTTCGAGTTCAACGTGACGAACAACGTGGTGCAGAAGGAGCGTTTCCGCTACTTCATCAAAGTGCCGGAGCTTGCCGCCTTCTACAACGAGATAACCGACTACCGCACGGCGGAGGACGTGGGCGTGGACCGTCCGCACAAGAACGAGATACTGCACCACATACCGCCGACGCCGGAGCAGGAGGACTTCATCCAAAAGCTGATGCAGTTCGCCAAGACGGGTGACGCCACGCTGCTGGGCAGACCACCCCTGTCGGAAACGGAGGAGAAGGCGAAGATGCTTATCGCCACCGACTACGCCCGCAAGATGGCTCTCGATATGCGCATGATAGACCCGCATTACGAAGACCACCCCGACAACAAGGCTTCGCACTGCGCCAAGACGATTGCGGAGTATTACCACAGGTATGACGCGCAGAAAGGCACGCAGTTCGTGTTCTCGGATCTGGGAACGTACCAGCCGGGCGACGGGTGGAACGTGTACAGCGAGATAAAGCGGAAACTGACGGAGGACTACGGCATCCCGGCAGGCGAGGTGCGCTTCATTCAGGAGTGCAAGACCGACAAGGCACGCAAGGGGGTGATAGACGCCATGAACGCCGGAACGGTGCGCGTGCTGTTCGGCTCCACCTCCATGCTCGGAACGGGTGTGAACGCGCAGAAACGGTGTGTCGCAATCCATCATTTGGATACGCCGTGGCGTCCGTCCGACCTACAACAGCGTGACGGACGGGGAGTCAGGGCAGGCAACGAGATTGCCAAGCATTTTGCCGGGAACAACGTGGATGTCATCATCTACGCTGTGGAAAAGTCGCTGGACAGCTACAAGTTCAACCTGCTGCACTGCAAGCAGACATTCATCTCGCAGCTCAAAAGCGGGGCGATGGGCGCGCGTACCATCGACGAGGGGGCTATGGACGAGAAATCGGGCATGAACTTCTCGGAGTACATGGCGTTGCTCTCCGGCAATACCGACCTGTTGGACAAGGCGAAACTGGAAAAGCGGATCGCATCGCTCGAAGGGGAACGCAAGTCGTTCAACAAGGGCAAGCGCGATTCGGAGTTCAAGCTGGAAGCCAAGACGGGGGAACTGCGCAACAATACGGCGGTAATCGAAGCCATGACGGAAGATTGGAACCGCTTTCTTTCCGTTGTCAAGACCGATAAGGAGGGCAATCGCCAGAATGCTGTCAAGGTGGACGGTGTGGATTCTACCGATGAAAAGGTTATCGGAAAGCGTTTGCAGGAAATCGCCAAGAACGCCACGACGGGCGGTTTGTACAAGCCTGTCGGGGAACTTTACGGTTTTCCGATAAAGGTGGTCAGCGAGAGAATACTCAAAGAGGGGCTGGAGTTTACCGACAACCGTTTCGTGGTGGAGGGAAACTACAAGTACACTTACAATAACGGGCATCTGGCGATGGCTGATCCGGTAGCCGCCGCACGTAATTTCCTGAACGCATTGGAGAGGATTCCGTCCATCATCGACCAGTATAAGGGAAAGAACGAGGTGCTGGAAAAGGAAGTCCCACAGTTGCAGGAGATAGCAAGTAAGGTATGGAAAAAGGAGGACGAACTGAAACAGTTGAAGTCCGAACTTGCCGCGCTTGACCGCAAAATACAGTTAGAGCTTGCGCCGCCTACACCCGATGTCGCCGAAAAGGAGAACGACGGACAGGAGGTCAAGCCTGTTTCGGAAGGTGTACGGAGCATATCGCCACAACAAACCGATGATGCACCACCGATACGCAGCCCGATGGATAAACGAAGTCCGTCTGGCAATTTCATTGCCAATCATATCATTATCGGGCGTCCGGGTTTTCAGTTTAAGGATGAAAACCGATCGAAAGGGATAAAAATTTAAAATTATGAATTTTATATAAAATATTAATAGGGGCTATCCAAAAGGTCTAAAAGTAAATCTTATCCCCTCTGCAAGTATCTGTAGAAGAGTGATTGTAAGGATTTCTTTCTTTTTGGGCAGCCTCTATTAAATTTATTTATTCTTTCTTGATTTATGTTTATAAACATTAATACCAAAAAATATTCCAACTAACCTTGTTTATGTTTTGTCAGCCACCATTTGCACAACCATATTTGACTCCCAAAGAGAGTGAATTCGATAAGATAACTTGCTGCATACCCACAATAAGGGGCTAAATAGAATACGAATGGGAAATAGATAACAGTACCGACAACAGATTGCGTTATGTAGTTGGTTAAACTCATTTTACCATAAAGCTGTAATGTGGAAACCGCTTTTTTGACACGTTCCTTATGACACAATAATATGAACGAGAATATTTCTACAGAATCATCAGTAAAACAGAAAAAAAATACTAAATTTTTGTTTTTGATGATCATTCAAAAGGAATTAGAAAAATATCTAATTCTAACTTTATAGAGGAAAAAGCAACAATTAAATATTAAAGAATAAAAGATACGAAAAATAATGACGCCAAAAGAGATACTACAAGAATGGATTGACTGCTTCAACGCCGCCGATGCAGTCGCTTTGGCAAACTTATACGCTCAGGATGCCATAAACCATCAAGTCGCAAACACCCCGGTTATAGGAAAAACAGCTATCCATAAAATGTTTGTAAATGAATTTGCAACCTCAAAAATGGTTTGTATTGTTGAGCATATATTCGAGGATGGAGAATGGGCTATCATGGAATGGAAAGATCCGCTCGGGTTGCGAGGATGCGGATTCTTCCATGTGCAAAACGATAAAATCGTTTTCCAAAGAGGTTATTGGGATAAGCTCAGCTTTCTCAAACAGCACGGTTTAACCGTAGAGAATAGTGATAAAAATCCAAACACATAACACCGTCCGATATGGGAATCATCATTCATTCTTTAGAGTCCGTTTCTTTCAAAGATTTGTATGCGGCATTCTCATCCGCATTCAAAGATTATGATTTCTCTTTGAATGCGGATGAATTGCGACGCATGCTCGACCGACGAGGATACAATCCACAACTATCTTTCGGAGCATTTTTCGAAGGACGGCTGATTTCTTTTGTGTTTAACGGAACAGGCATGTACAACAACATCTTGACGGCTTATGACACAGGGACGGGAACCGTACCTTCATTCCGGGGATTACACCTAACCCAAAAAATATTCACTTTCAGCCTCGAATTGATATATCAACAAGGAGTTCGGCAATATGTACTGGAAGTTTTGCAACACAATCACAAAGCAATAAAAATATATCGCAAATTAGGCTTTGAAACACAGAGAAATTTCAACTACTACTCTGCCAAACTGAGCGATATTGTTCCTGTATTGCAAGTAAACCATACTGCATGTCGCATACTCCCATCGGATTTAAAAAACTGCCTTAACCAAACGGCCTGGTTCGATTTTCATCCTTCATGGCAAAATGACAGGGCTTCACTGGAACGCGGAATCGACAATTTGGACATATTGGGAGCTTATGAAAGAGAAGAACTTGTCGGATTTGTTATCTTTGAACCGGCATCAGGCGATATTTCATCCCTCGCAGTTGCAAAAGATTACCGGCGTAAAGGAATAGGCAAGTCCTTGCTTAAAAGTGCTGTCAGTCATTTTCAAAGCGATGTACTCAAATTTACTAATGTTGATTGCGATTGTGAATCAGTCACTGGTTTCTTGTCATCATTAGGACTTACCCCAAAAGGACAACAGTTTGAAATGGTCAGAAAAATTTAACCTACATTTATATGAATAGCCTCATCATCAAATAACAAATTAATAATACCAAATAAAAATACGTATAGATTAAAAAAAGTTCTTTGTGCTTTTGTCAGGGAACTTTTTTTT
>ENA-OQCF01000611-OQCF01000611.1-human-gut-metagenome-genome-assembly--contig:-NODE-611-length-13555-cov-1.336610_pt1 | contig 13555 bp, 12 predicted proteins | sample MGYA00242756_ERZ504573 | MGnify/ENA primary metagenome ERZ504573 (study PRJEB26092, sample SAMD00036240) | human gut metagenome | host: Homo sapiens | study: EMG produced TPA metagenomics assembly of... | reverse complement strand
CGTTTTCTTACATTTGCCTGAATTTTTTCCCATAACAGTTGTAATTCCTTGAATAACGCTTCGTTGTTACTGCTGCGTAACCAAGTCTCCAATTGCCGCTCTTCGTCTGCGGAAATTTCCTGTTTCAACTTAGGAATGATTAAATTCCAAGGAACACTTTTTTTCATGATCATGATGTTTTTATAGGCCTTCACTTATATGACACATCACTTGAGTTTAACCCTTATTCCAATTCCAATTATTTTTTTAATAAATTTCGAGGAACGAATAATATTAGTATCTTTGCCGCTCAAGAAGCCCTTATCTAATATAACTTCGATATGCCTGCAGAAGATGATATCCTATTGTTACAGTTAATCAAACAAGATGACGAGAAGGCTTTCAAGCACCTTTTCGATACTTATTTTGTTTCACTCTGCCGCTTCATGTCCCTTTATCTGAGAGACAAGCAGGAGATAGAAGAACTGGCCCTTTCCATTTTTATGAATTTATGGGAGGGTAGGGCCGACTTGACTCTTAAAATCTCATTCAAGGCTTATCTTTTCCAGTCTGCACGCAATCGTTGCCTGAATGCTTTACGCGATGAAAAGGATACGGTTCCCATCGAGGGAGGAGAAGAATATGGATATGCTCTTGCGGCTGATACTTCGGTGGAGATGGAAGAACTTAATCGATTGATTGAAGAAGCTGTTTGTTCCCTTCCGAACAAATGTGGGCAGGTTTATCGCAAAAGTAGGGAAGAAGGGAAGACTAATCAAGAAATTGCCGGGGAAATGGGTATTTCTGTCAAGACGGTGGAGGCCCAAATAACCAAAGCCTTGAAGCATATCAAGAAATTTTTAGGAGAACAGTATACTTATTTGTTCTAAAAATAGAAATTGCAGGCCATCTGTCTTTTAGAATGATGAAAGGAGGATGGCCTACAAATATAAAAAGAAGATTAATCTATAACCGTGAATTTTACTTTCTGGTCTTTCACTATTACATAATATTCTCCATTTTCAAGGAAATGTTCACCATTGGCATTTACAAAACCAAGATCACGTATCGGGTCTATTTCAAAGCGGAATATATGTGTTTCACCTGCTTTAATTAGTTGCTTTTCGAAGTGCTTCAACTCTTTGCATGGACGGGTAATCGTGCTAAATGGGTCTGAGATAAACCAATGCACCACTTCTGCACCGTCACGTTTGCCTACATTGGTGACTGGGATTTCCATTACCAACTTTTCACCGCGTCTGATGGTTTCTTTGGGCAAGTTGATATTACCATAATTAAAGGTGGTATAACTCAAGCCGTATCCGAATTCATACAGTGGGGAAGAGGGGATGTCTTGATATTTGCCACTTTGTGGACGGGCTGTTTTGCGCTGATTGTAATAGATTGGAATCTGTCCGGTGGAACGTGGAAAAGTAATGGAAAGCTTGCCCGAAGGATTTACCCGGCCGGACAAGACACCTGCCAATGGTTTACCGCCAGGTACTCCCGGTTGCCACATTTCAACGATGGCGTCACAGAGAGGTTCCACTTTAGAGAGTCCCAAAGGACGTCCGTTAGCCAGTACCAGAACAATCGGTTTGCCTGCTTTCCTTCATTTCAGCAATGAATTCCTCTTGAATGGTAGCAGTTTCTATGATGGAACGCGATGCGTTTTCGCCACTCCACTTTTTCTTTTCACCCATGCAGAGTAGAATGACATCTGCTTTCTGGCTACAGCCAGTGCCTCACTGAATTTGGAAGTGTCGTTACCGTCGAAACCACAACCCTCGGTATAAATCAGTTTGGCCTTGCCTGCAAATTCTGCATCCAGCGCCTTTTTGATGGGGAGGACATCTTCTGCATGTCCATGTCCATACCATGACCCCAGGAGCTCGGCACTGTTTTGTACCAGAGGCCCCATGACGGCGATAGTTGGCTTGTTTCCATTTGCCAGAGGGAGTACCTTGTTTTCATTCTTCAGTAGAACAATGGTCTCCTCTGCCAGTTTCTCTGCAATAGCCAGGCTTTGTGGAAGGAGGAAGCGCTCTTTTTCTGTAGATGTCGGGGTGTAGGGATTGTCAAAAAAGTCCAAGGCGGAATTTGATACGGAGCACGCGTTTCACTGCATCGTCCACCAGTTGCATGCTTATTTTACCTTCTTCCACCAGCTTTGCCATATGCCTGTCATAGCAATGCCCCATCATGTCCATTTCCAGGCCGGCGTTGAAAGCTAGACGGGCAGCTTCTTTGCGGTCGGCAGCATGGCCCTGGTCAATAAGTTGCGGTACTGCAGACCAGTCTGAAACAACAAAGCCGTCGTGTTTCCAACGGTTCTTCAGAATTTCTGTCATCGTGTAATGGTTGGCGCTTCCGGGAGTACCGCTGATGTCATTGAATGAACTCATTAAAGTAGCGGCACCGGCTTTTACGCCAGCTTCATAGGGAGGAATATAGGTGTCCCACAGAGTCTGATTGGAGATTTCCGTATAAACATAGTCACGTCCTGCTTCAGAAGCGCCGTATCCGATATAATGTTTAAGGCAGGCGGCTACTCGCTTGCTGTCGGACATGTCTTCACCTTGGTATCCTTTGATAGATGCGACACCGAATACAGCATTGGTATAAGGGTCTTCGCCATAGCCCTCTGCAACACGTCCCCAGCGTCCGTCTCTTGCCACGTCAATCATAGGGGAAAAAGTCCAGTCTACCCCGGACATGCGTGCTTCCTGGGCGGCAACGGCACATGCTTGTTCTACCAATTGGGGATTCCAAGAACATGCTTGTCCCAAAGAGATGGGATAAATGGTACGGAACCCGTGGATGACGTCGTATCCGAAAAGGATGGGGATACCCAGAGTGATTCTTCCATTGCTTTTCTCTGAGCCTCGTTACGCAGATTGGCATCTTCATCAAAATAAATGAGGGAGCCTAGTGTGGCAGGAATTTTTTTTACTTCCTCACCACGATTGTTCTCGTTGTTATTCCGCCCCAAAGTGTACTGGTTGAGTTGTTGTACCTTTTCTTCCAGTGTCATTCTGCTGACCAGGTCATTCACACGCTCCTCAATGGGAGCTTTGGCATCTTTGTAGATGGGTTGCTTTTTGTTTGCAGCCATTGCTCCGGCCAGGCAACCACTTAAAAGGAGGCAACTGATAAATGTTAGTTTCTTCATGATATATATAATTATGCTATTCTCATTAAATAAGACACGTTTTTCGGAATCTGCTCCTACATAAAGGTCGTTTTTTTAAGGAATATAAACAAGTACATGCAAGAGCTTATTTGAAAATAGGCTTATCGGTTAGTGTCATGGAAGCTTGTTCGTTATTTTTTAGTTCAAATACCACTATTCATTATTACCTGCTATCAGAGCACCGGTAGGTATCTCCAGGGTCTTTTCTGCATTTTCTCCCAGTAGGCACCAAGTATTGCCCGTTTATCCAGACTTCTCCCATTCCCCAGCCGGATACGTCAAGAAAGGTCTCTTGTGCCGGGTTGCTTACTGTGACACAACCTTTACGGAAGCAAGGGATGGAGGAGGTACCTTCTTTGAAAGTTATTCCGGCCACATCGCATTCCTTAATTTCCAATGGGGTCACCTTTCCAGCCTTCTAAATCTGTCTTTCCCAATGTTATGCTGCCGTAGATACCTTTTGAATTGTCCAGAATTTCAGGACCATAGGTAATACGTCCGATATTTTCAGTATAGATACTAAGTTTGTGTATGCCTATCGGTAGATTGGTTTTCAGGCTTTTACTGCTATCTTTTAAATATCCTTGCAGTTTGCCGTCTGCATAGACACAGCATAATCCCGTACGTTTTCAATAGTTAGTGTGGGATTCTCCTCTTCCACATCAACGGTTGTCTCATAAAGGCATAGCCAAAATCCATATCCAGTTCATTCATGGGCAGTAAGGCATCATCTTCTACTGTTTCTCCATAAACTTGTTCCAATGGAGCTGTTTGTGACATTTTTATCTCTTGTGCTGCTGCCGGTCCGACCGGCAGCAACAAAAGAACCCAAAGCAAGAATAATTTTCATCATATTTCCTTTATTTATTTCTTTAAGAATGATTCAATGTAGGACTCATCAACGGTAATTTGCGGAGCGAATTTGTCACTCTTTACGTAGCGGTCAATGCTTTCCAGCAATTGCTGGGTGGCAGGACGTTCGTTGATGTTTTTCTGGGTATCTACGGCCAGTACCAGTAAACTGCCTTTCTTCACTTTTGCTTCGAAACCAATACCGAGCTTTTCATTATTGTCGTAATGGTCTATTACTTGTATGAAAGGCCGCAGTGCTGCCGGAGCATCCTTCATCTCAATAACCTTGGCATTTTCCAGAATGTCCCACCACTGCCAGTCAGTATGGTAGGAAGTTATGAAATGCTCGAATATAGGCTGGTCGTCATGAATCAGACAGCCAATGGTCATAGGAGGCCATTTGAACATTATCGGATTCCAGAAGTGATTGTGGAACACTGATTTACGACCTTTTACTTTGGAAGGTTTGGGGCAGAGTACCACTTTCTTGCCATCGGCAAGGTGTTGTTTTGCTTTTTCATCGAATACTGTGGTGTAGAGCACTTCACTAGTGGACTGCATTAAGTTGCTATGACGGGGATATACCCAGATATCCCAGCTGTTTTTTACGTGTGCAACAGAAAGATGGACCGTCAGCTTCTGTGGTTCAGTGATATTGTTCAATGCATAACTGAAACTGCCAAGTGGAAATACCCCGTTCTTTCCGACTAGTTTGTGTTTTCATGTTTTCCGCTTCTTAAGGGTTTTACCGTTGCTGTCGGTGATACTCCAATTGATTTTTTGCGTTTTTCAATAGGGCAGGTCCATAATTGTATATTTCCGCTTTTCCTTCAAATACTTCATCATTGTAAAGTGCGCGTTTGTCGAAACGGAGCAACGCAACAGTCGGTGCACAGAACTCGCGCCACTTTTCCGGTGTGATGAGCCCTTTGGTATTCCAGAAAGGATCGAGAATGCCTACCGGTGCATATCCTTGTCCGGTAAAATCATTCAGAGACAGTAATTGGAAACCGCCTTTCAGATAAGTGCGCAACTGGCTTCTATGACATCCTTGTACTCTATGGCGGTCAAGGCTCCAGAAGCACGGAAGAAGTCATGTGCTTGGTCGAGCATGTGGTTTTTGTCCAGCAGTTCACGGAATATCTCGAAATTACGCGCTTGTACGGGGCCGGTGAAGTTCTTTATTTCCTCGAAATTGGGATAGATGCACCGCTGTCCGGATTCATGCGAGATGATGGGCAGGCCTACTCCCAGTTCCTTGTTTTTGTCCCAGTTTGTATAAGGACGTCCTTCGTAGATGGCCATGTGTCCTTTGGTAGTCTGATGGGTAATGTAGAACTGGTCTGATTTGACACGTGTGCGGGCTGTGGAACCGTCGTATAGACGGCGGTTATCCAACTGGCGGGCCGTGGCGGTAAGCTCTTCTATGAAACTGAAATCGCCGGTAATTTCGTTTCCGTTACAGTAGAGAATGAAGGAAGGGTGATTCCCATATTCTTTCAAGATACCCCGCAGCTCGCGACGGAAGAAATTCCAGCGCTTCTCATCGGGTTGGGCATCTTTACCCCACATCGGCATTTCCACCTCCAGATAGACACCCAGCTTGTCTGCCATACGGAACGCAGCGGCAGGAGGACACCAGGAGTGGAAGCGCATATGGTTCATACCATATTCTTTCAGGATACGGAGTACACGTTCCCAAGAGGCATCGTCCACAGGAGCATAGCCGGTCTTGGGGAACACTGCGTTTTCAACGGTACCGCGCAGGTGTATGGGTTCGCCATTAAGGATGATATGGTCCTCACCGGCCTCTACTTCGCGCATACCGAAAGTTGTGCTTTTCTCATGCGCATAGGATTGGCCCTCTACACTGGAAGTCAGCTTACAGTCCAACGTATAAAGATTGGGATGGAACTCATTCCACAAATGGATATCCTTGCCCAAAAACATTTCTTCCTCGATATAAGTAATGGAATTCGGTCACTGTTACTGGTACTTCCTTTTGTAGTCTATAGTCCTTTCCTGTCACGTGGAAGGATATTTTGCCGCTGGCGGTATGTTCTGTACAGTTGCGGACAGTCATTTTGACTTTGATGCTTTTGTTCTTGATGTCCGGATAGACCTGCATGTCATCTACATAGACCGGGTCTACAGCTACCAGTTTAATTTCGCCCAATACTCCGTTCCAGTTTATTTGGGTAAATTCGGAGTGGGCATGGTCCCATTTATGGTATCGTACTGGTAGCGGTTGTCTATGCAGAAAGTTATCAGTTCTTTTTTGCCTGGATGTAGCCATTGGGTCAGTTCGTGGTTGTGGGGAATACTGATGTAGTCTATTTTACTCACTTCTTCTTTGCCTACATATACCGAACTGAGCCAGTGTGTACGTTCAAAATAGAGGAAAATGCGTTTGCCTTTCCATGCCGCAGGAATCTCTATTTCCCGCTGGTACCATGCGGGGCCCATATATTCGTAGACACGGGTCAGCCTATCCAGGTGGCGGTAAGGAGATTTGTAGCCTATTTTATAGTCATCTGTAATTCCCGGCAGAACGATGCTTTCCTGCAGGCGATGGCAGTAACGTACGTCCAGTGAACCTCTCCGGAAGTCCATGACATCTGTCTGGAATGCCCATTCACCGGACAAGTCCATTTCATTCTTTTCTTGGGCATGCCCGCTCCAGACCATAGAGGTCAGGAGGAGGCAGCCATGTAGTGTTTTATTTTGTGTTTCATTGTTCTGTTTTCTTTTGGTTATAGTAATCACGCATGATGTACCATGCTTTTTTTGCGTTGTCCCTGGTCGGAAACCAGTCCTTTACGGTTCCATTCCCCTCCCTGGTGTGGATGGAAACGGAAGGGAGAACGGAAATCAAAAAGAATCCACGGCGATGTTCCGCGCAGGTTGGGGATATGCTTGAACATTTCCAGATTGTCCTTGTAGAGTTGTGCCTGATAATCCTCACTCCAAGAACTCTTGACTTCCGCGTCGCCATGTTTGCCATAGAGCGCTTCGCCTCCGAACTCGGAAATGAAAAGAGGTTTGCCGGGAGCTACATTCCAGACAGCCTGGTCCGGAGCCAGTGGCCAGTCATGATACCATCCCATATATTTGTTGATGGCTACCATGTCCAGGATGTTGATAATGGAGTCATTCATCTCAAAGTTCCGGCTTTCGCGGTTGAAGCGTACCAAATCGAAGGCAGCCGTAATCAGACGGGTTGAGTCGATGTCCAGGCAACATTGTTTCATGTGTTTCAGAAATTCATTGCGCGGGGCGGAAGTGGCTGTTTCATTGGCAATCCCCCAAAAGGTAACGGAACAACGGTTTTTGTCGCGCATCACCATCTCTTTAATCATTCTGCCTGCTTTCTCACGGGTAGCGGTATTCTTGAAGTCAATCCCTTGCCAGATAGGTATCTCTTCCCATAAAAGGAATCCCATTCTTTCTGCCAGGCGGACATATATTCATTTTGTGGATAATGTGCCAGACGAATCATGTTGGCACCCAGCTCTTTGGCTTCGGATAACAGCATTGTTGCGTCCGCTTCTGAGAAGGCACGCCCGCGGCGTTGCGGAATTTCCTCGTGGAAGCTGATACTGCGCAGGAAGATGGGCCGGTCGTTCAGATAGATATCTTCGCCTTTTACATAAAGGTTACGGAAACCAATTTGCTCGTTGAGCCGGTCACTTTCCGAAGTGATGGTTACATCATACAGCTTTGGAGCATCCGGTGACCAACGTTGCAGTTTTTTGGTTTTGATAGTGGCCTGGGCAATTCCGTTGGCATCGGTAGTCATGTTCTGTCTGATGCCCAATTCGGGGATGGCGACTTGCACGTTGATGCCAGGCTTTGCTTCGGATAAGGTTACTTTGGCACGAATCAGGTTGGATTGTACCTTGTCCAACTGGATGAAATGGTCTTTGATGTAGCTTTGTGGAACGCTTACCAACATTACATCGCGTGTGATGCCGCCGTAATTCCACCAGTCAAAGGACATGGCAGGGATGGCATCCGTGGTGCGGGTATTGTTGACTTTCACCACCAGGAAGTTGTCCTTTTGCTTTACCTTATCTGTGATTTCCACCTGGAAGGGAGTGAATCCACCTTCATGGCTGGCTATTTTTTCCCCGTTCAGATATATTTTGCTACGGTAACTTACCGCACCGAAATAGAGAAACAAACGTTTGCCGTCAGTCTTTGGGGTATCGAAAGAGCGTCCGTACCATACAGTCCCTTCATAAAATTTCAATTCGGGCATTTGTGAATTGAAATCGGCAGGTACATTCAGGACCAAACCTCCGTCGAAAGAGTATTCATAAAATTGCTTGTTGTCTTGAGGTTTTCTGTTTTTGTACACCTGCATCCTTTCCCCTTGGTCATAAAGGTCTACAATGGCTCCCCACTTCCCATTCAGTAGCCGGTAGTCGCGTCCGTAAACATTGGACAATAAGTCTTGTGCTTGTGACTTGCCTCCCAGTACAGACACTGCGAGCAAACAAGTAATCATTAGTCTTTTAATTTTCATAAATCGTATGTATCAGTTAACGTTTAAAAAGCCTATGAATTATTCTTTGTATATTTTCAATGCGCATCCGCCTCCTTGTGCCATTTTGACGGTCAGTTTACGGGATGCAGGAATGTCTGTGACGGTCTTTTGGTAGTCGGAAGCCAGGCGGTTGGCATTCACTCCGTCATGAAACATTTCCGCTTTCCATCTGCCTGTACCGAGGAAAGAAAGGTCCAGTGTCAGAGTACGTGCATCCCAATTGGTCAGGGAGCCGACATACCAGACATCTCCTTTCCTGCGCGCCATTGTAATGTATTTTCCAATTTCTCCGTTCATGGCTACTGTTTGTTCCCAAACGGTAGGGATGGTAGCGATGAATTCCGTGCATTCTTCTTCACGGTCGTAATTGGTGGGACTGTCGCACAACATGTTCAATGGTGATTCAAATACTACATATTCAGCTAATTGGCGGCAACGGGTTCCCTGGCTCATTGGGGTATCCATTGAGGAGTGGTAACACCGTTTGTTGGCATTGTGCATGGCGCCTTGTGTATAGTCCACCGGTCCGGCCAGCATACGGATGAATGGCATGGTGACATCGTAGGTTACCTGGTCGGTATGGATGTCACTCCACTTCATCTGTTCCAGCCCGTGAACGGCTTCATAGTTGATGACATTGGGATAAGTGCGGTTCAGCCCGGTAGGTTTGTACGTGCCGTGAAAGTCTACCATCAACTTATATTTAGCGGCAATTTCGGCAGCCCGGTAGTGGAAGTCTACCATTTCCTGGTCATCCCTGTCCATAAAGTCAATCTTGAATCCCTTGATGCCCATTTCGGAATAGTGCCTGCATACATGTTCCATGTCGCGGGCAAAGGCATGGTAGCCTGCCCAAAGGATGAGTCCTACATTCTTTTGCCTGGCATAGGACGTGAGTTTCTTTAAATCTATTTCCGGTACAACCTGAAAGAGGTCAGCCTCGAGGTTGACAGCCCAGCCTTCATCTAGAATCACATACTCGATGCCATGCCGGGAGCGAAGTCGATATAGTGCATGTATGTTTCATTGTTTATTCCAGCTTCGAAATCCACGCCTTTGATTCCCCAATGGTTCCACCATTCCCAGGCCACTTTGCCCGGACGTATCCATGAGATGTCTTTCATGCGTGATGGAGCAGCCAGCTTATAAACCATATCGTTATCTGCCAGCTCCTTGTCATTTCTTGCCACAACAATGATGCGCCAGGGTAGTTTGGCTTTCGGCTGGCAGGAAGCAATGTAGTTTTCACGTTCTGTGACTAATATTTGCAGTTGGTTATGCCCGCCTCGTTTTTTTGTTTTGGGGACGGCGGCAAAAGCGGAAGTGAGTGCTGTTCCCCCGTTTCTGTTGATGAGGAACATGCCCGGATAGCTCTCCACGTCGGATTCGGCAATACAAAGTTTATGGCCGTTTTCCTGCTCTATTACTACGGGGGTAAACATCAGTCTTTTGGGGTTCAGTCCGGATAGCTCTATATGTGTATAGGTGTTTTCAAAAGAGTTGGAGAACTGGGCTTCTATCGGTTGTTTATCGCCATCTTTTACATAAGGAACAATCGATTTGTAGTCCTTGTTGAAGTTGAAGGCGGCTTCTTCGTTTGTAACTTTGAACGGTCTGTTTCCGGTCGCTGCGAACCGGTATGCCATTCCTTCATTGTACATTCTGAAAATGAGGTTGAAATGTTCCCGGAAACTTAACGTCATTTCATTATAGACATCCTTTACTTCACTGCGTTTGTAGAAAGGAGAGGGAATCACCTCATTTGCCTGGCGATGACTGACTCTCTTAAGATGGGAGCCGTTACCCCAGACTGTCCCATTATCCAGATGTACTGATAAGGGAGAGGGGGCTACCAATGTATGCCCTTCTTCCGTCAGCTCGTAAGTGATCCGGTCACCTATATATAAGGTAACCTCCAACTTGCCGTCCGGTGAGTTCAGACGATATTCCTTTTGTCCGAACATGTTCGGGATGATGAAAAGCAGTGTTGTAATAAAAAAAAAAGTATTCTCATGATTCTTATAGTTTTTTATTTGTTTTTGTTGAAAGAAATCAGCGACCCATTTCCATGCGGCTACCCATTGTTCTGGTAGGCATAATGAGCCGTTTCTTCGGATACTAATATTTGTTTGGGTGCTTGAATTACATTGTAGGCAGAATAGGTAGTAGTGGGTGGACAGACCATATCATTATATCCGAATGAGTAGAATCCGGGAACTTTTATTTGGCGTGCAAAATTAACTGCGTCATAATAACGTGCTGTATTTGCCTTTTCTGCAGTCTGATTTTCTTGCTTGTTAAACATGTGTGGCCATCCTCCGGCACGGTTATGTATATAGCCGACCATGTCACAAAGAGCAGGGTAAAAGGCTACCAGTCCTTTGACACGTGAATCAAGTCCAGCTGTCACGATGGACAATCCTCCTCCTTGGCTACTGCCGAATGTTATCAAATTGCTCCCATCGAATTGTGTAGGGAATAAATAAAGTCAATGGCACGTACACAGCTAGATATACACGTTTATAATAGTATTTATCCCGATTATCCAGATTGAACGTGTGGTACCCTTTTAATGCTCCCATATAGAGATTGGTATATACCGGTCCTGACATGTTGACCGGAATACCGTGTATTCCTATTTCGAAAACAATCCAGCCATTGGCAGCATGTTCCACATCTCCGGCATAAGAACGTATTCCTGCACCTGGTAGCTTTAAAACTGCGGGATATCGACCTTTTGCTTTAGGCATAGCAGCATGCCGTATAAGCGTGTATGGGATTCATAATTCTGTATATTCACATGGAATACATTCACTTTCTCTGTACAACGTTCGGGTACAAGGGTCATTTGTACATCCATTGGTGTCTTTTGAGCCTGGAGCTTTGCTGTTTCCCAGAAATTTAGAAAGTCTTCGGGCAATGATGTGATAGGTTTTAATTTTTCTGGATCGATTCCAACGGTTACTATCCCTTGGTATTCGCGTCCTCCATATTTAACAAAGGCTTGGCAACGGAGAAAGCCAGGTTTTTCCATTGTTTGGGCTTCCACCGTAGCTGTCCCTTTTTCAGCTTGCAATATGCCTTCTTTGTGAGGCTTCATCATATCTTCTGAAATCTGGTACCGAATTTCTGTGTCAGGATTGGTACGTTGTTTTTCAGTACCGTAATGCTGAATTCTATTTTTTCGCCTGGCTTATATAGCCAGTCTGTATGATTGGGAGTGATCTGTATCCGAATCAGCCGTTCGGCAGGTTGTCCGAAGGCTCGGTAAAACAGCATCAAGAAGGCGATTAAGAGTATACTCCTTGTGATTTTCATGTCAGTCTTTATTTTAGCGTTTGTTTTTAATCTCATACTTGTAGACAACATAGTCATTGATTGATGGCAGAGAGATTTCCAGCCTTCCTTTCTTTCCGGTTACTGCTGTCATCGCTTTGCCGTGTCCCATCAATGGGATACATCTTACTGTGACACCTTCTGGCAGCCAGGTTTTCGACTTCTGTAGTCCCTTCTGGATGATTTTCACGGTACACAATCAAGTATCCTCTATCTTTCTTTAGAGACTGGAAGCCGGTCCAAGAGCGTCCCGACGGTTCATCTCCTATGGGTAGGATAGTGCCGGAATGCATGTCATGCTGAAATTTCTTGTAGGCTTCTGTATGTTCTCGTAATGTAAATGCTTCCTCGGGTAGATTGGTACCTTCCATCCAGCAAGCGGCTGTCCTGCTAAAGTCGTAGCAAACAGATATTCAAATGAATAGTTTTCCGGAGCGAAGACTTCTCCTTTATATTTATCCGTATTTCTCCATTTGTTCAGGAACTCTATTTGCAGCTTTTCTGCCGGAACATATTTGGAAAGCATCCAGAGGTTACGCAAAGTCCAGTAAGGATAGTAGTTCTGCCAGTCGGTATAACGGTTTTCCAGAAAGATATTTCCATATTCATTGAACATGTGGTAGCCTCCGCGGCGGCTGGCTGTCGCATCAAGGTTGAAAATCACTTCCTCGTCCGTCTCTTCCAGCACTTTGTTGAATAAGCGGTGCAGGTTTGTTTCGGCTTCTTTACTGGGAATGGTGAGCCCGTCTATCTTGAATACTTTGATGCCGTATTCGCGATAAAGGCTGATGAGTGCTTGCGCATCTTTCTGCCAATCGGCAAAATCATTTTGTATGCTGGGATTGAACCAAAGACCGATTTCAATACCTAATTCCTTGCCACGTTTTACGATGGGATGCAAACCACGTGGATACTTTTGCGGGTCGGGTTTCCAGTAGTCTTTATTGTCCCAAATGTTCTTGAATGAACCGCGGGCTACAGCTGAATTAGGGCTTTTACCTATTTGCCAGCCATCATCAATCTGGAAATGGGTGATTCCCAGACGGGCGGCGCGTTCCAGTTCTTTCAAACAGAAGGATTCGTTTACTTTTTGAGTCCTGGCTACGGTCTCCCCCAGGTGTTCATCATAATCATCTCGTCGCGGTCGGCCCGGTAAGTACGTATATTCTTCTGATATGAACGAAGCGCTTGTAGTCGGCTCAGTTCACCTTCTCCGTATATTCCCAATACGCATCCGTATGTTTGTCCAACGGTCGGGAGTCACGTCTTTCTCGGTAATGCCCAGGCCGGTTACTGTAAACTTCCCGAAATCAGTCAGAAAATCCTTTCCTTGATAGGCTAATTGTACCGAAGAGCAGGGAGCCTCTTTTAAAAAGAAGATGCCACAGTTGTCCTCGCCATTAAAGGCAAACAGCAGATTGCCGCGATATCCCAGTTTGCGATAGGAAATAATCTCTTTTCTCGAAAACCAGGTTGTTGTGCCAGTCGGTCACATCGGAAAATTCCACGCTGCGAGCGTGCCAATGTTGTCCTTGGAAATGGAACTGGTCTAGTACAGCGGTTACTTCTTTAGATTTCATGTCTTCGGCGAATTCAATATTCTTCCGGTCGGCTGCACTAACTTCTCTGCCTCCGAAAATACTGTT
>ENA-OQCF01000610-OQCF01000610.1-human-gut-metagenome-genome-assembly--contig:-NODE-610-length-13558-cov-4.958231_pt1 | contig 13558 bp, 19 predicted proteins | sample MGYA00242756_ERZ504573 | MGnify/ENA primary metagenome ERZ504573 (study PRJEB26092, sample SAMD00036240) | human gut metagenome | host: Homo sapiens | study: EMG produced TPA metagenomics assembly of... | reverse complement strand
TGGGCCCGCGAGCTCATCGAACGCATCCACGAACTCGTCGCGACCGCACCATCAAACCTTATGGAAGTCTGCGGCACCCCCCTTTGGGGGAGCTGTCGAACGAATGTGAGACTGAGAGGGCGAGGACGCTCACAAAGAGCATGGAGCAAGAAGTGTAAATCGTTTGGGAGGACGCACATTATGATGGACGCAACCAAGTACGCTCCGGGTTACTACCCGGTACCCGCAGGCTATGACAGCTGGGTAAAGAAGGATCACATTGAAAAAGCCCCCGCATGGTGCAGCGTGGACCTGCGCGACGGCAATCAGGCCCTGATCGTGCCCATGAGCCTTGAGGAAAAGCTGGAGTTCTTCCAGATGCTGGTCAAGATCGGCTTCAAGGAGATCGAGGTGGGCTTCCCTGCCGCCAGCGACACCGAGTACGAGTTCCTGCGCACCCTGATCGAGAAGAACATGATCCCCGAGGATGTCACCGTGCAGGTGCTGACCCAGTGCCGCGACCACATCATCCGCAAGACCTTCGAGGCCGTCAAGGGCGCACCCCGCGCGGTGATCCACTTCTACAATTCCACCTCTGTGGCCCAACGCGAGCAGGTGTTCCACAAGAGCAAGGAGGAGATCAAGCAGATCGCCACCGACGGCGCAAAGCTGGTCAAGCAGCTGAGCGAGGAGTATGATGGCAACTTCCTGTTCGAGTACAGCCCCGAGAGCTTTACCGGCACCGAGGTGGACTATGCGGTGGATGTGTGCAACGCCGTGCTGGACATCATGCAGCCCACCCCGGACCGTCCCATGATCATCAACCTGCCCGTTACCGTGGAAATGAGCATGCCGCACGTCTACGCAAACCAGATCGAGTACTGCGACAAGCACCTGAAATACCGCGACAGCGTGATCATCTCCACCCATCCCCACAACGACCGCGGCACCGGCGTGGCCTGCGCAGAGCTGGCCGTGCTGGCGGGTGCACAGCGGGTGGAGTGCTGCCTGTTCGGCAACGGCGAGCGCACCGGCAACGTGGACGCGGTGACGCTGGCCATGAACATGTACAGCCACGGCGTGGACCCCAAGCTGGACTTCTCCGATATGCCGGACATCTGCGCCACCTACGAGCGTGTGACCCGGATGCACATTTACGAGCGCACCCCCTACGCCGGTCAGCTGGTGTTTGCCGCTTTCTCCGGCAGCCATCAGGATGCCATTGCAAAGGGCATGGCCTACCGCAAGGAGCATGGCGAACACCGCTGGACCTGCCCCTACATCCCCGTTGACCCCCACGACATCGGCCGCACCTACGATGCCGATGTGATCCGCATCAACAGCCAGAGCGGCAAGGGCGGCATCGGCTTTGTGCTGGAACAGAACTTCGGCTACAACCTGCCGCCCAAGATGCGCGAGGCGCTGGGCTACAAGGTCAAGAGCGTTTCCGACCACAGCCACAAGGAGCTGAGCGCAAACGAGGTGCTGCACATCTTCGAGGATGCCTTCCTCAACCGCTGCAAGCCGCTCAACGTTCTGGAAGCCCACTTTGCACAGGTGGGCGGCATCACCGCCACCGTCGCGCTGGAGCTGAACGGTCAGCGCAAGGTGGTCACCTCGGTGGGCAATGGCCGTCTGGACGCTGTGGCAAACGCCATCCAGAGCGCCACCGGCATGGAGTTCCACCTCGAGACCTACTCCGAGCACAGTCTGGACGAAGGCTCCACCTCCCGCGCTGCCTCCTACGTCGGCCTTGTCTGGGGCGATAACACCGTCACATGGGGTGCCGGTACCGACACCGATATCATCGTGGCTGGCATCAAGGCACTGGTGAGCGCCATCAATAATAAATAATTAAAAAGAGGGCAGCGTCCTCGCCCTCTCCGTCACGGCTTACGCCGTGCCACCTCTCCCAAAGGGAGAGGCCTTGGCAAAGAGATGAAGTTTACGTGGACTGCCAAAGGCTCTCCCTTTGGGAGAGCTGCTGAGCGAAGCGAAGCTGAGAGGGCAAGCCGCCTATCCAATAGAGAGTATCAAAAGGAGAGTACCATCATGGGAATGACCCTGACGCAGAAAATTCTTGCCGCACATGCCGGTCTTGCCGAGGTCAAGGCAGGCCAGCTCATCAATGCAAAGCTGGACATCGTGCTGGGCAACGATATCACCACCCCGGTTGCCATCAACGAGTTTGAAAAGGCCGGTTTTGACGGTGTGTTCGACAAAGAGCACATTGCCATCGTGCTGGACCACTTTGTGCCCAACAAGGACATCAAGAGCGCCACCCAGTCCAAGCAGTGCCGCGAGTTCGCCAACAAATACGATATCCTCAACTTCTACGATGTGGGCCAGATGGGCATTGAGCACGCCCTGCTGCCGGAAAAAGGCATCGTGACCGCAGGCGACTGCGTGATCGGTGCGGACAGCCACACCTGCACCTATGGTGCACTGGGTGCCTTCTCCACCGGTGTCGGCTCCACCGATATGGCTGCCGGCATGGCCACCGGCATGGCATGGTTTAAGGTGCCCTCTGCCATCAAGTTCGTGCTCAAGGGCAAGTTCGGCCCCCGCGTCTCCGGCAAGGACCTGATCCTGCACATCATCGGCATGATCGGTGTGGACGGCGCACTGTACAAATCCATGGAGTTCACCGGCCCGGGCGTTGCCAGCCTGACGATGGACGACCGCCTGTGCATCTGCAACATGGCCATCGAAGCCGGTGCCAAGAACGGCATCTTCCCCGTAGACGATGTGACCAAGGCTTACCTCAAGGGCCGCAGCAGCGTGAGCCGGTGTTCTTTGAGGCCGACCCGGATGCCGAGTACGAAAAGACCATTGAGATCGATCTGGACAAGCTGGAACCCACCGTCAGCTACCCCCACCTGCCCGAGAACACCCACCTTGCCAGCGAGGGCAAGGACATCAAGATCGATCAGGTTGTGATCGGCAGCTGCACCAACGGCCGTCTGGAGGACATGGAAGCCGCCTACAACGTGCTCAAGGGCAAGCACATTGCCAAGGGCGTGCGCGGCATCATCATCCCCGCCACCATGGCCGTTTACAAGGAATGCATCCTGCGCGGCTGGACCACTGCCTTTATTGATGCAGGCTGCATCGTGTCCACCCCCACCTGCGGCCCCTGTCTGGGCGGCTACATGGGCATTCTGGCCGAGGGCGAGCGCTGCGTTTCCACCACCAACCGCAACTTTGTGGGCCGCATGGGCCATGTGAAGAGCGAGGTCTACCTTGCTTCTCCCGCCACTGCCGCCGCCAGCGCACTGACCGGCTGCATCACCGACCCCCGCACGGTCTGATCGGAAAGGAGCACAACAATGAACGCTAAAGGTTCTGTTTTCAAATACCCGGATAATGTGGATACCGATGTCATCATCCCGGCCCGCCACCTGAACACGCAGGATGCCAAAGAGCTGGCCAGCCACTGCATGGAGGATATCGACAAGGACTTCGTCAAGAAGGTGAAGGACGGCGACATCATGGTAGGAGGCTGGAACTTCGGCTGCGGCTCCTCCCGTGAGCACGCACCGCTGTGCATCAAGACCGCCGGCATCTCGGTCGTGATCGCCAAGAGCTTTGCCCGCATCTTCTACCGCAACAGCATCAACATCGGTCTGCCCATCATGGAGTGCCCGGAGGCTGTGGATGCCATCAATGCGGGCGACACCGTGAGCGTAGACTTTGACACCGGCGTCATTACCGACGAGACCAACGGCAAGGTGTTCCATGCCGAGCCCTTCCCGCCGTTCATTCAGGAGATCATCTCCGCCGGTGGACTGATGAAGTCCATCAAGGCGAAGCAGTAAGGCAAACTCCTTCCGTCTCGCATTCGCTCGACAGCTCCCTCACAGAGGGAGCCTCTGGCGAAGAGGGAAAGTTTCCGATTTTGCCAAAGCCTCCCTCTCAGAGGGAGGTGGCATCGCTCAGCGATGACGGAAGGAGTTTCATTCATAAAAGGAGTACCACCAATGGAAAAAAACATTGCTGTCATCTGGGGCGACTGCTCCAGCCCGGAGATCGTCAAGCAGACCATCCGTGTGCTTGACAAGGTGGCCGAAAAGTACGGCCACACCTTCCACTACACCGACGCTGCCATGGGCGGCGAAGCCATTGACAAGTACGGCGACCCGCTGCCCCAGCAACGAGCTGGACAAGTGCCTTGCTGCGGACAGCGTCCTGCTGGGTGCCGTGGGCGGCCCCAAGTGGGAGGGCCTGCCCGGTGAGCAGCGCCCGGAGAAGGGCCTGCTGCGCCTGCGTGCAGGCATGGGCCTGTACTCCAACAACCGCCCGGCCAAGATCTGGCCCCAGCTGGCTCCTGCCAGTCCCCTGAAGCCCGAGATCGTGGCACAGGGCATCGATTTCATCATCGTGCGTGAGCTGATCGGCGGCGTATACTTTGGCAATCACGAGACCCACACCCTCGCCAGCGGCGAGAAGCAGGCCATCGACTCCATGCCCTACGCGGAGCACGAGATCGAGCGCATCGGCCGCATCGGCTTTGAGACCGCACGCAAGCGCCGCAAGAAACTGTGCTGCGTGGACAAGGCAAACGTTTTGGACACCAGCCGTCTGTGGAGAAGCGTGATGCACCGCCTGCAGGCCGAATACCCGGATGTGGAATACAGCGAGATGTTCGTGGACAACTGCGCCATGCAGATCGTCAAGAACCCCGCCCAGTTCGACGTGATCGTTACCGAGAACATGTTCGGCGACATCCTGTCGGACGAAGCTTCCATGATCACCGGCTCCATCGGCATGATCCCGTCCTCCTCTCTGGGCGACGCACCCGCGGCCTGTATGAGCCCATCCACGGCTCGGCCCCAGATATTGCGGGCAAAGACATCGTGAACCCCACCGCCTGCATTCTGTCTGCCGCATGATGCTGCGCTACTCCTTCGGCATGGCCGAGGAGGCCGATGCCATTGAGACCGCCGTGAACAAGGTGCTGGACAAGGGCCTGCGCACCGCCGACAACATGAGCGAGGGCTGCACCTGCCTTGGCTGCACCGCCATGGGCGATGCCATTCTGGCCGAGATCTGAGTTTTTCCATAACGCACAAAGGGGAACGACAGCCGTCGTTCCCCTTTTCGTCTGCACAAAAAAGAGCAGCTGTTCCCAGCTGCCCTTCCGTGATACAGTTTCTTACTTGGTGCCGTAGATGCGGTCGCCTGCGTCGCCCAGACCGGGAACGATATAGCCGTTCTCGTTCAGGTGGTCATCCTCTGCGCCGAGGTAGATATCCACATCGGGGTGTGCCTCGTGCAGGGCCTTGATGCCTTCGGGAGCGGCGATCAGGCCGATGAACTTGATGCGCTTTGCGCCATGCTTCTTGATCTGGGTGATGGCATCAATGGCGCTGCCGCCGGTAGCCAGCATCGGGTCAGAACCAGAACATCGCGCTCTGCGATATCCTGCGGCAGCTTGCAGAAGTACTCCACAGGCTGCAGGGTCTCCTCGTCGCGGTACAGGCCGATGAAGCCCACCTTTGCAGCGGGCAGCAGGGTCAGCATACCGTCCAGCATACCCATGCCTGCGCGCAGGATGGGCACCAGAGCCAGCTTGCGGCCAGCCAGCACCTTGGTCTTTGCCATGGTGATGGGTGTTTCGATCTCCACCTCTTCCAGAGGCAGGTCACGGGTCGCTTCGTAGCACAGCAGGGTCGCGATCTCGCCAACGAGGTCACGGAACTCCTTGGTGCCGGTCTGCTTGTTGCGCAGAATGCTCAGCTTGTGCTGCAGCAGCGGATGCTCAACGATCATCGGGGTCATAAAAACACGCTCCTTATTTTAAATAGATAACTCTATCGGGTCCAAGATTACGATTTAAAACAGCTCCGCATACGCTTCGCCATGATCAGCGGTTCTCCAGTGCGGTCAGCTTATCGATGCGGCGCTGATGGCGGCCGCCTTCAAACTCGGTGTTCAGGAAGAGATCCACCAGCTGGCAGGCAAGGCCGGGGCCGACCACGCGGCCGCCCATGCACAGAGCATTGGCGTCGTTGTGGCGGCGGGTATACTCGCAGCTGAAGCTGTCAGAGCAGCAGCAGGCACGAATGCCTTGATCTTGTTTGCTGCCATGCTGATGCCCACGCCGGTGCCGCAGAACAGCAGTGCCTTGCTGCACTCGCCGCTCACAACTGCATCGCAGGCGGGCACGGCCATATCGGGGTAATCCACGCTGTCGGTGCTATGGGTGCCAAAATCGATGTATTCCAGCCCCAGCTCCTTCAGATGCGCCTTGACAGCTTCTTTCAGTTCAAATCCGCCGTGGTCAGCGGCCAGTGCAATGGGTTTTGCCATGGAAATGTTCCTTTCTCTCAGTCACGCAGGGTTTTATGCCTGCTCCTTGTTTTGGGCGGCATTGGCTGCAGCTTCTGCTGCAAGGCGCTCTGCGCGCTCCCGCTCGGCCTGACTCAGGCGGTGGTAGTCCGGCAGCAGAGCCTCCGGCAGCACAGCCTTTCCGGCTTCGGCCATCTGCTTTGCCACAAGGGCCACCGCAGCAGCACGTCCGCCGCGCAGGGCCGCAGGTGCCTGCAGCACGCCCGGCACACTGCCGTATTTATTATAGCACAGAGATGCGCCATCACCAACAAAAAACAGGGGCTTTTTGCAATTTTCTACAAAATCGGCCAGATCTGCCACCGCCCGGGCATCGTCTTCCAGCAGGCGGCTGTGGGTGGCAAGGTCGAACGCGGCACTGTATACCTGCGCACGGCGGGCATCCAGTGCGCACAGCACGGTGCCCTCGCCCGTGTGGGCTGCGGCCAGTGCTTCCAGCGTGGAGACCGGTGCGCACAGCGTTTCCCGCGGGAAGGCCAGACCCTTGACCGCCGCCAGACCGATGCGCAGCCCGGTAAAACTGCCGGGGCCTGCGTTGACACCGTACAAGTCAATATCTGCACAGGTCATGCCGCACATCTTCAGGCAGGTGTCGATCATGGGCATCAGCGTTTCGCTGTGGGTCATGCCTGCGTCCAGATACACCTCGTACAGCAGGCGGTCATCCTGCAAAAGAGCCACACCAGCCGTTTTGCCCGCTGTATCCACAGCTAAGATGTTCATAGCGTTACCCCCTCAATGGTGATCCTGCGGGTATTTTCGTCCACACGCTGGATGTCCACCCGGATGGGGTTTTCCAGTGCCAGCAGGTCTGCAAAGTTCTCGCTCCACTCTGCTGCCACAATGGCCCCCTGATCCAAATAATCGTAAAAGCCTGCAGCACACAGGTCGTTCTCAGTGGAAATACGGTACAGGTCAAAGTGCGCCAGCGGCTTTGGGCCGCGGTAGTAGTTCACAATGGCAAAGGTTGGGCTGGACACCGGGTCGGTGCAGCCAAGGCCCTCGGCAAGGCCCTCGGTAAAGGCGGTCTTGCCCGCGCCCAGCCCGCCGGTGAACGCAATCAGCGAACCCGGTGCCAGCACTGCGGCCATACGGGCACCCAGCGCCACCGTCTCGGCGCGGGAGTGGGTGATATATTCTGACATGAAGCTTACCTCATTTTATAAAGCAAAAGGGACGGCAGAATGCTCTGCCGTCCTTTAGTATAATATACTTTGTGCAAAAGTGCAATGCCGTGTGTTGCTTACGCCGCCGCATCCACATCCGCTGCCGTGTAGGGGTTGGGCAGTGCAGCGCTTCGGTCTCCGCTGAGCATCGCATAGGATGCCGCCGCATGGGGCCGTCTGCCGCCCTGCTCGTTGTACCAGATGATATCATCGGTGCCGTAGATGCTCTTGGCATAGTCCACGGCCTGTTCCAGCGTTTCGCCCTCGATCATCCGGTTCACAGCGGCCCACAGCATACTGCGGGAATACACCGAGTAGACATTGTTTACATAGCCCATCACCGCCTTGGCACCGCCTGCCAGCAGGCCGTCTGCCATAGAGGTGTCCACATGGCCGTTCTTGCCGTAGAACTCGCAGGTCTCGCTGAGCACGATGCCATTGCCGCGGTAGGCACTGCGGAAGAAATCGCCGTTGACGGCATACATACCGTTCACCTTGACCACGCGGTGGGCCAGCAGGTCAAAGCCATAGCGCAGATCGCTCCAGAAATCCGATCTCTCGGTCAGCAGGATCAGCGGTTCCGTGGTAGTCTTTTTGAACAGCCAGCCGTATTCATAGGTGTAGTACGCGCCGTGGGTGCTCAGGATGCACAGGTCGTAACGGCCCATCCTGTGCAGGTCGGATACGGTAACGGTGGTATCCAGATCCGTCTGCAGGCCCACCGAATCCCAATAGGTCTGCATGTAGGCATAATACGGGTAGCGGGTGCTGTTGATCGTGTTGTCAAACGCATAATAGATCGCCGCCGTGCCCACCGCTTGTTCTCTGCCAGCTCCTGCAGCCGGCTCTCGTCCAGCTCCGGCAGGGCTGCGGTGTTCTCCTCCTCCGGGTCGGTAAGCAAGATGCCGCCCAGCGCGCCGCAGCTGTAGGTAAAGCTGATCATGCCGTTTTCGGCATCGGTGTAGACAGACCCCTGCTTTACAAGGCCCTGTGCGGTCAGCGCATCCAGCTGCTGCAAAGCAGCATCTGTGCGCTCGTCCTCGGTCATCTGTGCATAGTCGCTGCCTCCGGTCAGTGCGGTCACAGCAGCATCTGCCTGCTGCATCTCGCGCACATCTGTGGCCGAAAGGCTCTGCTGCACAGCCGCCTGTTCTTCCGGCTGCTGTGCAAAAGCCGCTGTGGGCAGCGCTGTGAGCGCGAAAGCCAGAGCGCACAGTGCACACCCAAAACGGCGGAGCATATCGTGTTCCATTCCCATTTCCTCCGGGCATATCTGCCGCCCAATGCGGCACGCCGCCCTTTTCCAGCAGGCATCTTCCTGCCATTTTCTTTGCGCGGCAGGCGCTCTGCAAAGGAGCTTTCTGCTGCACCTTCATTGTAGATGGTGCGGTCTGCTTTGTCAAGCATTCGTGCGGATTTTGCAAAGCTGTCACACCCGGTGGATTGCAAACGGTGTGCAGGCTGTGTATAATAGGATAAACTGGGTTGGTATTGCCCACTGCAGCGGCAAAACCCGGTGTGCATCTGGGAACGAAAGGTGGTGCTTTCTTGGAAAGCATTCGACAATATTTTAAACGAACAGATAAGATCTATCTGCTGCTGTGCATCTTCAGCAGCACCATGGCGGTGGTGGCTCTTGCCTCCTGGGCCGCAAAGCAGGGCAACGGTTTTGCCACGGACGAGATCACTGGTGCCATTACCGGCATCGGCGATTACCGCCGCGCGCTGGTGCAGGCCGGTGCGGCGGTGCTTGGCATCGTGATCGCGCTGCTACTCTCCTGCATCGACTACCGCAGCCTTGTCAAGGTGTGGCCGGTGCATGTAGCCCTGACATGGGGTCTGGTGCTGCCCACGCTGTTCATCGCAATGTGGCCATCGGCCCGCTGACCATCGGCTTCAACGCCGGTGACACCGACAACTACTCCTGGTACAAGCTGGGCGGCTTTACCTTCCAGCCCACGGAGCTGGCAAAGATCAGCTTTATCCTTACCTTTGCCATGCACCTGAACAATGTGCGCAGCCGCATCAACGAGCCAAAGGAGCTGGTAAAGCTTCTGCTGCATCTGGCCGTGCCCATCCTTATCATCCACATTCAGGGCGACGACGCACCGCCATCATCTACGCCATCATCGGCTGCTGCATGATGTTTGCAGCGGGCCTGAGCTGGAAGTATATCATCGGTGCCATTTCGGCAGCAGCTGTGGCCGTGGCAGCGGCGTTTGCCTTTTTCAGCGATAAGATCGGCAAGGGCTACCAGTGGTACCGCATTCTGGCCGTTATCGACCCGGAGAATTCCACCGGCTGGGCACCCAACGAAGCCACTTGGAAAAACATCATCTACCAGCAGCAGCGCGGCGAGATCGCCATCGGCTCCGGCGGCATCTTCGGCAACGGCCTGTTCAGCGGCCGGTACTACAGCGTGCCCAATGCCCACAACGACTTTATTCTCAGCTGGATGGGCAATGTCATTGGCTTTGTGGGCCTGTGCATCGTGCTGGGGGCACTGCTGGCACTGGTGATCAAGACCTTTGCCACCGGTGCGCGCAGCGAGGACCTGCTGGGCAGCTATATCTGCGCCGGCATCGGCGGTGCTCTGATGGCTCAGATCGCCGTGAATGTAGGCATGAATCTGCGGGTGCTGCCGGTCATCGGCGTCACCCTGCCCTTTTATTCTGCGGGCGGCAGCTCGGTGCTGATGCTGTATATCTGCGTGGGGCTTGTGCTGTCGGTCTATATGCACAACACAAAGAGCCTGTTCGGGTAAAGTGCAGCCCCCCTGTATTTTTTCACATTTTCCGGTATATCCGTTGAAACCTCCGCATCCTGCTTGCAATCCACTGGGATGCCTGATATTATAATAAAATGTGCAGTTTTGCTGCTCAATGCTGCAGGACAACGAGATGGACGGCCCGGTGTTCAAGATGAAGGTTGACCCGCGCCCGGCGCTGCCCCGCGAGGTAGCCCAGTACACGCCCTATGAATGGCAGCGGCTGTACGTGACACCGGGCCTTTCCTGCTACTGGCAGATCGCCCCGCACCGCAACCAGCTGAGCTTTGAGGAGTGGATGGCGCTGGATGTGAAGTATGTCAAAGAGCGCAGCTCCTGGTGGACTGGAAGATCATCTTTGCAACCTTCCGTGCGGTGCTGTTCGGCCACGGAGAATAATTCGGATCACAGATCGGCAGAGCCTGCGGGCTTTGCCGATTTTTTTACAGATAGCCTTCAGGAAACAAAAAACAGAGGAACGACGCGGGGTCGTCCCTCTGTTTTTGCTTAAATCATCAAATCACTTCAGCACAGCGCCCAGATTTGCACTGGTGACCATGCGTGCATAGCGGCTGAGCCAGCCGGTTTTGATGTTGGGTTCGGGTGCAACATACTTTGCCTTGCGCTGGGCCAGAACTTCGTCGCTGACCTCCAGCGTGATGGAGGCATTGGGGATATCAATGTTGATGGTATCTCCCTCCTCGATCAGGCCGATGGGACCGCCGGAAGCAGCCTCCGGGCTGACATGGCCGATAGCGGCGCCGCGGCTTGCGCCGGAGAAGCGGCCATCGGTGATGAGGGCCACGGTCTTGTCCAGCTTCATGCCGGCCAGTGCGGAGGTGGGGTTCAGCATCTCACGCATACCGGGGCCGCCCTTGGGGCCTTCGTAGCGGATGACCACCACATCGCCCGGGACGATCTTACCCGCGTAGATGGAAGCAATGGCCTCGTCCTCGCTGTTGAACACGCGGGCCGGGCCGGAATGCTGCTGCATCTCGGGGGCCACGGCGCTGCGCTTGACCACACAGCCGTCCGGTGCAATGTTGCCCCACAGGATCTGCAGACCGCCGGTCTGAGAGTAGGGGTTGTCGATGGGACGGATGGCCTTGTCGTTCAGGATGTGTGCGCCCTTGATGTTCTCTCCCAGCGTCTTGCCGGTAACGGTAGGCACATCCAGATCCAGCAGGCCCTTCTTGGCCAGCTCTGCCTGCACGGCGGGGATGCCGCCTGCGGCGTACAGGTCCGGCATGTGGGTGGGGCCGGCCGGTGCCAGATGGCACAGGTTGGGGGTCTTTGCGCTGATCTCATTGAACAGCTTCAGGTCGATGGGCACACCGGCCTCATAAGCGATGGCCAGCAGGTGCAGCACGGTGTTGGTGGAGCAGCCCAGAGCCATATCGCAGGTCAGAGCGTTGCGGATGGAGCGCTCGTTGATGATCTGGCGTGCGGTGATGCCCTTCTTGACCATATCCATGATGGCCATACCGGCGTGCTTTGCCAGCTGCAGACGCTTGGAGTAGACGGCAGGAATGGTGCCGTTGCCGGGCAGTGCGATGCCGATGGCCTCGCACAGGCAGTTCATACTGTTGGCGGTGTACATGCCGGAGCAGCTGCCGCAGCTGGGGCAGCAGTTGCAGGTGCAGTCTTCCAGCTGATCCTCGGTGATCATACCGGCCTTGTAGCACCCACAGCCTCGAACATCTTGGAAAGGCTGACCTCTTCGCCGCCGTAGGTACCGGCCAGCATGGGGCCGCCGGAGCAGACCACAGCGGGCACATCCATGCGCACCGCTGCCATCACCATGCCGGGCACGATCTTATCGCAGTTGGGCACCAGCACCAGACCGTCCAGCTGGTGGGCCATGAGCATGGTCTCAACGCTGTCGCAGATCAGCTCACGGGATGCAAGGCTGTACTTCATGCCCACATGGCCCATGGCGATGCCGTCGCACACGCCAATGGCGGGGATCAGGATGGGGGTGCCGCCTGCCATCTCAACGCCGGCCTTGACGGCATCGGCGATCTTGTCCAGATTCATATGGCCGGGCACGATCTCGCTGTAGGCGCTCACCACGCCGATCAGCGGGCGCTCCAGCTCTTCCTTGGTGTAGCCCAGTGCGTAGAACAGGCTTCGGTTCGGGGCGCGCTCCGAACCCTTGGTCACATTGTCGCTTCTCATTGTTTATTCCTCTTTTTCTTATAGCAAAAAGACTCCCTCCCAAAGGAGGGAGCCTTTCTTAGTTTTAAAAGCAGCTTTTGGCTGAATCTCCTCGTCATCGCTTGCGCGATGCCACCTCCCTCACGGAGGGAGGCTTCACGCTGCGGTCAGACAAAAGGCTCCCTCTTTGAGGGGGCTGTCGCCGCAGGCGACTGGGGGAGTTGATTACTTCTTCAGCCAGCTCATCATGCTGCGCAGCTCTGCGCCGACCTTCTCGATGGGCAGCTCTGCTTCCATGCGGCGCTTTGCCAGAAAGTGCACCTTGCGGCCGCCGTTGGGGCTCATCTCGGTCAGGAATTCGGAAGCGAAGGTGCCGTCCTGGATCTCGGTCAGAACCTTCTTCATTTCCTTGCGGGTCTCGGCGGTGATCAGGCGCTTACCGGTGCGGTAGTCGCCGTACTCAGCGGTGTTGGAGATGGAGTAACGCATCTTGGAGAAGCCGCCCTCGTTGATCAGGTCAACGATCAGCTTCATCTCGTGGCAGGTCTCAAAGTATGCCATCTCGGGCTCGTAGCCAGCTTCCACCAGCGTATCGAAACCGGCGTGGATCAGCTCGGAAACGCCGCCGCACAGCACTGCCTGCTCGCCGAACAGGTCGGTCTCGGTCTCCTCCTTGAAGGTGGTCTGCAGGATGCCTGCACGGCCAGCGCCGATGCCGGAAGCGTATGCCAGAGCAATATCCTTAGCCTTGCCGGTGTAGTCCTGCTCCACGCAGATCAGAGAGGGGCAGCCCTCACCCTCGGTGTACAGGCGGCGGACAATGTGGCCGGGGCCCTTGGGAGCGATCATGATAACGTCAACGTTCTTAGGAGCAGTAATGGTCTTGAAGTGGATGTTGAAGCCGTGTGCAAAGGCCAGTGCCTTGCCCTCGGTCATGTAGGGAGCCACCTGCTTGTTATAGATGTCGGCGCACAGCTCGTCGGGCACCAGCATCATGACAACGTCGCCGCTTGGCAGCTTCTTCCACTTCCATGACCTTGAAGTTCTCGTGAGTTGCTGCGAACTCAGAAGCTTCTCCCAGTGAGCAGAGCCTTGCGCAGCCGACGACGACGTCACGCCGCTCTCGGCCAGGTTCTCG
>ENA-OQCF01000609-OQCF01000609.1-human-gut-metagenome-genome-assembly--contig:-NODE-609-length-13560-cov-2.089258_pt1 | contig 13560 bp, 10 predicted proteins | sample MGYA00242756_ERZ504573 | MGnify/ENA primary metagenome ERZ504573 (study PRJEB26092, sample SAMD00036240) | human gut metagenome | host: Homo sapiens | study: EMG produced TPA metagenomics assembly of... | reverse complement strand
CAAACGGAACGATGAACTAGTTTCAGAGGAATTCTGTTGCAGGATGGGGACACTGTTACTGTTTTACCTTGGAATTTAAAGATTGTGGAAGAAGCATAAAGTATAGCATCACATATCTTTTCTTTATATTTTTGTTTCCTGTACTTCTGCGGACTGCAGCCTTTCACTCTGGAGAATACCTTGGCATAGTAGTTGGAGTCTGTGAAGCCGGATTTCTGGGCGACTTCCATAATGCTGTCATCGGAGCTGAGGAGAAATTCAAGGCTCCGCTCCACTCGGTATTCCTGCAGAAATGTAAACAGGGATACGTTCATGTATCTCTTGAATAACCGGCTGCATTCGCTCTCGCAGAGGTGGATTTCCTCTGCGATATCTTTCATCTGGATTTTATTCATGTAATTGTGTTCCAGATAATCCATGATCTCACGCATACGGTTTCGTTCCAGTTTGCTGTGTTCCGTATAGGGGAGGTTCTCCGGAAGATTCTGCAGCATACAGCGCCACAGCTTTTGCAGAGTTCCGGTGATATCCAGTTCGTAAAATTCCTTTTTCTCTTCATACAGAGTTATGATTTCTCTCACATATTCGGAAAAAATTTCATGCCAGGGCTGCGAATAGTCAATGTAGACTGCAGGAATGGAGAAATTGTGTAAAAATGGCTCCACATATTTCCTGCGCAGGATACTTCCGTAGGAACCATAGATAATCTTTGGCAGAAAAGTGATGGAGACATATTTGCCGTCTTTCATATCTTCCATGAAGCCTGCGTGGAGTACATTGGCATTTCCCAGAAGGATATCTCCTGCTTTCATGTGGTAGGTACACTGGTTTACTTTATAGAGAATCTGTCCATCCAGGACAAGGGTGATTTCTATCTCAGGATGCCAGTGCCAGAGAAAGGAGCCGGATTTGTAGCCGGAAAGTTTCTCATAGCTTACCAGCAGCGGAAATTCATCACTGCCATGTTTCTTCAGTTCTTTCTGTGAGCCGTCGGTTATGATCTCTGCCATTATATATGCGTCCTCCATTGAGAATATATGATGATCTTTAATTATCCTATCTTATAGCAATTCCGGAAAATATTGCAGACAACCTGCTGCATCAGAGAAAGACCGTTATGCGGAATTGCTGTTGATGACTTATATAATATATTGTACACTTATATAGATATAAACGCAAGATTTTACTATTTTCCCCTTAGATTATCAAGGAATTTTATGACACAGCAGGGTATACTTTAATTCAAGAGTGTAGCTGATAAGGCTGCTCCCAAACTTTCATACACATATTCCCGTCTGCCGCTGGTTTTCACACCTGCACTGCCACTGTAAACCGTGAAAATTGTCAGTACATAGTACTCATAAAACTATGTATCAGCGGTCAGACCGGAAAAATGAACGGAGGATTTTACAATGAATATTCCAAAATAAAAATGAATTGACACGTATTTACGGCGAAGCAGAGAAATCAGCAGCACGTTTTCAGGCTGTAGCTGATCATTTCGCAGAAATTTACCATCATGATATAGCAGAATTTTTTACAGCACCGGGAAGAACAGAGATCATCGGAAACCATACAGATCATAATGGCGGCCGTGTGATTGCAGGCAGCATTGACATGGATACTATCGGTGCAGCTTACCCGAACAACAGCAGTGTTATCCGTATCACCAGTGAAGGATATGACAAGGAAGTTGTCGTAGACATCAATGATCTTGCCAGCGTACCGAAGGCTCAGGGAACCGTATCTCTGGTAGCAGGTATGGTGGAAGCTATTCAGAAATTCGGTTTTAAAGTAGCCGGTTTTGATGCTTATGTGACCACAAATGTAATCCGCGCAGCAGGTGTAAGCTCTTCTGCATCTTTCGAAATGCTGGTATGTTCCATCATCAATTATTTCTTTAATAATGGTGCAATGACATATATCAACTATGCAAAAGCAGGACAGTATGCTGAGAACGTATACTGGCTGAAGCTTCCGGATTAATGGATCAGCTTGCATGTGCAGTTGGCGGACCGATCCTTCTGGACTTCTCAGACAGAGAGAATCCTAAATATGAGAAAGTAAACTTCTCTTTCCATGATTATGATCATCATCTTGTAATCGTTAATACAGGAAAAGGTCATGCTGATTTAAGTGAAGAATACTCTGAGATCCCTATGGAAATGAAAGAAGCAGCCAAGGCAGCAGGAGCAGAGCTTCTCTGTGAGACAACTCTTGACAAAGTGCTTGCAAATATGGATAAGATCGATAATGACAGAGCAATCTTAAGAGCGATTCATTTCTTCAAAGAGAACGAACGTGTAGAGAGAGCTGCAAAAGCAGTTGAAGAGAAAGACGGTGAGACTGTACTGAAGCTTCTCAGTGAATCCGGAAAATCTTCCTGGGAATTACTTCAGAACTGCTATCCGATCAAAGCATATACAGAGCAGAAGATTTCTGTTGCGCTTGCTCTTACAGATCTCTTCCTTGAGAAACTGGGCAAAGGTATCTGCCGTATCCATGGAGGCGGATTTGCAGGTGTTATCATGTGTGTGGTACCGGAGGAAGAGACAGAGAACTATGTTTCCTATATTTCTGAATTTGCAGGAAAAGAGAACGTATATCCGATGAATATCCGCGCAGTCGGTGCAGTACATATTGAAAAGTAAATATGCCGCAAAGGGTGTTACTGAACATAAAATTATGAGCAGCCAGCGAAGCGGATTGTGAATATCTGTTTGACAAATATTGAGTTAGATGTTATCAGGAAAAACAGGCAGCAGTAAGGTGGATTGGATTGGCATACACTTTACTGCTGTTTTTTTGATGGAAGTTTCCTGTTTTGCTTTTCAATGCAAAATTCCTGTATTATAATTGTGATAATGTATAATTATGATAAGGATATATGGTGATTTTTTGTAGATAATGCATTTTGTATCTGTTTATCAGAATGTGAAATTTACAGGAATTGCTACAGAATTATCAGGTATCTAACCGAATAAACTGCGGAGCAGTTATTCGATGTAGAGCCGCATAACAAAGCGGATGATTTTTATCCGCTTGACATGAGGGGGAAGGAATAATGAAAAAAAGGTGGACAATGCGGAGGGCACTGCTTGTTCTGTGCATTGCAAGTGTAGTGTTCGCGCTTCTTCTGCAGACATTTCTGTTTCATCAGTCTCTGCGCAGACAGATTCGGGCAGAGAGCATTTCAGATCATGAGATTTCTCTGAATAAAATGCAGACAGATCTGTCTAATTTTATCCACACAATACGAGGGGAAATGCTTACGATCTACAGTGAGCAGGATCTTATCGCAGCTATGCGTGAAGCTGCGGAAAAAGATACAGACATGAAGGATTATTACTGGAGAAGCTGGTATTTTGCAAGGAAGCGTTTTACAAAAGAGGATCAGCTTCTTGCCATGTATCTTTATGATACAAAGGATCATCTGATCAGCAGCTACCGCTACAATTCAGTTACATATCCCAAAGATATTTACAAGGCAGAGTACGATGATAATTCAGACCGGGTTTATGATTATGTGCATGGAAAACGTACAGATCTGATGATTTCCGGATATCACAATTCTGCCGCAAAGAAAGATATTGTGCGATTTGTGCTGAAACTGCATAATTATGATGCAGACAGGAATGCCCTGGGGTATCTGGTCTGTGATATTAACAGTGCGGCACTTACTTCTATTATGGCTAAATATGTAGATGTAGAGCAGGTATGTCTGTGGCTGCAGCCGTTAAATGACCGGGTGATCGCAATGACCGGGGAGGCTTCAGAGAGTCAGTGCAGAATCCAGAAACAGCTTGCAAAGGTTGTACAAAGTCATTATAAATCCGGTGAACTGGAACAGGAGTATGATGGGAATTATCTGATCCAGGTGTCTCAGGAGAATTATAATCTGGAGGCATTTGTGCTTGTCTCACAGTCTCTTCTCACTGCAACGCAGAAGACACTGATCCGAACACTTCTTATTATAATGGGAGCCATGATCCTTGCAATTATGGTGATCGTATTGTTTGTGTCTCAGTGGATGACAAAGCCTGTAGAAGAGATGAGCAGCACTATCACGCGGATCAAGGACGGAGAAACCCAGCTTCGGGTGCAGCCCGTAGGATGGTCCCAGGAGCTGACTACGCTGGGTACGGAATTTAATGAAATGCTTGACCGTATGCAGGTCATGGCGCAGGAAGAACTGCAGCATAAAATGCTGGTAGAGCGTACGGAATACAAAATGCTGCAGGCACAGATCAATCCCCATTTCCTCTATAATACACTGGATACCATGAGCGGGATTGCCAATGCTCAGAACTGTCCGATGGTAAGCGGTATGTGTCATTCACTGTCTGCAATTTTCCGCTACAGTCTGAATATGACAGATGAGCTTTCCACTGTGCAGAATGAGATGGCGCATGTGAGAAATTATCTCTATGTTATGGATGTGAGAAATGGCTCAACGATAGCTTACGATTATCAGATTGACAGCGATACACTGGCAGATCAGATGCCGCGTATCTGTATCCAGCCGGTTGTGGAGAATGCACTTACACATGGTCTCAGAAACGTCCGCCGTAAGGACAAAAAGCTTCTGATCCGTTCAGAACATGTGAATGAGAATCTGGTGATCACAGTTCAGGATAATGGTGCGGGAATGGATGCGGAATCTATGAACCGTCTGCTGGATCAGAATGATATGAAACGTGTGGAATCCGGCATTTCCATTGGAATCCTGAATGTTAATGCGCGTCTGAAGAGGCTTTTCGGAGAGAAATACGGACTGCATATTGAAAGTACAGCAGGCGAGGGGACAACTGTGACGATCACAGTCCCGGCTGTTTCTACGGAGAATTCCGGTGATATGGAAAATGTGTAACTGTTCAGTACCTTCACAGTTACGAGCCAAAATGCATTAAAAATCACCTGCGGTGATGGCATTTTGGCTTGTATGTCTCGGGATTTTGGTACTTACGTGCCAAACACCTCGCGGGATAGTAGACTACTGAATAGTTACGAAAATGTTCAAAAATGAGCAAGGAGAGAGACAATGAAAAATATGAAATATAAGGTTCTTGCTGCAGATGATGAATTCTGGAGCAGGGAAAATATCCGGAATCTGATACCATGGGAGGAGTATTCCCTGGAATTTCTGGAGCCTGCATGTGACGGGGAAGAGGTTATGGAGAGGATTGCCGAAGAAAAACCGGATATTATTCTCACAGATATTAATATGCCATTTCTGAGCGGTCTGGAATTGCTGCAGCGTTTGCAGAATGAATACCCTGAAATCATTACCATTGCCATCAGTGGCTATGATGACTTTGATAAGGTAAAGGGTGTCTTTGTTTCCGGCGGTCTGGATTATCTTCTGAAGCCTGTGGGAAAAGAAGAGATGGTAAAGGTGCTTACCAAGGCACTGGGACTGCTGGAAGAAAGAGAAAACGCAAAAAGACAGGATGAAACCAGCAGAATCCAAAAACATAAATTGTCATCCTTTCTGGAAGACAGCGAATATTCAGCTCTACTTTCAGGAAAACTGTACGGGCAGTCAGCATCCCAGACCCATGTGTCCAGCACAAATACATTTTCAGAAGTAGCCACACTGATGGTGAAATTCTATAATATTACAGAAATTGCAGAGCAGTTTGAACATGATAATCTGCAGATGTCCTGGAGTATTAAGTCTAAATTAAAAGAACTGACAGGCTCGAAGGAAAATGTGATCATTTTTAACAACAGTAACAAGATGAGTGAGTTTCTGATTGTAGAGACTGCAGATGCGAAGGAACTCAAAACACTGGCGGAGAATATCCTGAAGGAATTTCCGCTGAAAGAATACGGTCCGGTTTCTGTTGTGATCCATGAACAGACAAGTTCCCTGGATGATATCGGTACAGTTTACAGAGAACTGATATCTGCTCTGGTTACCAGACCATTTACCAGACAGCATTGCATACTATCGTGCCCGGAAGAGAAATCAGGAGAGGAACAGAGAAGCAGTGAGATTCAGATGATGGGAAAATCAGTGCCTGCTCATATGGAGACGGAATTATATCATCTGTTGTCAACAGGACAGAAAGCAAAGACAGAAGAAGTTGATTTTTAAAACCTGTGATTTTAAACACTGTGATAATGGTGACTGGACTTATCTGGATGTGAAGCAGTACACGGGAAGGATCACAGGAATCCTGTACCGCTATGTACAGGAGAAATGCCCAGAGCTTACTGCGCAGGCAGAGGAGGCTATGGACAATATTGATTATTATATGAAATGTCTCAATGCATCATCACTGTCTGCCTCTTTAAATATTCTTCTGGATAGCTTATGGGAAAGCGGAGAGGATAATGACACAGATTCCGGATCAGGTTCTATCATGCAGCAGGTAGAGCAGATCCATAAATATATGGAACGCTCTTATTATGAGAATATTACACTTACTGCTCTGGCAGAAGAATATCATATGGATGCCAGCTATCTGTCCAGAAGCTTCAGCCAGAAATATGGTGAAACAATCATTGCCTTCCTCACCAGAATCAGGATGGAGAAGGCAGCAGAGCTTATGAAAGATCCGGATAAGAAGCTGGAGACGATTTCGTTCCTGGTAGGATATGATGATTATAATTATTTTAGCAGGGTATTCAGGAAAAAAATGGGATGCAGTCCAAGAGAGTATCGGAATAATCTGGCACAATTATAATAATTATAGCAAGCCTCTTAAATGCATTATTTAGAGGATTGCTATTGTATGGAAGAAACTCAGATAGAATTGGGTAAACAGTAACGGAAGTGGAAGTCCTCTGTATAGCGGTTCTTATCGAATCGAACGGATACAGAGGGCTTTTTTGGAAGATATACAACTAATCAATAGAGAAAACATACAAGTTACTGGCATTTTGCTCAACTTGTTCATATTTTGTCCAAGTTTTATATATAAACTGGTCAAAAATGTGCAACAAAATTTTCCAAATATGTCCTAACTGACCAAAGGCAAAGTATGGTTTAATATAATCACAGAGGAACGGAAAGCCCGGAAAAACTTCCGTTCAAAAAAATAAGAAACCAAAATTTTTCAAGGAGGGTTTTACAACATGAAAAAAAGAATGAGAAAAGCAGTCGCTATCGCAGCAACAGCAGCAATGGTTGGTTCTTTACCGGCTGGTGCAGTTACAGCACAGGCAGCCGATGACGACATCACAATCGGCGTATCAATCTGGAGCTCTACAGACGTACTTGGAAGCCAGAGTAAAAAAATCATTGACAAAGCAGCAGATGCTCTTGGTGTTAATGTAATGTATGTTGACCAGGGCCACGTATCTGAGCAGGTTACAGCTTCTGTTGAACAGCTTTGCGCAGCAGGATGTAACGGTATCGTAATCTGTAACTCTGCAGACTCCGAAATGACATCTGCCATCCAGACATGTGATGCAAATCAGGTTTACCTTACACAGTTCTATCGTATCATCTCCGAAGAGAACAGCCCTGAAGTATATCAGACAGCATGCAACTCACAGTATTATCTTGGTGCAGTTCATGAAGACGAAGTAACAAACGGATATACACTGGTTAACCTGCTTCTTGAGAACGGTGACAGAAACATCGGACTTGAGGCATGGACAGTTGGTGATGCTACATTCCAGCAGAGATGGACAGGTTACAAACAGGCAGTTGACGAATGGAACGAAGCTAATCCTGATGATCAGGCAACAATCACAGAGCCTGTATATGCTAACACATCTTCTGAAGAAGGTGCAGCAGCAGCTCTTTCCCTTTACAATTCCAACCCTGATATGGACGCTCTGATCGTTGCAGGTGGCGGCGGTGACCCGCTTGTTGGTTCCATCGGTGCTCTGGCAAACGAAGGACTTACAGGAAAGATTGACGTTGTTTCCACAGACTTCCTTGATGACCTTGGCGAGCAGCTTGAATCAGGCGGAATGTTTGCTGAATCAGGCGGACACTTCTGCGACCCGTTATATGCATTCCTTATCACATATAACGCAATCAAAGGCAACTATGTAAAAGATGAAGGATCCTTCGGATACGAAATCCAGTTCCCATACCTGTATGTATCTTCTTCCGAAGACTATGAAAACTACAAGAAATACTTTGTAGATGACGATCCATACACAGATGAAGAGCTTGTGGAATTAGCAGGATACAGCTTTGATGATCTGAACAAAGCAGCTACATCACTTTCTATTGAGGATGTTATTTCCCGTCACAGCAACTAATATGATGAACTTATGCTCCACTGCCTTTTCTCCAAAGGGCAGTGGAGAAACTTTTAAGAGGTAATTGTCAGTGCCCGCTCGAAGCAAAAGGCCAAACCCTGAGGAAGCGTCTGACTCCTGCTTTTGGCGGGCGAAGAATTGGATAAGGAGAATGGTTATGAAAAAACTCAAACAAAGCCAGTATTATGGAATCGGCCTTCTGGTTCTTATGCTTGTAGTTTTCTGGGCAGTATTTAAAGTACTTGCACCGACTACTTTCGGTTCCCCGGAGAAACTGGCCACCTACATGAAATCAGCATTAATTTACGCAGTTGGCGGATGCGGCCTCTACTTTATCTGCGTAATGGGACCTTTCGATATGAGCGTTGGTGCCAATATCGTACTTTCATCCATTATCGCCTGCAATGCAAGTGAGAAATTCGGTTATGCCGGTCTTATCATTGCACCGCTGATCTGTGGTACGATCATTGGTCTCATCAATGGTATTGTTTATATTAAATTACATATCTCTTCCCTGATCGTTACATGTGCGCTGTCCCTGATCTATGAGGCCTTCAGTGTATACGCCACAAACGGAAAGAACGTAATACTTTCAGCAGACTACAGAGCATTTGGTGATTATCCAGTCAACCTGATCCTGGCACTGATCGCATATCTGCTTTGCGCATTCATTTTGAAATATACAAAAATCGGTACTTATACTTACGCCATCGGAAGTAACGAAGTTGTAGCCAAGAACATGGGTGTAAATGTTCCGAAATATAAGATCGTAGCATTTACTCTTGCAGGATTTTTCTTCGGACTTCAGGCAATCCTGACAATCAGTTTTGGTACTTCCATGACATCAGCTTCCAACCTTTCCTCTATGAGCCGTAACTTTACTCCTCTGATGGGAACATTCTTTGGACTGGCATTTAAGAAATATGGCCATCCGGTTATCGCTATTGTAATCGGTGAAATGATCATTCAGCTTATGTTCAACGGTTTCGTTGCACTGGGAGCTCCGACTACGATCCAGAACGTAGTAACAGGTGTTGCTCTGCTGGTTATCGTTGCACTGACAACTAAAACCGGTTAAAGGTCTTGTAGTAAAATAAGGAGAACGATTATGGGTGAAATATTATTAAGAGCAGAAAATATTGATAAACATTTTGGCATCACACACGCCCTGGACAACGTTTCCTTTACATTTAATAAAGGTGAGATCCACGCACTGATCGGTGAAAATGGTTCCGGTAAATCTACATTAACATCCTGCCTGACAGGTATTTATCAGAAAGATTCTGGCAAGTTTATCCTTGAAGGAAAAGAGATCACTGCAACCAACCAGGTTGAAGCCAACCATCAGGGTGTAGCCATTATCGTACAGGAGATCGGAACACTTTCCGGACTGACTGTAGCAGAGAATATTTTCCTTGGAAACGAGGATCAGTTTACTAAATGTGGTATCAAAAATACCGCAGCAATGAACAAGAAAGCCCAGGAATATCTGGACAGCTATGGATTCAACTATATTGATGCAACTAAGGTGATCGATGATTACAACTTCGAGGATCGTAAGCTGGTAGAGATCGTAAAATCTACCTACTTTAATCCGAAGGTTCTGGTTGTAGACGAGACAACAACAGCACTTGGACAGAAAGGTCGTGAAGAGCTTTTCAAGGTAATGCACAAGGTTCGTGACACAGGAAACTGCGTAATCTTTATTTCCCATGACCTTGAGGAGGTTATCGAGCAGTCTGATAATATCAGCGTACTTCGAGATGGTGTGAAGATTGGTTCTATTACAAAAGAGGAAGCTACACCTGACAGACTGAAAGCCTTAATGGTAGGTCGTGAGATCGGTGACAGCTACTATCGTACAGACTACGGTGAAAAAGTATCTGACGAAGTTGTTCTTTCTGCAAAGAACGTGACAGTTAAAGGACAGATTGAAAATCTGAATCTTGATCTTCACAAAGGTGAGATCCTTGGTATCGGAGGACTTTCCGAATGTGGTATGCATGAGGTTGGAAAGGCACTCTTCGGAGCTTCCTATTTCCGTCAGGGAACTGTAACTCTGGGAGACGGCACACCGATCAATTCCATTCCGGATGCCATCAAACACAGTATTGCATATGCTTCCAAGGACCGTGACAATGAGTCTCTGGTCATTAATGATACAATTGGCGATAACATTTGTCTTCCATCCCTGGAGGATCTGAAGACTCATGGATTCCTTCGCGCAAAGACAATGAATGAATTTGCCAATAAATTTGCAAAACAGATGAGTACAAAAATGACAGGCGTTGACCAGTTTGTATCCGCTCTTTCCGGCGGTAACAAACAGAAAGTCGTTCTTGCACGCTGGGTTGGTAAGGACTCCGACCTGATCATCCTTGACTCCCCTACACGTGGTATTGATGTCAAAGTTAAAGCTGATATCTACGCCATGATGAACGATATGAGAAAAAGAGGAAAATCCATTATTATGATCTCTGAGGAAATCATGGAGCTTCTGGGTATGGCAGACCGTATCCTGATCATGAAGGACGGTAAGATCAATGGTGAATTCCTTCGTTCTCCGGATCTGAAAGACACAGATCTGATTGACAATATGATTTAAGGGGGTAAAAAAATGAGTACAACAAAAAAATCAACTGAGCAAGTACCATTTCTGGAACGTCCCATTGTGCGTACGATCCTTCCTATCGCAGGATTCGTGATCATCTGTGTATTATTTGCAATCCTCACAGACGGCAGACTGTTTCAGCCGAAAAATATATCACTGCTTCTGAGCCAGTCATACATGCTGCTGATCTCATCCATCGGCGTGTTCATGGTAATGACAATGGGTGGTCTGGATTTCTCCCAGGGCTCCATGCTTGGTGTTGCTTCCATCGTAGTCTGCTACCTTTCCCACTACAATATGGTTCTGGCAGCACTCGGTGGTGTGGTAACAGGTGGTCTCATCGGTCTGATCAATGGTTACTTCAATGTTAAGAGAAAAATCACAAGCTTCATTGTTACAATCTGTACCATGTATCTGTTCCGTGGAGTTTGTGCATATGCAACAACTAACTCACCTGTTTACGCAGTAAGTGATATTTCCAAATACAACACACTGCCATTTATGCTTACTTTCACAGTGATCATCTTCGTAGTGGCATATCTTGTATTTACTTACACAGGTCTGGGCTCCAGACTGAAAGCAATCGGTGCAGGTGAAACAGCAGCAAGATTCGCAGGTATCCGTGTAGAGACTACAAAGATCCTTGTATTCGTGGCAGCAGGATGTATCACAGGACTTGCAGCATTTGTAAATGCTATCAAAGTAGGTTCCGTTACATCTACAGCAGGTAACCAGCTGGAAACACAGATCATGATCGCTCTGGTACTTGGCGGAATGCCTGTAAACGGCGGTGCTAAAGTAAGATTCTATAACATCATTCTTGGTGTTATGACATACAAAGTACTTTCCAGTGGTCTGGTAATGCTGATGATGCCGACACAGTTACAGCAGCTGATCCTTGGTATCATCTTCCTGATCGAGGTAGCGATCTTTAGTGACAGGAAGACTGGTATGATCGTGAAGTAATTAATTGTATAATATCGATTATATAACTGGCGTATTCGTGTATTATGTTCATACCTACATAAAATCCCCGGCTCCCGCAGAATTGGTCTGCGGGAGTTGGGGATTTTTGTCGTTTTTGTGTTATCGTCACATTGATCACCATAGTATATTTCTGTTGCCTATCCTGTCAGGGCATGATAAGCTAAACATATAAAATCTGGTATTATGGGGTAATATATACAGGAGGGCGTAACAAATGATAGATATAAAAAATATCAGCACACACTGTACGCGCAGTGAATTTGTAGGTAAAGCAGTGCTGGATACGATAGGACTTGTGATTTCCGGAATTGATGATACTTTGCTCAAGGAGATGAACATAGGAACGAAGTATCATTGTCTGGGATTATTCAGTTCCCGTACAGGGGCAGCAGGCAGATCACTGCTATCGATGATGCGGTGAAAGCAACCAACACAGAGGTTCTTTCCATAGAATTGCCGAGGGATACCAAGGGATGGGGTGGTCATGGAAACTATATTGTTCTTGGGGGAACTGATGTCTCGGATGTTCGCCATGCCATATCTATGGCTTTGGAACTTACGAATAAATATGCAGGTGAGCTCTATATCAGCGAGAGTGGACATCTGGAATTTGCCTATTCAGCCAGTGCAGGACAGGCTCTGAATAAAGCATTCGGAGTACCGGTTGGAGAAGCCTTTGGGTTTATGGCGGGTTCGTCCGGCTGCAATAGGCTTGTGATGGCAGATACTGCGATGAAATCAGCGCCTCTTTCCATTGCGAAATATATGACGCCGAATAAGGGAACCAGCCATTCCAATGAAGTGATCCTGGCAGTTTCCGGAGATGCCAGTGCTGCTAAGACAGCGGTATTAAATGCCAGACAGACAGGTCTGGAGCTTCTGATCGGAATGGGCAGTTATCCGGAGATACCGGGGATCCCGTATTTGTAGAGATAAACTTTGTTCCCTGATTCACACTGCAGGTACTGAAAAAATCCTTGACTTTTTTTAAAACAGTCCGTATAATAACCAACGGTAAATTTAAGAAACAGATATTTGGTATTATTGGAAACGGTACATCCTCCTGGATGGTTATGAACAACACAAATCTCTAATTGATGTTATTCATACTATCTAAGGAGGATTTTTATGCCTAAAAACAAGTTTCAGGAAGTTATTTTTACGATTATCATGGTGTTTGTAATGGTTTATGCATGATCTGCTACAACATTGTACTGAACACAGGGACAATGACAAATGAGACATTTCTGTTAGCTTTTCATGAATTAACATTCATGGGACCGATTGCATTTATTCTTGATTTCTTTATCATCGGTGGTCTTGCAAAGAAGATTGCATTTGGTATTGTGGATATGAGAAGAGATAATCCGTTCCACCTTGTACTTGCAATCTCAGCAGTATCCGTTGCATTTATGTGTCCATGTATGAGCTTTGCGGCAACTGTGCTGATCAAACATGCACCGGCAAGTCAGATCATTCCCACATGGCTCCAGACAACAGCAATGAACTTTCCGATGGCATTCTTCTGGCAGATCTTTTTATGCCGGACCATTCGTAAGATTTATTTTCGGAAAGCTTTTCCCGGAGAAAGAAAAGGCAGCAGCTTCTGCCGAATAAAAAATATGTAATTTTGACTGCAGCATTCTGTATTTCAGGATGCTGCTTTTTTTGTGTTCTTATCTATACGTTACTGTTCACTCCGTTCTCAGTAACGTAGCCAAAATTCATTCCAGATT
>ENA-OQCF01000608-OQCF01000608.1-human-gut-metagenome-genome-assembly--contig:-NODE-608-length-13564-cov-10.901392_pt1 | contig 13564 bp, 13 predicted proteins | sample MGYA00242756_ERZ504573 | MGnify/ENA primary metagenome ERZ504573 (study PRJEB26092, sample SAMD00036240) | human gut metagenome | host: Homo sapiens | study: EMG produced TPA metagenomics assembly of... | reverse complement strand
CAACGCCGGAGCACCCGACATCAAGATTAGCAATGGCGACGGTTGTGCGTGCGCACCAAGGACGGCAGTGATTCGGCCCAGTGCGAGGTACAGCTCGTGGTGACCGAGGACGCTACGAGCTGCTGAGCTGGTAGCCGCAGATGCGCCGGATGCTGACGGGCAAACCCGCTTTGCATCCGGCGTTTTATTTGAACGTTTTGCCTGATAAAACCTGCCAAAAATAAACCTGTCCCCTTTTGACAGGTTGGACGGAGAGGACTGTTTGTGAACATCCTGGTTTTGCTGCCCGTCAACGACCGCCATCGCGCAATTCTTGAGTCGAGCGCTCCGGGCGAGGACTTTATCTACACGAGCGCCGACGCCGCCACACGTGAACAGGTCGCCGATGCCGACGTGATCTTGGGCAACATTGACCCTGCCCTGCTTACCGCATGCGAGCATCTCCAGTTGTTGCAATTGCAGACCGCCGGCTATGACGTTTACTTGGCCGCCGGCACCGTGCCGGCCGACGCCAAACTGTCCTGCTCGGTGGGCGCCTACGGCCAGGCCGTAAGCGAGCACATGTTTGCCATGGTGCTGTCTATGATGAAGCGCCTGCCCGGCTACCAGGACCTGCAGCGCGAGCATCGCTGGGAGGATTTGGGGCCGGTTACCTCGCTCAAAAACGCCAACGTGCTGGTGCTGGGCACGGGCGATATCGGCGGCCATTTTGCCACGCTCTGCCGCAGCATGGGCGCCCACGTCCGCGGCATCAAGCGCCATCCGCTTGTCTACCCCATTGTATTTGAGGACATGGACGGCATGGACGCTCTGCCGAGCGCCTGGCGGAGGCAGACGTCGTCGCATCCTTTATGCCGAGCACACCCGAGACCCGCGGCCTGGCAAACGCCGAGTTCTTCGCCGCGATGAGGCCGGGCGCTTTCTTTGCCAATGGTGGCCGCGGTGACCTTGTTGTTGCCGACGATCTGGTTGCCGCTCTTGAGTCCGGACACCTTGCCGGCGCCGCGGTCGACGTCACCGACCCCGAGCCGCTGCCCGCCACAAGCCCGCTGTGGGATGCGCCCAACATGCTCATCACGCCGCACATCTCCGGCTGGTTCCACCTAGCCGCCACGCTCAACAACGTCGTCGACATCGCCGCGGAGAATCTGCGTCACCTGCAGGCAGGCGAGACCCTGCGCTGCTGGATCGAACACTGATTGTTCCGGCGTTTTACCAAACGCCGGAACCCCTCGACGCTACGAGCCCGCCAGAGCGGCAATCTGGCGTTCAATCGTCGAGCATGGCCAAAAGGCCAATGCCCTCCTCTTTCACGTCACCTTGCTCGCTCTGGCGGGCTCTCGCTGACTTTTATTCGACCTGCGGGATCTTCAAATTGCTAGAGCGTTGCTAAGTAATTCTTTGCGTCTTCTGCGCTCATTGCTGCGACGGGTGCGTGTGAACAGAGTTTGGCATCGTTAGTAACCAGGAGATCTGCCTTTGAGCGCATCGCTGCCGCAATGATTAAATCGTCTTCGTAATCGCTATGGAGATTACGCTGCTTGCTCGCCATCCATATGTCACTCAGGTCGCAGGGTACCGGCGTGGCAAGTTGCGACAACACGTCGAGGCAATCCCATGCAAGTGATGTCGCCGCCACGGCGGCATCTTGGGATAGTGAGCCATGCTCGCGCCGATACCATGCCTTATGTTCGCTTGAAATCAAATAGAACAGATCTTTGGACGATGTCGCCGCATACAGCAAATCCACCTGCGCCGTGCATGCATCGCGTAAAAACTCAATCGCCACCGAACGACCACGTCGTGAGGGAATGAAGTAATCGAGCCACACGTTGGTGTCAACCAAGATACGCCTTGGAGCCTCACTCATAGAGCCAGCTCATCTCCTCGCCATAGCGATCCGCATAGGCATTCCGTTTGAGCTCTTCGTCGTCCGATGGCTGAGCCCTGACCATATCGATTCCCGACTCACGGCAAGCGGCAGCGAACAGCTTCGACCCCTGATCCATGAGCTCGAGCTTACGTTTGGCGGCCTTTTCGCGCTCGCGCTGTTCCGCCCGGGCACGACTGGGCAGCAGGATATCCTCGAGCGCGCCGGGCCGATCAGCCAGAGATGCCGCAAGTTGCCAGAGCGCACGCACCGCTTGGCTCGGCGTCATACCGGCCCTGGAGAGAGCGGCGTCCCCACTCCTTTTAAGATCGGCATCGAGACGCACGTTGATCTGAGCGGCTGTTGTGGTCATGACCCCTCCTTAATACTTTAAAACTATCATAAAACTCTATGGTAAATACGTAAAGCATGTATAGCATTTATAAGCATTAGCCGTACTCTGTACACAAAAAGCCGCCGAGGCACACTGCACCTCGGCGGCCACGTATCACAGATCTAACTCGGTTTCACCCTTTGCATTTGCCCAGATAAAACCTGCCGAAATCAACATCCCTCTTTGGCAGGTTTTAGAGCTCCGCGCTTTCGGCTCCGTTGATATGGAGGTCGCGCTCGTAGAAGGCGGTGAGGGCGCGGATGGCGTACATCACGTCGCGTACGCCGCCGGTCTCGTAGCTTGAGTGCATGGCCAGCTGCGGCAGGCCCACGTCCACGGCATGCATGCTCGCCTGCATATTGGACAGGTTGCCGAGTGTGGAGCCTCCGGCCATATCGCTCTTGTTGGCGAAGGCCTGTGTGGGTACGTCGGCGTCATCGCAGATGGCCTGGAACACCGCGCGGCTAAAGGCATCGGTGCAGTAGTGCTGGTTGGCGGCTTCCTTAATGACGATGCCGCCGTTGAGCACAACCTGGTTGCGGGCATCGCACTTCTCGGCGTGGTTGGGATGCACGGCATGCGCGTTGTCGCAGCTCACAAGCATCGAGGCGGCAAGTGCGCGATGGTACGACTCGTCGTCAAAGCCCAGCGATCCGTTGATGCGGCGCAGCGCGTCGGCCAAGAACGTCGACATGGCGCCCTGCTTGGTCTCGGAGCCAACCTCCTCGTTATCAAAGCAGCAGAAGACCGAGATGTCATGCGCATTCTCGGCACCCAAAAATGCCTGCAGCGAGGTATAGGCGCAGGCCAGGTCGTCAAGCTTGGGCGTCGAGATAAACTCGTCGGCCCAGCCCCAAATGCGCGCATCCTGACGATTGACCAGGAACAGGTCGCGACCCAGAATCTGCTCGGGCTCAACGTCCAGTTCGTCAGCGATCAGTGCGTCAAAATCTCCCTGTTTAAGCTCGCCGGCGCTGATGAGCGGGCACAGGTCGACGGCTCGGTTGGGAGCAAAGCCCTCGTTAACGCCGCGGTTCATGTGGATGGCAAGGCTCGGAATGATAGCGACTCGCGCTCGGTAGCAAGCAGGCGGCTCTCGATACGGTCGCCCTCGCGCACCAGTACGCGGCCCGCGAGCGCCAGCGGGCGATCGAACCAAGTGTAGTCGATCATGCCGCCGTAGGCCTCGATGTTCAGACGCAGCGTCTCGCCCGCACCGTCAAGTTCGGGCACGGCCTTGACCTTAAACGTCGGAGAATCGCTGTGCGACGCCGTGAGCTGAAAATGATAGTCACCGGCAACACCGTCCTCGCCCCACGTCGCGGCCAGGTCCTCGCCCACCTTAAAGGCAACAACGCTCGAGGTGTTGCGCTGCGTGTAATAACGCCCGCCCGGCTCGATGTCCCACGCCGCATTCTCGGGCAGGTAGGTAAAGCCCGCCTCGTCGAGCTCGGCCATAATGGTCGCCGCCGTATGGAACATGCTGGGGCATGCCTCGATAAAGTCGATAAGGTCGTTGGCGGCCTCGATATCATCGGCCGTCACATGCGCGCGCTCGGGCGTTTCCTGATCCGTCATGCTCTCCCTTTCGCTGGGTTGATGGTCCCCTCCAGCATACCCCGCCACGCCAGCGCCGCACTCTTCATTCCGTGCTTAATTCCGCGCCACTCACCAAGTTGAGCCATCATGCCCGCGCTCCTTTTGCGACAATTGCGCTAACAGGACGAGAGGAGCCGTCATGAAGCCACGTAACATTGCCATCACCTGCGGTGTCGCGGGAGTCGCCGTCGGCCTTGCCGCTGCCACCGGTATCGTTTATCACAAGCAAATCAAGTCCGCCGCGTCGCTCAAACGCTTGACCGGCTACGCGGATGGCTATGACCTGTACGCAATCGACATCGCCTACGACTACGATCTCGATCGCATCATCGCCGCTGGCGTGCGCGACGACCAGGCCTACATCGATGCCGTGGTGGCGCAGGTGCTGCCCGGTGTGCCGGCACATGTCCAGGCGCCCCAGTTTGCCTGCAGCGCTTTTGTCGCCGTAGATGCCGAAGGCCGCGTGCGCACCGGTCGCAATTACGACTTTAAGGACGACACCTCGGCGCTGCTGGTGCGCAATCACCCACGCGGCGGCTATGCTTCCATCGGGCTTGCCGCCCTTAACAACCTGGGCGATAACACTCCACTTGACTCCGTCGCCGGACGCGCCGCGGCACTCATGGGCCGTTTGCCCAGCTCGACGGTGTTAACGAATGCGGCGTGTCCATTGCCGTACTCACCCTGGATTCCAAGCCCTGTGACCAGGACACGCAACGGCCCGTCATCAACACCTCGCTCGCCATCCGTCTGGTGCTCGACCGTGCCGCCACCACGCAAGAAGCTGTCGACCTGCTTTTCGCCTACGACATGCACGCCATGGCAGGACGCGATTACCACTTCTTTATCAACGACGCCGCCGGTGACGCGCGCGTAGTAGAATGGGACCCGCGCGATCCGGACCGCGCTTTCAAAGCGACTCCTGTACGCCAGGTTACGAACTTCTACGCCTGCTATGACGACGAAGTGCTGTCCAACCAAAAGAATGGCGAGCTGGGCCATGGTAAAGAGCGCGCCGTCGCAATCGCCGATGTTCTTGACGCCCATGTCGGTGCCCAGGACGAAACGATTGTCTGGGAAGCCCTGCGTGCCGCAGCGCAAGAACCCAATCCGGAAGACATCACCAGCAATACGCAATGGTCGGTCGTCTTTGACAATACCGAACCCGCCGCCGCTATTACGCTGCGCCGCCACTGGGGCGACGTCGACGCCTTCGCACTGTAAGGAGCCAGGCCCGTCAACCTTACGCCCGCCTGACGTTGTTTACATTTCCATACGCTTGAGCTAACACGTTTTACCCCCGCGTCAACAGTGTGCGGGGGTAAACTTATGCGCATGTTATAACTTGCCCGGAAGGATTCATCATGCTTAGGATCGGTCTTCTTACCAGTGGCGGCGACTGCCAGGCGCTCAACGCCACTATGCGCGGCATCGTCAAAACGCTTATGACAAATAGCGAAGAACCTATCGAGATCTATGGTTTTGAGGACGGCTACCAGGGCCTTATCTACAGCAGATTCCGCGTCATGACGCCCGCCGATTTTAGCGGCATCCTCACCCGCGGCGGCACCATCCTGGGCACGAGCCGTACGCCGTTCAAGCGCCTGGATGTTCCCGAGGCCGATGGCGTCGAGAAGGTGCCCGCAATGGTCCACACCTATCATAAACTGCAGCTCGACTGCCTGTTTATGCTGGGTGGCAACGGATCCACCAAGACCGCCAACCGCCTGCGCGAAGAGGGCCTCAACGTTATCGCGCTGCCCAAGACCATCGATAACGACACCTGGGGCACCGAGTTGACGTTTGGCTTTACGAGCGCCATCGACGTCGCTACCAAGTGCATCGACGACATCCACACCACCGCGTCGAGTCACGGGCGCGTGTTCGTCATCGAGATCATGGGCCACAAGGTTGGCTGGATCCCGCTGTATGCCGGCGTCGCGGGCGGTGCGGACGTCATCCTGATTCCCGAGATTCCCTACGACATGGACCAGGTCATCAAGACCATCGAGCATCGCATGGAGACCGGCAGCCGCTTTACTATCGTGGCCGTCGCCGAGGGCGCTATCTCCAAGGAGGACGCAGCACTGCCCAAGAAGGAGTACAAGAAGAAGCTCGCCGAGCGCACGAGCCCGTCAATCGTGTACGACATCGCCAAGGAGATCGAGGCCAAGACCGGTCGCGAGACCCGCGTCGCCATCCCCGGCCACACGCAGCGCGGCGGCCAGCCCGACGCCCAGGACCGCATCTTTGCGACCCAGTGCGGCGTCGAGGCCGCGCTCGGCTGCCTGCGCGGCGAGTTTGGCTACATGATTGCCCTGCGCGACGGCAAAATGTGCCACATGCCGCTCGAGGATGTCGCCGGCAAGCTCAAGTTTGTCGACCCCCAGAGTGATCTGGTGCGCGAGGCCAAGGCGTTGGGCATCAGCTTCGGCGACGAATAGCCTCAGCCGAAACTGCTCTCATCGGAGGCCCCAGGGCTTACCTCCCAAATCGTCCTCGGACATGTCAGGACCCCGCCGTGCGCTTCGCGCGGCGGGGTCCTTCCGTCCTGCGGAAAGATTTGGGAGGTAAGCCCTGGGGCCTCCTGCGGTAACTAGGGAGGCCGAGGCTATTCGTCTTCTTGCTGCGGATGCCTGACCTGAAATTCAGTTGCGGTGAAATAGTTCCTGCTTAGTCCGCAAATGGCTGAATTTAGGAACTACTCCACCGCAATTTACTGAGTGGGAGCTCTTGGCTGCTACTTGCATTGACATTTGTCCTAAAATGGCTGGTCGTTAGGGGTTGCTACCGGTAGTTGCGGTAGGGTTTGAGCAGATTCTAACTAGAAATGGTGGTCGCTACCGGTTGTTCTCGGCATACTCGGCTCATTCGATTCGACCATCAAACGAAAGGAACCACCATGGATCTTGCGATGGCACAGCGCCTCGTCGATCGCCGTAAAGCTGCCGGGCTTTCTCAGGAGGCGCTTGCTGCCCAGCTGGGCGTAAGCCGCCAGGCTGTTAGTAAATGGGAGCGCAGCGAGTCCTCACCCGATACCGATAACCTCATTGCGCTCGCCGCGCTGTATGGCGTGTCGTTGGACAAGCTGCTATATGGGGAGGCGGCCAACGATGCCGACGGCCCGGAGGACGGTAGTGCCGACACCGAGACGGCGGATGTGGCTGACGAGGCTGAGGATTCTGCCGAGCACGCCGATTGCGGTGACAAACCACTTGTCGATATTTCCCTCGCGCGCGGTATCCACGTCATTGATCCCAATAAAGGCGAGGAAGTCCATGTTGGTTGGAGCGGCATCCATGTGACCAACGAGCGCAAGGGCGAAGAGGTGCATGTGGGGCCGGGCGGCGTGCATATCGATACGCTTGAGGACGATGGACATAGCGTGCGTACCAATGACGACGGCACCGTCACCATCGACGGCGAGACGTTTTCCAGCTGGAAGGAAGCACACGACAAGCTCGACCATCATGGCAAGCATTTCCACACCAAGGTCGGACGTGCATGGAACAAATTCCCCTTCCCCGCACTTGTCACTCTCGCCTATCTGGTGCTCGGCATTGTCTACGGCACATGGGGCATGGGGCTTTTCCTCGTCTTTTTGGTTCCCGTCTACTACGCGATTGGTGACTTTATCGATCGACGCCATTTGTCAAAGCTCACTGAATGCGTCTATCCAGCAGCCGCCATCGCTTGGTTCCTCTACATGTGGCTCTGTTTGGGACAGCCCCATCCTGCATGGATCATCCTCATCACGATTCCCATCGTAAAGGCGCTCATGCGCTGGTGTCGCAAACAATGGAAGTGCCGCAAACAGGCCTAAACCGCCCCAACCAGCCAGCGCCACTCATCCGACACCGCCCGCCCCTTCCAAGTTGCGGTGATATAGGGACTGTTTTGAGGCTCCAAAGCGTCAAACAGTCCCTATATCACCGCAACTTACAAACAACTGGGCCAGTTCCGGCACGGAGATTAGCATTGAGCTGACCACGCGCCAAGAAAAGGCCTATTTACTACGTTTAACTCGAGAGAGCCGACCATACCTGCCTTTTTTGAAAATCGACAGGCCTTCTACCTGCGGTTTTATTTTTCGTTTCCCCGGCATGATTGAGAGTATCCAATTAAACGTAGTAGATAGGCCCGTTTTGTGGCATACGACCCATTCAAGCCCAATCTCGAAGGCTAAAGAGAGCCTCTCATCCACGCCTGCGAGCGAAAACCAAATAGAATGAAAGGCAAATGGAAAGCCCGTTTGACGAGCGGAGGACATATGCGCGACGTAGCCGAAAGCGACTGGAAGCTGTTTAAGAAAATGCTTCCTCAATGGCAAGAACGTTATATGGAAAAGCTCATCGGCCAGTACGTTGAGATGCTGAACGGCGACAGCGAAGCGTCCAGTAGATTTTGGGCACTAGAAGAGCACCTCAATAGAGACAAGCTGTCCTCAGGCGTAATTGCAAACGACATTCGCCGCAGCACAATGCACCGCGAGATAGCCAATTTGCTTATCGACAGCGTGATCACCCTTGACGACCTTGACGGTTTTACCGAGGACATTAAGAGCTATGCGCAACACTGGATTGGCCAGTAAGAGCACTGAACGACAGACATCCCCAGCAAAACGGGGCAAACGCCGGATCGCCCGTAGGTGTCCGCGTTTGCCCAGATAAAACCTGCCAAAATAAACCTGTCCCTTTTTGGCAGGTTACTCGGCGCTTTTGAGGGCGCCGACCATGTCGATCTTGTTGAGGGTACGATTGGTGGCGAGGTTGACGATAAACGTAAAGCCAAAGGAAAGCACCACGGCGAGCACGTAGCTTAGCGGCTCGACCTCGACATCAAAGTACAGCGACGGCATCTGCAAAATGTACGTAAAACTCTCGGCCAGCAAGCCGCCCAGCGGCACGCCCAGCGCAGCGCCAATCGCCGTGAGGATCAACGTCTCCTTGTTGACGTAATGGTGCACCTCACCGCGACGGAAGCCCAACACCTTAATGGTCGCCAGCTCGCGCTCGCGCTCGGAGATATTCGTGTTGGACAGCGTAAACACCACCACAAACGATAGGCACGCCGCCATAAAGGTCACGAGCACCACGACCGAATTGATAATCGTAAAGTTCGCCTCATAGTTTTCCCAATGCTCGGCCGTACTCGAAATCGTAAGCCAACCGTCACTCTTAAGATTCTTGCTAAACGCAATCTGGTCGGCCGACGAACCCTTAAGCAGCACAAAGACGCCGTTAAGACGTGCGCTTCGACCGAACGCGCGCTCATAGGTGCCCTGCGTCATGTAAAGCGTGTTGCCCAGATAGTTAAGCGAAATGTCGCTGACTTTGACCTTGGCAACATTGAGCGACGAATCCTGGACGTGAGCCGTATCGCCCGGCTGAATCCCCAGCACCAGCTGTGAACTCTTACTCAGATACACGTCTCCGTCACGCAAAGACAGCGGTTCTTTGGACTCGTCCTCAAGGCGAACGTAGTCGTCCAGGTCGTTCGCGCGGTCATCGGGCACCACAATCAGCTGCACGGTCTCGCTCTTGCCGCCAAACGTAAAGGTGACGTTGTCGGTCATAATCGGCAGCGTCGAAGTCACGGTCACGTTGGAATCATTGGCCGCGCTGCGCTCATCCAGCGCTGCGCACGTCCGCGAAAAATCGTCGGGATTGGCAACCGCCAACAAGTCATAGCGCGTGATATGCCCGTACTGCTTGGGCGAAAGCGCCACCGATGTATCGCGGATGCCCATACCGCAGATCACGAGCGCCGTGCAGCCGGCGATACCGAAGATGGTCATAAAGGCACGTTTTTTGTACCGGAACAGGTTACGCGCCGCCACCTTGTTCAAAAAGCCCATGCGGCGCCAGATAAAGCCGATGCGCTCAAGTAGGATGCGCGAGCCGGCACGTGGGGCCTTGGGACGCATGAGCGAGGCTGGAGTCTCGGCCATCTCGTGGCGGCAGGCGATAATCGTGGCGCCCACCACGCCCACGGCAAACAGCGCCACCGAAACGATCGAGGACACGATGTCGTACGAAAGCAGCATCTGGGGCAGTGAGTACATGTCGTCGAACACCGTAAACAGGAACAGCGGCAGGCCCACAAATCCGATGATGTTGCCGAGCACGCCGCCGATCAGACACGCCCACAGCGAGTAGTCCACGTATTTGGACAGGATGCGCTCGCGTGAATAGCCAAGCGCCTTGTACAGGCCGATGAGCGTGCGCTCCTCCTCGACCATGCGGGTGGCGGTGGTAAGGCTGATAAGCACGGCGACGATAAAGAAGATGAACGGGAACACCGTGGCGATGGCCTCAATCGAAGAACTGTCGCTCTCGACGCTCGAGTAGCTTGCGATGTTACCGCGGTCCTGGATGTACCAGGTGCATTCGCCCAGATCGGAAAGCTCGGCACGGGCATCGGCAAAATGCTGGTCGGCGGCGGCGCGGCGCTGGTCCAGGTCGGCTTGCGCCTGCGAACGCTCCTCGCTGCCCTCGGCCATACGATTGATGTTGTCCTGTTCAATCCCAAAGAGCATATTCGCTTGGCGCTCTGCCGCATCCAAACTTGCCGGCGTATCGACCGTCAACTCTTGAGCACGTGCCTTTTCGCGCCCGTCGCGGATCTTATCGATATTGCCCTTGACCTCGTTAATCTTTGTCGTGTAGGCATCCGAATAGGAATTGAGGCTCTTGGCCCCCTCGACGGTCACGTGAACCGCGGAGTAGGAAGAAGATGTCGCGGCATCCTCGCTCACATAAAACTTGTAGTCCGCGGCCGAGGCGGCACGGAAGGCGTTGACTGTCGAGTCGGAGCTCACATCAGTGGGATCGAGAACCTCGGCCGTGATGGTGTAGTCCCCATCGGCAAACTGGTCCTTGGCGCTTTGGTTCGACGAGCTCGCATCGTTGGCGGCAAAGCTCACCGTATCGCCGAGCTTTTTGCCCGAAGCCTTCAGGAACTTCGAAGTCACCGCGACCTCATCGGCGCTCTCGGGCAAATCGCCGTTCACGAGCACCGGCTGATCGATATTCTCCTTGGAGAGACTTTGCACGACTACGCGCTCGCGCGTTGTGCCCACATCGGTGTAGGCGGTCTCGGTGTAGATGCCCTCGGCTGTCTCGACGCCGTCGACATCTTGAATGGCCGCAAGATCGTCACGCGTAAGGCCATAGGTCGACTGCACGTTAATGTCATAGACATTCTGCTGGTCAAAATAGGCGTCGACCGAATCGCACAAATCCTCGCAGCCCGCCTTTAGACCGCACATCACGCTCACGCCAAGCGCAGTGATGACCACGATGGACAAAAAGCGCTTAAGACTGCCGCGGATTGTGCGGTAGATGCCGCGGCGAAAAACCGTCGGCACCATATCGTTTGAGCTTTGAGCGGTACGGTAGGTCGCGAACTCCCGGTCGCGACCCGCGTGCTCCGTATCGTGGTTTTGGCTGTTTTGGCGGTCCTGGTCCATGGGCGCTACCACTCGATCGTCTCGATAGGCACGGGATTTTGCTGGATCGTCTCGCTCTCCACGCGGCCGCTCTTAAAGCGGATCAGGCGATCGGCCATGGGCGCCAGCGCGGAGTTGTGGGTGATGATAATGACCGTGATGCCCTGCTTGCGGCAGGTGTCCTGCAGCAGCTGCAAGATCTGCTTGCCGGTTTTGTAGTCGAGTGCACCCGTGGGCTCGTCGCATAAAAGCAGCTTGGGGTTCTTGGCCAGCGCGCGGGCAATGGACACGCGCTGCTGCTCGCCGCCCGAAAGCTGCGCCGGAAAGTTGCCCAGGCGCTCGCCCAGGCCAACCTGGCAAAGCGTTTGCTCGGCATCGAGTGAATCGGGGCAGATCTGCGCCGCAAGCTCGACATTTTCGAGCGCCGTCAGGTTGGGGACCAGATTGTAGAACTGGAAAACAAAGCCGACGTCGGCGCGGCGGTATTCCACGAGCTGTGCCTCGTTGGCGGAGCTCACGTCGCGCCCGTCCACCGTCACGGTACCGGAGGTCGCCGTATCCATGCCGCCCAGAATGTTGAGGGCCGTGGTCTTGCCGGCGCCCGAAGCACCCAGAATGATGGCGAGCTCGCCGCGCTCAACCGTAAAGCTCGCGCCGTCGAGTGCGTGAATGCGCGCGTCACCCTCGCCGTATGCCTTGATGACGTCTTTGAATTCGATATAAGCCATCGATTAGTTCCCATCTGGTCGGATAACTCTTTAGTATTACCCATTTCGCACCGACCAAAAAGGGGCAGGCTCATTTTGGCAGGTTTTATAAGGGGAAACGTACCTCTTTGGGGGCAGCGCGGGACGCGCAGGGGCGGCCGTGCAGATCGGCACAGCCGTCTCACGTGGAATCGACCGACGCCTGCCTTTCCGTGACACCGGCAACTCGTTTTTGCTTGTTGGCATGGCCGCCATTATGCCTTGGGACTGGGCACTCAAATTCTCACTCCTCATTGCCACGCTTGCCGCAAGCTATCAGGGTGACGAGATGACGACGCTCGCTGTAGCAGCGCAGCCACACTCTATAAGCGAGGCGTTTGCCAGCAAAAAAGCGCGCGACAGGGTAAGCCAGCCGCGCGCTATCCTATGCGGACTAGTTATTGTTGTTGGTCATCGAGGCCACTGCTGCCGCAAGATTGGAAATGGGCATCGTCTGCAACCAGATGCGACCGGGACCGGTGAGCACGGTGTTGAACACGCCCTCGCCACCAAACATGATGTTTTTGACGCCCTTGACCATTTGAGCGTCGATGCTCACGGTCTCCTCAAAGCCGGCCACGTTGCCGGTATCCACAATCATCTGCTGGCCAGCAGCGAGCTCGTACTCAACCAGGTCGCCATCGATCTCGGCAAAAGCAACACCCGAGCCCGTGAGCTTCTGCATGATAAAGCCCTCGCCGCCAAAGACGCCGGCCTTTGCCTTCTTGTTAAAGTGAATGCTCAACTCGACGCCACTTTCCGCGGCAAGGAACGAACGCTTCTGCAAAATCCAGCTCTTGCCCGGACCGATCTCGATTGGCACGATGCGGCCGGGGAAGCAGGAGCCAAACGCGATCATGCCATCGCCACGCGCGGTCCAAATGTTTTGGAACAATGCCTCACCAGAAAAAGCCTTGGAGAACATCTTGCCGATGCCACCGCCCGAGGTAGACATTTCCATGTTGGGGGTCATCCAAGCCATGGCGCCGCTTTCGGTGATCATGGATTCGCCATCGCTAAGGTTGCACGTAACAACCGGGAAAGCCCCTCCGCCGATCTCGTACTGCATGACCGTCCCCTTTCCACTCAGGAGCCGAATAACGATGCCTATATTTTAGCAGGTAGAGATGCATATGTTCACACCGCCCATGCCCTCTCCTGCGGACGTTTCCCCAGATAAAACCTGCCAAAATAAACCTGTCCCTTTTTGGTAGGTTTTAGAGGCGGACGGTGAAGGTGATCCGATGGTCGTGGCCGGACACGGTAGCGGAGCCGCCATGAGCCTCGGCGATGGCACGCACCACGGACAAGCCCACGACCGAGCCACCCGTCTTGGAGTTGCACGAGACGTCTGCACGATAGAAACGGTCGAACAATCGGTCCAGGTCGCCTTCGGGCAGCTCGTCCACGGCGTCGATACGACAAGCTCGGCGGCACCTTTACCCCGACCGCGCGAAACGGCACGCAGGCGCAGCTCGATCACGCTGCCCTCGCTCGCATAGCGC
>ENA-OQCF01000606-OQCF01000606.1-human-gut-metagenome-genome-assembly--contig:-NODE-606-length-13588-cov-2.672238_pt1 | contig 13588 bp, 15 predicted proteins | sample MGYA00242756_ERZ504573 | MGnify/ENA primary metagenome ERZ504573 (study PRJEB26092, sample SAMD00036240) | human gut metagenome | host: Homo sapiens | study: EMG produced TPA metagenomics assembly of... | reverse complement strand
ATGCGGGTCAGTGCCAGCAGGTTGTCTGCCAGGGCAGCGGCATCACAGGCAGGGGAGCTTAACCCGCCTGCCGCGGCAACCGCCGCATTGCCGGCGCCGTTCATACTGGCCAAGACCGGCTTGCCGGCGGCCATATAACTGGCAACCTTGGCCGGTACGGTCAGCCCCAAGTCCGGCGAATCCGACAGGCAGACGATCAAAGCATCGGCCAGCGCGGTGAACTTGGGGATATCCGTTGCCGGAACACTGCCGTAAAACATAACGGCGTCCTCGGCGTGCAGCTCTTTCACTTTGGCTTCCAGCGCGGCGCGGCTCATGCCATCACCCACCAGCAACAGGTGCAACATATCCGCCCCGCGGCTGCGCGCATCCTGCACCGCAGTGATGACGGTCTCCAGGCTTTGGGCGGGGGTAAAAGTGCCGGTAAACACCAAGTTGAACCGCCCGCCGAACTGCGCCTGCAAAGCGGCATCCGGCTGAGGAACGGCGTAAAAATCCTCGCAGTACTGCGGGATCACAGCAATTTTTTGCGGCGACATACCGGTGCGCTGGCACAGCCGCTGCTGCAGCGGCTCACTCATGGCAATCAATCGGTCGGCCTTCTTATATAAAGCGTCGCTTACACCCTGGGCAATCGCGCGCAGGGCTTTGTTCTTCACATTCAGCACGCTGTACAGGTTTTCGGGCCAGATATCCAGCACATAGTTGGTAAAGGGAATGTGGTGCTTTTTGGCATAGCGGATGGCGGGCCAGCACATCAGTACCGGGCTGGTGTTAAAGCAGAACACCGCATCGTACCCGCCCGGCAGGCGGTGCAGCGCATGGGCGGCGTACCACGGCCAACTGACATAGTTCAAAAAAATGTTGACCGAGGTGTTGCCCCTGCGCGGAACCTCTTTGCAGCGGTACAGGCGGGCACCGTGCATTCTTCTTCAAAAGGGCCGGCGGCGCTGTAACCGGGGAACCATTCGCCTTTTGGGTAATTGGGCAGCCCGCAAAGCACATCCACCGCAATGCCATCCTGCAAAAAAACCTTCCACAATATCATTGATGCGGAAATTCCGGCCAGAAATGCTGCGTAACAACAAGAATCTTTTTTTGAGAGGGCAAAGGGCACACACCTTTCGAAAGTTAGGAGTTAGGAAGTAGGAGTTAGGAGTTGAAGAACGGCTGCTAGACTTGAGGTCTTTTGCAATCTATAAAATGCTCTGTAGGGAACGATCTTGACCGTTCCAAAGCATTCAGCTTGTCGCAGCCTCAAAAAACTCCTAACGCCTCACTCCTCACTCCTACCTCCTAACTAAAAAAACTCAGTTTTTTCTCCACACCATCTTATTAACCACCCCGGTGTAGCTCTGGATGATCTTGACGACCTTGGTGGAAACGTCTTCAGTGTAGTAGGGACGGGGATGCCGTTGTCGCCGTTGGCGTTCATGGCAACGGCGGTGGCAACCGCCTGTTCCACGCCGCCCTCGCTGATGCCGGCCAGCACAAAGCAGCCTTTGTCCAGTGCTTCAGGTCGCTCGGTGGAGGTACGGATGCAGACAGCCGGGAACGGATGTCCCACGCTGGTAAAGAAGCTGGATTCCTCCGGCAGGGTGCCGGAATCGCTGACCACGGCAAACGCGTTCATCTGCAGATGGTTGTAATCATGGAAGCCCAGGGGCTCATGCAGCTTTACGCGCTCGTCCAGCTGGAAGCCCATGCGTCCAGCCGCTTTTTGCTGCGCGGATGGCAGGAATACAGAATGGGCATATCATAGGTCTGGGCCAGGTGATTGATGGAGGTGAACAGATCGATAAAGTTCTTTTCGGTATCAATGTTCTCCTCGCGGTGGGCGGAAAGCAGCATGTATTTGTGCGGCTCCAGCCCCAGGCGCTCCAGCACATCGCTGGCTTCAATCTTGGCCAGGTTGGCGTGCAGCACTTCCGCATGGGGGAACCGGTCACAAAGGTGCGCTCCTTGGCGGTGCCTTCGGCATTCAGGTAACGGCGGGCATGCTCGGAATAGCACATGTTCACATCGGAAATGTGGTCCACAATGCGGCGGTTGGTTTCCTCAGGCAGGCACTCGTCAAAGCAGCGGTTGCCGGCTTCCATGTGGAAGATGGGAATGTGCAGCCGCTTGGCCGCAATGGCGGAAAGGCAGCTGTTGGTATCGCCCAGAATCAGCAGGGCATCGGGCTTCTGTTCCACCATCAGGGAGTAGGACTTGGCAATAATGTTGCCGATGGTTTCACCCAGGTCCTTGCCGACGGCATCCAGATAGAAATCCGGCGCACGCAGGCCCAGGTCCTCAAAGAATACCTGATTCAGGTTATAATCATAGTTCTGGCCGGTGTGGACTAGAATCTGGTCAAAATACACATCACACTTTTTAATCACAGCCGACAGCCGAATGATCTCCGGCCGCGTGCCGATAATGGTCATAAGTTTGAGCTTGTTCATTGTAAAACACCCGATACAGTTAGGAGGTAGGAGTGAGGAGTTAGGCGTTGAAGAACGACTGTTGGTTTTATTGTCTTCCGCAAACGATAAAGAGTTTCGCAGGGAACGGCTTTGAATGTTCTGAGACATTTACCTTGCCCAGGTTTCAAAACTCCTAAGGCAATACCGCATAATTCTAAGTGCCGATACGGCGAGCGAGGTGCGGCAGCTGCTAAGCCAAAAGCGCAGATAATACTGGATGTCTTATCGAGCATTTTGGCAACGCAGATGCCGTGCCGCAGCTGCCGGAGCGGTGCTTAAGCCGCAAGGCGGGAATTGTGCGGTGTTGCCCTAACTCCTACCTGAGTATATACGTTTAAAATGTTACACTTTCAAAAAGAACGTGTCCGGCCTGGCGGGGTCAAACGGTTCGTTGGCCCACATCAGGGTCACAAGGTTTTCAGTATCGCTTAAGTTGATGATGTTGTGGGTGCAGCCGGGCAGCATCTGCACGGCGGTGGGCTTATCGCCCCACACCTCAAACTCCATCACTTCGTCACAGCCAACTTTGCGCTCCTGGATCAGCCCGTGGCCAGAAACCACAATAAAAAATTCCCACTTGGTGTTGTGCCAGTGCTGGCCCTTGGTAATGCCGGGCTTGGAAATGTTCACGCTGAACTGGCCGCAGTTTTCGGTTTTCAGCAGCTCGGTAAAGCTGCCGCGCTCGTCTGCGTTGACTTTTAAGGGGAAGGCAATCCGCTCTTTGGGCAGGTAGGAAAGATAGGTGGAATACAGCTTTTTGGCAAAGCTGCCCGCCGGGATCTCCGGCACCACCAGCGTGGCGGGCTGGGCGTGGAACTGTTCCAACAGATCCACAATCTCCCCAAGGGTCACTTTGTGGGTGACGGGAGCAAAGCAGTAACGGCCATCCACGGCAGGCACCGGGGTAAGGCCGTCATAATTGCAGCGGTGGGGCGCAGCTTCCAGCGCATCCAGCATCTCTTCTACCAGATCGTCAATGTACAGCAGTTCCAGCTCAGTTGCGCGGTCATTGACGGTGATGGGCAGGCCGTTGGCAATGTTGTGGCAGAAAGTAGCCACGGCGCTGTTGTAGTTGGGGCGGCACCATTTGCCAAACAGGTTGGGAAAGCGGTAAACCAGCACCGGGGCACCGGTGGTTTTGCTGTATTCAAAGAACAGTTCTTCTCCGGCCAGCTTGCTTTTGCCGTAATCGCTTTTGCCATAGCGGCCGATCAGGGTGGCCTGAATGGAGCTGGACAGCATCACCGGGCAGGTGTTGCCGTGGGCTTTCAGCGTATCCAGCAGGGTGGAGGCAAAGCCGAAATTGCCTGCCATGAACTCGCTTTCCACTTTGGGGCGGTTGACCCCGGCCAGGTTGAATACAAAGTCTGCCTTGGCGCAGTATTCATCCAGCAGCGCCGGAGCCGTGTCCAGGTCATACTCAAAAATATCAGTAATGTTCAGGGCCGGGCGGGTGCGGTTTTTGCCATCGCGGATATTTTTCAGGTTTTCACACAGATTGCGCCCGACAAACCCCTTTGCCCCGGTGACAAGAATGTTCATGCCTTGCCTGCCTCTTTCAGTGCTTCCTGGATGTACTCGGTGGTCATGATCTTTTTGATGGTGCCCTCCACATCCAGGCGGCGGGTGTTGTGGCTGGTATAATCTTCATCGGCCTGGGTGTGAACCTGGCCCTTGATGAAGTACTTGTCATAGTTCAAGTCGCGGTTGTCGGCGGCAACGCGGTAATAGTTGCCCATATCCTCGCTGCGCATCCGCTCTTCCTTGGTCATCAGGGTCTCGTACAGCTTTTCGCCGTGGCGGGTGCCGATCACGCGGGTGCCGGTGTCGCCAAACAGCTGCTGCACAGCTTTGGCAGATCGCCAATGGTGGAAGCATCGGATTTCTGGATGAACAGATCGCCCGGATTGGCGTGCTCAAAGGCAAACATGACAAGGTCAACGGCCTCATCCAGGTTCATCAAAAAGCGGGTCATGTTGGGATCGGTGATGGTAATGGGGTTGCCGGCCTTGATCTGCTCCACAAACAGCGGAATCACGCTGCCGCGGCTGCACATCACGTTGCCGTAACGGGTGCAGCAGATGACCGGGCCGCCGCGCTGTGCGCTGACACGCGCGTTGGCAGTGATAACATGCTCCATCATGGCCTTGGAGATGCCCATGGCATTGATGGGGTAAGCGGCTTTATCGGTAGAAAGGCAGACCACGCGCTCCACGCCTGCTTCAATGGCGGCATGCAGCATGTTGTCGGTGCCCTCAATGTTGGTGCGCACGGCCTCCATGGGGAAAAACTCGCAGGAAGGAACCTGCTTGAGCGCAGCGGCATGGAAGATAAAGTTGACGCCGGGCATCACATCGCGCAGGCTCTGGATGTTGCGCACATCGCCGATGTAGAACTTGACTTTATTGTAATAGTCAGGATAGTTGGCCTGCAGCTCATGGCGCATGTCGTCCTGCTTTTTCTCGTCACGGCTGAAAATGCGGATCTCGCCGATATCAGTCGTCAAAAAATGCTTGAGCACGGTGTGGCCAAAGCTGCCAGTGCCGCCGGTGATCAACAAGGTTTTATCTTTGAAAATGGTATTTGCCATGGTTTCCTCCTGTCAGGGGACGAACTTTTGGTGGTAGGCGCAGCAGCGTCGGGCATCTTCCAATGCCCATAAAGCCAACACTTCCCCTATATACAACCAATTCTAACATAAAAGTTACAGCTTGAAAAGGGCCTGACCTTGGAAAATGCTGTTTTTTGTGGTACAATACCCCCAGTGCAACCATTATCATTATACAATAAAGGAGAATCAGATTTTATGCGCGCTTATGAACGTTTGCTGAATTACGTTAAGGTGTATACCACCTCGGACCCCGTAAGCGATACCCACCCCACCACCGCCCGCCAGTTTGACCTGGCCCGCATGCTGGTCAAGGAGCTGCAGGACCTTGGCCTTGCGGATGCCCATGTGGATGAGCACTGCTATGTTTACGCCACGCTGCCCGCCACCCCCGGCCACGAAGCTGCCAAGGGCCTTGGATTTATTGCTCATATGGATACTTCCCCCGATGCACCGGGTGAGAATGTGAAGCCCCAGATCCATGAAAATTATGACGGCGGCGATGTTGTCCTGCCCGGTACCGGCGCAGTTCTCAGCACCAGGCAGTTCCCATTCCTGGCAAAGCTCAAGGGCCAAACCCTGATCACCACCGATGGCACCACCCTGCTGGGTGCGGACGACAAAGCCGGTGTGGCCGAGATTATGACCATGCTGGAGATCCTGCAGAAAGAAGACCGCCCCCACGGCAAGATCTGCGTGGCTTTACCCCCGATGAGGAGGTTGGCCAGGGTGCTGACCTGTTTGATGTGGAGCATTTTGGCGCAGCCTATGCCTACACGGTGGACGGCGACGAAGCGGGCGAAATCAGCTATGAAAACTTTAACGCTGCCGCTGCTTTTGTCACAGTACACGGCTTCTCGGTCCATCCGGGCAGCGCAAAGAACGCCATGAAGAATGCGCAGAACATTGCCATTGAGTTCCACAACGCCCTGCCGTATTACGACCGCCCCGAATACACTGAGAACCGCGAGGGTTTCTACCACCTGTGCAGCATGGAAGGCGATGTGACCGGCGCCAAGCTGGGCTACATTGTGCGTGACCACAGTGCCGAAAGCTTTGCCGCCCGCAAGGAGACCATGCGCCACATTGCCAAGCTGCTGAACGAAAAGTATGGCGAAGGCACCGTGGAGCTGGAGCTGAAGGACAGTTATTTCAGCATGCTGGAAAAGATCAAGCCGCATTTCCATCTGGTGGAAAATGCCCGCGCCGCCATCCGCAAGGCTGGCCTGGAGCCGCTGGAAACGCCCATTCGCGGCGGTACGGACGGTGCGACCCTGTCTTACATGGGCCTGCCCTGCCCGAACCTTGGCACCGGCGGCTTTAACTACCATGGCCCGTGCGAAGGCATCACGGTAGAGGCTATGGATAAGGCAACCGAGATTCTGCTGAACCTGGCCGATATTTATAAGGACGTCCAGTAACCAGCGCGGCCTTTTTGAAAAAAGGCCTGGCGAAAAAACTTTAGTTGGCTTCGCATAAAAAAGAGTAATAGTCGTGTGGTGCCCACGGCGGTGTTGCCTTTATTCATTATTATTTATTATTTCATTCCTGATAGAAAAATAGCGCCCGACGGTTTAAGCGTACCTGTCGGGCGCTGTTTGTTTATTTGCTTATTTATCCGGTTCACAGTCCAGAATGGAGGGAATATTGGCCCATTTATCCGGTTCGGCTTCGTACCGTTCGTGCAGCCAGGCAACGGCGGCATCGAGCCCCTCCTGATTGCCGGGGAACTCTGCCATCTCCTGCTTTTCATCGGCGGTGTGTTCCAAGCTCCATGGGCCGGGCCAGATGGTGGCGGTCAGATATTCGATCTTCCGCTTGCCGCTTTCATCGGCGGGGTCAGCTTTTTTTGGCGGGGGCTACCAGATAGCGCATGCCGCCCTGTGCGCCGGAGTACGGGTTGCCGCAGTGGAACCAATGGTAGATGGGCAGGCAGTCCAGCATAAAATCTCCTCACTTTCAGGTTTTGCTGCGGTTCAGTTCCGCGCGTAGTTGGATCAGGCGGGCAATATCTTCCTTATCGGCCTGGGTCAGTTGGTCTTTCAGGTTCTGGTAGGCGGCAATGGGTTCGTCCTGAATCAAAGCGTCCAGTTCCGCCCCGGCAGGGGAGCCCTGCCACCCGGCCAGGTAGCCGGGCGCCACGCCAAGGCAGGCGGCAATGCTTTCCAGTTTATCCAGCGGAATATTGGTTACAATGCCGGTCTCGTATTTATAAACCGCTTGTTTGGTCACATGCACCTGTTCGGCCAGCTGCTCCTGTGTCAGCCCTTTGGCGGTGCGTGCTTCGCGGATGCGTTCCCCAATGGTCATGCGGATCACCTCCCAAAAAGTATAGCAAAAAACCTGCGGGTTTACAAGATGATAAAAATAACTTGACAAGTTACAGCGAGGATGCTATCCTGTGAGTAACCTGATAAGTTTCAAGAAGGAATGTTCTCTTTCGGCTGCAAAACAGGCAAAGACAGAGAAAACAACAGCAAAGCGGCGGCAGCAGGGCCGCTTTCATTTGAAATATAAGTAACTTATCAGGTTTCAAATGGATCATAAGGAGGAATGGAATGACCCACGAAATTGAACTGGAAGGATATTACCCTAAAATTCTTGGCAGCCCCATGCGTATGCTGTGCCTTGGCACCAAAGCCAGCTATGGCATGGAGGTTCTGCATTTCCAGCGCGGCACCGGGTGGGATGGCCTTGCGCTGGATGTCACGTTTACTCCGGACCCCCAGGCGGAGGGGACAACGGTGCTGGCGGATGCAGGGGACACCGTAGCGGTGCCGCCCGCCGCCACAGCGCAGGCAACTAACAGCGGCAGCGTTACGGTGCGCGGCGTGCGGGATGGCGTGCAGTGCATCAGCTGCAACATCCCATACCTGGTGCTGAACCACGCCCCGGTGCCCGGCCAGCAGACCGACCCGGCGGAAAGTGTGTGGAAACAGTATGCCGATAAGCTGATCCCCGCGGGCGGCAGTACCGGGCAGGTGCTGGCCAAGGCGTCCGCGCAGGATATGGACCTGTACTGGGCCGACGGCACCACCACCCAAACCGAAACCACACCCCACATGCTGACCAACGCGGGCCGCAGCAAAAAGAAAGCCATTGTATCGTTTGTGGATGACGACTGCCGCAGCGAAGCGTACACCGTGCTGTTCCCGCTGGTGCAGGAGCTTGGTATGCCTTATACCGTGGCTTGCCGGCGGGGCTTATGGGCAAAACCGGCCGCATGACGGTGGAACAGCTGCAGGAAATGGCGCACAGCGGCGTGACGGTGGCATGCCATACGATGACCGAAACCGATATGGAGCAGGATACCCCCGAAACGCTGGAAGCCACCCTGCAGCAGTTTGAAGCAGAGATGCGCCGCTGGGGCATCCGCGGGGTGCGCAGCTATGCCTATGTAAACGGGCGCTATAAGGCGGACTGCCTGAACACCGTAAAAAAGCATTTTGACCTGGGCCTTACGGTGGAAAAAGGCATCAACCAGATCCCGTATGAAAGCTGCCGCATGAAGCGCGTGGAAGTGTTCCCAAAGAACAAAAGCTACACGATGGAGGATGTAAAAGCGTGGGTAGACAAAGCCGTGCAGGATGGCGGCTGGCTGATTTTGATGACCCACGCATGGTACACGACCTTTGATGCAGCACAGCTCAAAGAGCTGGTGGGTTATATCCGGGCCAGCGGTGCGGAGCTGATGGACCTGTACGATGCACTGGATGCCACCGGCAACGTGGTGGAAGCGGGCGACTACCAAAAGCCGGGCGCGGATGCAGCGGAACCGTTTTTTGTGGTGGATGCGGATGGCCGCGCCTGGACCAACGCGCTGGAGAACTTACGCCCGGCAGATGGCATCACCAATGTGGGGGCAGCCCTGCAAAGTGGATATGTGATCTCCACCGCCACCGGCAAGGCAATCAAAACATCAGATACCGGGTTCCGGGTCACCCAGCCGGTGGATGTGACAAGCGCGGCCCAGGTGTTGGTAACGGCCTGGGCGTATACGGGTTTTGCGCTCTATTCTTTCTTTGATGCGGCGGGTACCTGCCTTGCCGTAAAAGCGGCCGATGCCGATTATGCTGCGGGCGGCAATACCCTGACCCGGCAGGCAGTGGCCGTGCCGCAGGGGGCAGCCACTTTTGATCGTGGCGGGCAATTTGTACCAGGCGCTGCCCGCCGTCAGGCTGGTCAGCGCGGCAAACCTGGTGCAGCAGGTAAAAAGCATGACGGTTGCCTGGCACGCCAACTATGTGCTCAAAATTTCCGGCTCGACCGTCAACTATGCAAACGAGAATCGGCGCATCAGCGAAAAAGTTGCCGCTGCGGCAGGGGATACCTACCGCCTGAGCTGTTCGGCCAACTGGAACAACGCGCTGTATGTGATCTATGCGGCAGACAACAGCGTGCTGGCCTGCCGCCAGGCCCCCAACAATGCCGCCGGTGAGGTACTGACCGACTTTGCGGTGACAATGCCGGAAAATACTGCCTATTTCCGCGTGGCAGCAAACCTGGAAATCCAGCCGGAATCCTACGCGGTGGCCCAATACACCACCCGCATTGCGGCCAAAGCCCCGGTGCTTACGGTTGCAGCGGTGCGCACCCTGCTGGATATTTTGCGGGCGGGGACCTATACCCAAAGCCAGCAAAGCGCCATCCAGAATCTGGAAAATGCACTGCTGATCATAGACTGACAATACAGCGCGGTTTTTCAACAAAAAATCCAAAGGCTGTTGAATAAAAAGAAAAAGCGCAGAACCACTTTTGGTTCTGCGCTTTTTTGGAGCGGGATACGAGTCTCGAACTCGCCACCTACTGCTTGGGAAGCAGTCACTCTACCGGATGAGCTAATCCCGCATCGGTAGCTTTTATTATACTTCCCAAGTTCCGGTTTGTCAAGCCCCAGTCGAAGGTATCAGCCGTCAACGGATTCAATCGCGCCAACGGGGCAGGTCTGCATGGCATCGGTGGCGGCGGCTTCATCGGGGCCGGTTACATCGGCAGGGGCAGCGGCTGCGGTGTCACCGTCCGTCATGGTAAAAACTTCGGGGCAGGTGGCTCACGCACAAACCGCAGCCGATGCAGTCGGCATTTACATGGAACTTCATGGGCAGTCATCCTTTCACGATGTGTTATCAACAGTATGCCCAATCAGCGGCAATCAATCCATGCTTTCTGCGTTTTCTGCGGCGGCTTCCCCGGCGGCATAGGTTTCGTTGGTGTGGCCTGCAAAGGGGTAGGTACGGGTTTCGGTGGCGGTAATGCTGGTTACGCCGAACCAGCGGGCGCGGCCCAAAGCGAGGGAATCCTCACCGTTTTCGCGGATATCCGGCAGGCCGTATGCGCCGCACCATTTGGTGTAGGGTTCGATACCATAGCTGATAATGTTAGCCGCGGCGGGCTCATCCAGCTCGCTAATCTCCTGCCGCAGCGTCTGGGTGCGTACATGGTCCATCATCCAGTAGCTGGCAATGTCATACCCGGCTTCCAGCATGTGGATGCCGCAGACGATCCCCACGCAGGCGCTCAGGCAGGCAAGGCCCCGGCGGAACGCTTTGCTGTTCAGCTGTACCAGGCAGGCGGCGCAGGCGGCAGCCAGCAGAGCAAACACACCGTGGGTGGAGCGGGGATAGTAGTCATGGCTGCCGATCATGGCAAAGTTTGCCCCCAGCGCCCCGGCCAGCAGAATCAGCGGCCACAGCAGGTCAGCTTTTACAGCATCCTGCCGGGCAAAGCAGAGCAGCAAAAACAAAATCGCAAAGGAAAACAGCAAGGGCAGGGCATACTCTTTGAGCATATTCAGGCAGGCAAAAAAGCGCATGGCGTACCGGGTCAGCAGACTGTCGTAATCGCTGAAGCCGCTGCACGGTTAAAGTTGCCTCGCGCGGTGATGAGCAAAGCAAACCCAACCAGCGCCCCCGCCAGGCCGGCCGCCATCCAGGCAGGCAGCCTGCGCTCCCGCTTGAACACAACAGCACCGGCCAGCACCAAACAAACCAGCATTCCGGCGCTGGTATTCTCGCTTAACCAACCAGCCAGCAGCCCGGCCAACGCCATGCCGGCCGCCATGCGCGCCGTACTGGCAAACGGCTGCTGCAAATAATACCGCCAGGGCAGCAAAAAGGCGCAGCATCCCACCGTGGCCCACAGGTAGTTGCAGGCGCCGCACATCCACAAATTGGTCTGGCCAAATACAGGCTGATCTCCCACAGCGCGGCATAAATCAGGGCCAAAGCCAGCCAGTCCTCTTTTTGGCTGCGCCGCCCAACGGCCAGCTTGTACAAAACCAGACCCAGCGCCATAAACATCCCAGCATTGCACACATTAAACAGAAGCTTGGGAAACATGGTGAACCCCTGGGCAAAAAATTTGACGATGACCCGGCCGCTCCATTCGTGATAGTGGAACACCAGGCTGGAAATCAACTGCGGCAGGCTGTGCAGCCGTTCGCCGGTATCAAAGGCATAAGCGAAAGTGTAATCATCGGCCAGGTAGGGCGTTAAGCAGTTCAGCAGCAGCATCCAGCAGAACACCAGCCCGGCCACAAGCCGGAACATGCGGCTGCTGAGGGGCTTTTTTGTTTGTGCCATGGGCAACCTCCAAAACAAAAACGGGCCCCCTGCCGAACAGGGGAGCCCGTAAGATCAACATTATCTTTATTATATCGGTTGTGCTGCCAAAGTGCAAGGTCAGTCCTTTTTGTTGCGGGCGATGCCTGCAACAACGCCGGAAAGCGCCAGCAGCGCCAGCAGGTTGGGAACCGCCATCAGACCGTTAAAGAAGTCCGCCAGCGCCCAAACCAGATCCACTTTCAGGGAAGAACCGATCAGGATGAACAGCACAACAATCAGGCTGTACACCTTGGTGTACTTGGAGCCGAACAGAGCGTTGAAGTTGACCTGGCCGAAGAAGTACCAGCCAAAATGGTGGAGAACGCAAAGAACAGCATGCAGATGGCAATGAACACCTTGCCGAAGGAACCAAACGTCAGGCTGAATGCGGCCTGGGTCAGGGCGGTGCCGGTCATGCCTTCCGGAATCAGGCCGGAGGTGATCAGTACCAGGGCGGTCAGAGTCAGGATGACAAAGGTATCAACGAATACGCCGATGATGGCCAGCGCACCCTGGTCCTGCGGCTGCTTGACCTTGGCCAGTGCGTGGGCGTGCGGGGTGGAGCCAAGGCCGGCTTCGTTGGAGAACAGGCCGCGGGCAACGCCGTAACGCATGGCCTGCTGCACGGTAACGCCAGCCACGCCGCCGGCAATGGCCTGCGGCTGGAAAGCCAGGGTGAAGATTTGAACAAATGCGTTGGGAATGGCGGATGCGTTCATGACCAGGATGATGACGCAGCCGATAATGTAAAACAGTGCCATGATGGGAACCAGCTTTTCGGTAACAGCGGCAATGCGCTTGACACCGCCCAGGAAGATGAAAGCTGCCAGAACGGCGATCACAACGCCAACCACCACGCGGTTAACACCGAACGCATTGTGGAACGCATCACCAATGGAGTTGGACTGCACCATGTTGCCCATAAAGCCGAGGGCAAGGATCAAAGCAACGGAGAAGAAAGTGGCCAGGAACTTGCCAAACTTGCCCTTGAATGCCGCGCGGATGTAATACGCCGGGCCGCCGGTTACCTGGCCGTCCACCGTGGTGCGGTAGGTCTGGGCCAGAACGGCTTCGGCGTAAATGGTAGCCATGCCGAAAAAGGCAGAAACCCAGGTCCAGAACAATGCGCCGGGGCCGCCGCTGACCAGGGCGGTGGCGCAGCCGGTAATGTTGCCGGTGCCAACCTGTGCGGCAATGGCGGTGGCCAATGCCTGAAAAGAGCTCATGCCGTCTTTATCAGCTGCCTTGCCGTGCAGGCTGAAACCTTTGAACAAGTGGCGCACACCATCTGCAAAACTGCTCAACTGAACAAAGTGCAGCTTGATAGTAAAGAAGATGCCGGTGCCAACCAGCAGGAACAGCAACAGATAATTCCACAAAATGTCGCTGGCCTGCTCTACGATCTGCGTAAATGCTGCCATGATTAAAATTCCCCCTAATACAATATCCCATATCTTACACATCCGCAGCGCCCGGTATGGGCAGCTGCCACGAAGCGACCTAATAACAATACCATGCCCGTTAGATAAAGTCAAGTGTATTTATACCGAAAACACTCTGGCGTGACAAAGTATGACTTTTCCTGGAACATGACGCGGAAATTGAGAAAACAAAAAATGATTCGCAAATTCGAGAAAACGCCGAGACAGAACGCCGGAAAATCCGTCCGCGTTGGGGGAAACACAGGAAAAGAAAAATTTTGGGCCGTATTTTGCTTTTGTAAGCACAGGAAGCAAAAAAGCCCCGGCAGGGGCGGCAGCGCCGCACCCCACCGGGGCAGAAAGTTAAGGCAATACCGCATAATTCTAAGTGCCGATACGGCGAGCGAGGTGCGGCAGCTGCTAAGCCAAAAGCGCAGATAATACTGGATGCTGCAAAGGTGAGCGCCGCCAGTGGCGGAAACAGCGAAC
>ENA-OQCF01000605-OQCF01000605.1-human-gut-metagenome-genome-assembly--contig:-NODE-605-length-13608-cov-1.390921_pt1 | contig 13608 bp, 20 predicted proteins | sample MGYA00242756_ERZ504573 | MGnify/ENA primary metagenome ERZ504573 (study PRJEB26092, sample SAMD00036240) | human gut metagenome | host: Homo sapiens | study: EMG produced TPA metagenomics assembly of... | reverse complement strand
GTCAATCACTTCATGCCCACTGGCATCCGTAGATGTCAGACGGACATTGTCTTCGGTCACTCCCTGCCCCTGATCCGTCAGTCCCAGTTCCAGCGACTTATAGCGCACGGCAAGCTTCGAACAGTACTTCCAGTATAACCACTGCTGTCTTTCCAGTTGTCCGGCGCAATCGTATACGTTCCAACCTCCAGCATATCTGCAGAAGCCGCCCGTTTTAAAATGTCCCCCGGAAAACGTCATAATCGTATCGGAATCCACAATCAATGCATCCTCATCCAGATAGATATTGGCATACTGTGCCGTTTTCCCCTGATTGTTCACATAATAATCGGAAAAAAGTCATTCGCAGACTTCTCTGAATTAAAATTCAGGTAATAATAGACCCCACCCGGAAAATAATAGGGAACCACCTGCCGGCTGCTGTTTAAATATCCTTTCAGCGTACTTTCACTGATTCCGGTATATGCCGCATACTTCTTTGATCCCAGACTTCTGCCATCTCCCAACACATATTCCAGTGGAACATAATATGCCAGCTGGTTCGTCCGCGCGAGATGGACTCGCCCATCAGAATATCCTCGTTACTGGCATCGAGCTTTCGCGAAATAAACGTCCGCCCTGCCAAAAGCAGGTAATTCAGCCCTTTGATATCCAGATGGCTGCTTTTTCCATTGACCATCATGGCACTGCTAAACTCCGCCTTTTTTGCAGAATCCGGATCCTGTGCGCCATAATTTTTCTGGAAATTATAGCCGTAATAATTGCCCTGCAAAGTCACGGAGCTCCCCCTGCCAGCCAGTTCCAGACTCATCCGCCACATACATATTTCCGTTCATATGGATAGAAGAAGCACCGTTTGTCCCGGCAGACGATGTCTTTATATTTTCTGCCCAAATCGAGGAACCACCGTCCCCGACCGTCAGGTCTGATCCGCTCTCCGTCACGATATCCCCGCGTGTAAGAACCGTCTTCCCCTTGATCGTACCGTTTCCTCCCGTGGACGCATAAATTCCGTCTGCCCCGGCATACACACTGCCATCCACTGTCACATTCTGTGCCCCGATGTTGATCTGTCTGTCGGCTATCAGCGCATAACGCATAAACTCCTGCACCTGCCCCCTGCCAGAGAAATTCATCTTCGGGGTGGAAAACACAAGGTCGGTTTTGATCGTTGTCTCATAATCCTGTGCATCTTTATACCGGATCTGCACACCCTTTAACGTAAACGTCCCTGCGCCGTAATCCACCTCATATTTTGGATCTGCGGCAGGGATATAGCATCCCTGGTCTGCGGCTTCTTTGATGCAGCTTTTTACCGTATCCGTATCATAGCCGGAAACCCGGTATGCCACATTGCCGGAAGCGTCCATGGTATCCAACGCACCAACTGCCGGATCTGTGTGATTTTCTGCAAACTGCTTCTGCAGCCCGTCCATATATCTGGTGGCAAATACTTTCTGCACGTCCCCTCCGGAAGCAGAATACGTCAGGTAATTTTCAAGGACATCCGCATACGCTTTCTCCAGTGACTGCTCTGCAAGTTCCCTTGCACCGGCACGCAGATTATCCATCAGTTCATCCGCACTGTAGAAATTTTTTTTCGTGCCGCGTTCCACTTCCTTCATCTCAATATTGACAATCGTAATCTTGGTGATCACCACGGCAATCAGGCTTACCACAACCATCAGAACCAGTACGGCAAGCAGGGAGGCACCACGGTTATCCTGTTTGAACCGGTTTCCTTTCATCGCTACTCTCCTTTCGACGTGCTGACCGTAATATAACGGTACTTTTCCTTATCCGGATTGTTTCCGCCCTTGCCTTTCTTATATACACGGACCGTCAGATCGACCTTTCGCACTCCCCCGCTGCTTGCCACCAGAGGGGCAACCGACCCAGCCGGCAGCTTAAAGCTGTCCTGATAAATTGCTCCCTTGTTGGTCACCGCAGCCGGATCATCCGGATACGACTTGTTGCCAAGGTTTGATGCCACAGACGGCATCGGGCATCCCTGCGGCAACACCGTCATCTTATAATCCGGTCTAATGCTGTTGACATCCGCAATATTCTGGCATACAAACACCAGCTTGGGATTCACACCGGCAGCGTATGTAACCTCCATCGTATCGCTGTCCTGTGCCACATGGTACATAAGGTAAATATGCTCCACATCACGGATGTCTTCCTCTGCAAACTCATTACATTCGTATACTTCCGAAGGATCTATTCCCAATACCTCATCGCCTGTTTCCCCACATGTATAGCTGCATGCCACCCGGACATGCGTGCTGTCTGCCGTAACCGAAAATTTCCGCTTCATCTTCGCCTGCAGTTCGCTGTCCCCAAGCGGAAGCGTCCCCGGATGTGCAGCGGCATATGTCATATTTTTTTCCGAAAAAATACGTCATTGCTTCCTGCAGCTGGTTATGTTCCAGTGCCACGACATCCTTTGTGTCATCAATCCCTTCGATCTGTGGGATATTGGTGTCATTTTCAGCTGCAGCCGTACTGACGGAAACCTCGACATCATACGCCCTGCCGGAAGTGCCTGCCGCCGCGTAGTACACATTCTCCGCCTGAAATGCCGGTGCCGGGGCAGCCGCCGGAGTCTCAAGGAGCAGGGTATAGCCCTTTCCTTCCAGATAGGGAACACGAAAGCCTATCCCCACATCCTTGATCTGTGCCAGTTCTTTTTGGTTTTTTAAATCCTCCAGCACTTCCTGCGCCAGATTGGTTGCGTGCTGTTTGTCCGCCATCATCGCATTGTACTTCATGGACTGCGTAAAATAAGACAGCAGCGGAATGGAAATAATAGCAAGAATTGCCATGGCAAGGATGACTTCCAGCAGGGAAAATCCACCATTGTTATTCGGTTGTCTCTTCATCTGCGGGCCTCCTTCCCATCCGTTTTACGGTGCCGTTTCAAGCGATGTGCTTCTGCCAAAAATACTCATCACACCTTTTGACATATTCGGGAATACCGGTGGAACGTACTCTTTTCCGGTGTTCTCCAGATAGTACATATTCAGGGTCATCTCCCCGTTTAATTTTCCGGTGGAATCATCATAATTTGCCGTAAACTGTGAAATCGTTGTACGATCCTTAAAATTGTTGACATAAGCGATCATTTCCTTTAACCCGGCATAGCCTGCCTCATAGCGGATACCGATAGAGGCATAATATCCCCGGACCTCTTTTGGCTCCGGTCCTGCCGTTTCCTGTTCTGCTGCGTCTGCCCCCTGTGTGCTCTCTTCACTCTGGCTTTCGGATGCAGAAGATGCCTCTGCATCCGATGCGGTAGTGGAAGAAGCATCCCGTTCCTGCGCCCGTGTCCGTGCCATCGGTCTGCACATCCACAGCAACCGGCTGGTTCATGGTAAACGTAATGTCCGTAATATGGAAATCGCTGCTGTTATCCTCATACGCCTGTAACGACTCAATGGTCTTCTCGGTTGTCATTGCAGAAGGATACGTACTGATAATCGTCTTCTGCTTTTTTACCATCCGCTGGATATTTTCTTTTACCTTCGGAAGTCCTGCCTCCATCTGTTCCATCTGCTGCACTTTTGCCTGATCGGCCGTATTCTGTTCTTCAATCTTCGCTGCCTTGCTCATTCCCTTACTGAAAATAAAGAAATACGAACATGCCACTATGACAATCGCACAGAAAATGAGCAGCAGCCGCTTGTCGGAATCTGAAATTTTAATTCTATTCATTGGTCTGCTCCTCTCCTTCCATGCTGTCTGTATCGGTATCCGCATCGGTATCCGCAGACGGAACCGCTTCTTTTATGAGATGTCCGTCCTCGCCGAGAAATGCACCGGTATAATAAGCATTTAACGTATACGTCCACGTCGCCGTGCCGCTGTCTTCATCAGACTCCTCCGACATGGACGGAATCGAAAGATTTTCAAGCAGCGTCACATCCGCAAAATTCAAAAGCATCTGTCCGACCGTAACTTTCCGGTCTGCCTCCATATTCAGCGTTACCAGCGAACCGTCCGTCTGAATGCTTTTTACATGGATGGTTGTCGGAAGTTCATTTTCCAGCTGCATGATCAGCGGATACAACTGCTCATTTTTCGTGATGGTGGCAAGATCCAGTTTCTCATACACCTGTTCCTCCGCCTGTACCCGCGCGTAATCGTCATATGTCTCCTGCACATAGGAAAGATCATTGATCCGTTTGGTCAGATTGCGGTGCTCACGATAAGCCAGCAGCTGACGCACACCGGAACCGAGAATCAGCAGGACACTTACCAGTACTGCCCCCGCCAGAATCACATATGCCGTGTGCAGGTCGTTTTTTTTGGAATCTGCCACAAGCATGTCCTTTGGTCTGGCATCAATCGGATGAACCGCTGCACCGATGACCGAAAGGAAACCGACAGCCGTTGCCGCCTTCGGTCTCGTCCCGGAAGATGCCGCATCCGGTGTTACCATCCCCTCAGCTGCCTTATTTTTCCGCTCCGTAAATCGATGACCTTCGTGAAATCAATTTCCTGCAACGGAAGCGGAAGCTCCTGTGCAAACAGTTTGTGCATGCCTGCAAAACGGGAACCATCGCCAACCAGATAGACATTCCCGACAAATTCCTGTTTGACCTGGTTCTGATAATACTCAACGCCGTGTTTGCAATGCGCAGATGATACCGCAGGGACTCTGCCAGATCCTCATATGCCTCTTCTGCCAGAGCCTGCTGGCGCTTCATCTCCTCCTGGTTTCCCATCTCCGGAACCGTCGGACGGTTGTATATCACATTATGTTCTAAAAGAAAATCAAGTGCTTTCTCCTCATCGTCAATGCCAAGCACCGGATGGTCGATCACTGCCGTGATCGTAGCTCCATAGCCATACGGTGTCACACGCTGAAAGACCAGTTTTTTATTTTCCAGAATACTGATGACCGTTGCCTGTTCTTCCAGCTGCACGACCACGGCATTTTCCAGAAAACTGTCACACAAAAGCTGTACCGTTCCGTTTCCGATATAGTCAAACGTCTCCACCTTAAGCCCTGCCAGCTCGGCAAAGGTCACATAGTTGTTTAAAAGGTTATCCGGAATTGCAACGAGAAGCAGCTTAAGCATCTTCTTTCCGTCTTCTTCCTCCACGTCCATCTTGCTGTAGCTGATGGTGTAATTGCTCACATCCATCGGGAAGTAATCACGGATCTGTGCCTCAATGATTCCCATGATCTTATTGTCCTTGACAAATGGGATCATGACCTCGCGGGTCACGACTTTGAGGAAGAAAGGGTAAATACGACTTCCTTCTCATGGATATCGTGTCTGCTTAGTTCGGCCTTTAATGCCGATGCAAACGCTTCTTTGTCGCGGATATAGCCATCTTCCACCGCATGTTCCGGGGTGCGGAACGCAAACGCTTTATGTACCGGTGGATTTTTCTTGCGGTAATCGGCCAGTGCGACTTTTGTCCACCATACACCGGCCTCAATACTTACTACTCTTTTGACCATTTTCATTTTCTCCTTTATATTTTCTAGCAGTTGTGCTGGAAAATGTATGAAAGACAATTATCCCCCGCTCATATTCTCTTCAGGAAGAGGCTGTAAGAATTTTGGCGAAAGATTTTGCGTGTGCTAATTGGCTTTCATACATTTTCCATCGTTATGTTGTGATGTAAAATTTAGATGGCGAATAGGAAGGATGTTTAAAATTCGCCACAGGAATAAGAAAAACTTTACTTTTTTAATTATGCCATACGTAGCAGTTCCTGCCATGTTTTAATAAATGCCCATCATGCCGAGATACCAGGTCCAGAAACGGCTGCCCCAGAGTGCGGCGATGAATATGCCTGCCGAAAGGTACGGGCCGAGTGCAAGCAGGTTGTTTCGCTTGCTTACTTTCATGCGGATGGTATGGATGACGGATCCAAGAATGCATGCAAGAATAAATGCCAAAATAATATTTTTTGCGCCTAAGAGCAGGCCTGCATATGCCATGAGTTTGATGTCTCCCCCACCGATTGCTTTGCCTGAGGAGAAAATAATACAGGCCATACAAAAACAGGCTGACAATGACTGCCCCGATGATATGGACAGGATATGCCGGAAATCATACACGGTCATGATGATACCGAGCAGTCCCAGAAACAGGTTCTGGGAAACCGGTATCTGATAGGTTCTCTCATCGATGACCGCAATGACAATCAGGCAGATGTCATGAGACAATACAGCACACTGCTGAACGTGAAACCGCCGCCATGAAAAACGACCACATACAGCACACCATTTAAAGCCTCGATTAATGGGTACTGTATGGAAATCCTAGCACCACATTGCCGGCATCTGCCCCGAAGAATTATATAGGAAAATACAGGAACCATGTCCCGCCAGCCCAGCTTACGCCCGCAGTTCATACAGTGCGAGGACTGCACGATATTCTCTTTTTTCGGGATGCGGAAGATCAGCACGTTTAAGAAACTGCCGATGACGATTCCGTATAAAAAATATAACAATATAAAGAAAAATCGTAAGTTGGGTTAGCATTTGTTTCTCCTAACATTTAAATTAAAGCTGGGTTACGACCTTATCAAATACAGGTGTTGTGCAAGCAGCATCTTCATATGCCTGTGTCGTAATTGTCTTATTTGTCAAACTGATTTCAACCTTAATCAGCATTAATTTTTTATCCCTTTTTGGTAGCCCATTTTATCTTGAAGTTTCTTAGCAGTATCATATCCTGTCAATGTCTTAATTTCGGTTTCGAGGGATGCAGCTGGCTTTCCAGTTTCATCTTTATTTGTTCCATACACAATAATTGTTGTGTCTGCTGTCACATTTTCAGCATCTGATGAATAAGCTGTTGTTGCAGCAGTACCATAGCTATTAATAATCTGGAAATCCTTTGCTTCCTTTGACTTGTTAATATAAGGAAGTACCTGTGTGCCAACAATACCTACCAAAATTGCCATAATTGCGATAACGATAATTAACTCTACGAGAGAGAAACCTTTGTTATCCTTCTTTTCATTCTTTGCTTTCATGTTCTGAAGCAGTTCCATAATTTTCTTCATACCCTTTGTTCTCCTTTTTTGAATATATTTTTATGTATCTATCATCACATGTCTCATGGCAGACATGTAACAACCTTCTTCTGCCTGCGGTCAGGCTCCAATGCTGTCGTACAGACTGTACATCGGCATCATGATCGCAAGGACGATCGGCACCACAATAACTGCCATCACGATGATGATGAGCGGTTCCATCGCGGCAAGCAGTGCCTCGGTCGCCGCTTCCACCTCATCATCATAATATGCTGCGACTTTGTCGAGCATGTCTTCCATATTACCGGTTTCCTCGCCGATCTCTATCATGTGGTAGACCATCGGTGGGAAGACCCCGGAATCTGCCAGTGGCTTCGAGAGTGGGATTCCACGGCTGACCTCTTCGGTCGCATCTTTTAATGCCTGCTTAACCACGGCATTCCCCATCATCTCGGTCACAAGCCCGAGTGCATCCACCAGCTGGACACCGGAGCCCATCAGTGTGGACAGGGTTCGCGTCATGCGCGAGGATGCCGTCTTGATGCTGAGCGGACCGACCAGCGGTACCTTTAGAATAAATTTTCCTAATATATGTGCCCCGCCCTCTGTCTTTTTCCACGCATGGATAAATATGGCAATCCCTGCAATGATGGCAACAATAAAATACCAGCTGTGCACAAAGAAATCACTGACTGCCATGACTGCAAGCGTGATGCCCGGCAGTTTTCCGCCACTTCGTCAAACTGGGAAGTAAAGGTAGGCACAATCTTAATCATCATGATGGCTACAACAACGATAATAACAAGAATCAGGATGACCGGATAAATCGCCGACTTGATAATCAGCCCCTTCAGATGGGCTTCTTTTTCAAACTGGCTTCCCACACGGCTGAATGCTTTATCCAGTCCACCGGAGGATTCCCCGGCGGCAACCATCTGCACCATGAGGTTTGGAAAAATCTTCGGGTGCTCTGCCATCGCAACGGCGAGGGTCTCCCCGCGCTGTACGGAATCCCGCACTTCTGCGATTGCGTTGGCAAACTGTTTGTTCTCGGTCTGCTCGGATAGCATGTCGAGTGCCTCAACAACGGTCACACCGGCATTTAATACGCTTTCAAACTGGCGGCAGAATACGCTCATTTCGCGGACGCTGACGGCTTTTCCGATATGGATTTCGAGATCTTTGTTAAATGCGTTGGCTCTTGTGATGGAAACGATGGTGTTGCCGCCGGATTTGAGTTCTGCCGAAGCAACTTCCATGTTCACGGCCTCGATGGTGCCGGTTTTTGGTTTTCCATCGGCCCCGACCACTTCGTATTTATAACTTGCCATGTCTTAACTCCTTTTTAAAACAGCTTCTGCTGCATGTTTCCTGTATCCTGTGCATACTCTACGGCATTTGCAGCATCGATTTTGTGCTTCAGGTACAGACCGAATAAGGAATCATCATCGTCTGCATGCCAATCTTCTTGCTCGTCTGCATGATGGATGGATCTGGTGTGCCTTATCCTCCGGATCAGGTTTTTGATCGCCGGGGTACCGAGCATGACTTCAAATGCCGCCACACGGGATTTCCCGTCGATCGTCGGCAGAAGCTGCTGGGAAATTACCGCCTCAAGAACCGAGGCCAGCTGCGAGCGGATCTGGTTCTGCTGGTGCGGTGGGAACACATCGACAATACGCTCAATGGTAGGTGCAGCACCAATGGTATGCAGGGTGGAGAATACCAGATGTCCGGTTTCTGCTGCTGTGATGGCAGTGGAAATCGTATCAAAGTCACGCATCTCCCCCACAAGGATGATGTCCGGATCCTCACGGAGTGCCGCACGGAGCGCATTTCCATAGGAATCGGTATCCAGCCCGATCTCTCTTTGGTTTACAATTGACCGATTGTGTTTATGTAAATACTCGATCGGATCTTCGAGTGTAATGATATGTTCGTTCCGTTCTTTATTGATGACATCAATCAAAGATGCCAGTGTGGTGGATTTACCGCTTCCGGTCGGTCCCGTGACAAGGACAAGCCCACGCTTTTTCTTTGTCAGCCCAAGGACCGCTTCCGGCACCCCGAGGTCCTCCGGTGTCGGGATATCGCTTGCCACGATACGCAGTACAGCCGCATAGGAACCTCTCTGGTGGAAAGCGTTGACACGGAACCGTCCCACACGCGTATCCGTGTAGGCAAAGTCCACTTCCCCTGTGGCTTCCATGGTTTTTTTCTGTTTTTCGTTAAACATGGATTCCACCAGTTCTTTGGTCATCGCTGGTGTCAGTTTCTCAAATCCGTCCATTTCATAAAGTGTTCCGCTGATCCTGCACTTCGGCCGTACCCCCACGGTAATATGTAAGTCGGACGCATGATGTGCTTTGCTATCGAAAGAAGCGTATACATTGACAATTCCATCTGTTTTGCTGCCTTCCCTTCCCTTTTTTATTTAATCATCTTCGTCATCATATGCCACACGCTGCACTTCCTCGACGGTAGTGATTCCACGCAGTGCGTAATCAATGGCACTCATGCGGAGTGTTTTCATGCCATGTGTTAGTGCGATCTCCTCAAGCACATCCGCATTCTCCCCGCGGTTGATCGCCTGCCGCAGGTCTGCCGTGACCGGCATGATCTCATAAATACCGATTCTTCCATAGTATCCGGTTCCGCCGCAGCGGACACATTCTTTGTGCCCCGGTGTGCGGACATTGATCCGTCTGGTAGGATCCTTTATGCCGAGTATCTTTTTCTCCCCTGCGGTTGCCTCCCGGACAATTCCGCATGCCGGACAGACCCGGCGCACCAGACGCTGGGCGATTACTCCGACCACGGAATCTGCAATCAGGTAGTTTTCCACTCCCATATCTGCCAGACGGGTGATGGTATTTGCCGAACTGTTTGTATGTAAGGTGCTGACCACCAGATGTCCGGTGATGGATGCCTTTACCGCAATCTCTGCGGTCTCCTGGTCACGGATCTCCCCGATCATAATGATGTCCGGGTCCTGACGCAGGATGGAACGCAGTGCCGAGGAAAAGGTAAGTCCCGCCTTTTCGTTTACCTGTACCTGGTTGACCCCGTTTAAGTTTGCCTCAACTGGATCTTCTACCGTGATGATATTGACGCCTTCTACGTTTAATTCATTTAATTGCGGTATATAATGTCGTGGACTTACCGCTTCCGGTCGGTCCCGTGACGAGAATAAGTCCATTCGGATGGCTTAGGATGTGGTCAAACTTTTTTTAATTCGTCCTCCGGAAATCCCAGATCCCGCTTGTCCAATGTCAGTGCTTTTTTCTGTGCGAGACGCATAACGACCTTTTCCCCATAGACGGTCGGAAGCACGGACACACGGATGTCGTATTCCTGCCGGTCCACAATGCTGGTCGCACGGCCGTCCTGCGGGCGGCGCTTTTCGGAAATGTCAGTCCGCTGACAATTTTAATTCTTGCGATCAGTGCGGCATGCAGGCTGATGTCGTGCCGCATGGCTTCATGCAGCACGCCATCCACACGGAACCGGATCCGCACCTGATTTTCCATCGGCTCGATATGGATATCGCTGGCTCTCTTGTGGACTGCCTGTTCGATGATCTGTCCTAACAGTTTGACAATCGGTGCCTGCTGGACATTGTTCTCATCGTTTCCACTCCCGGGTCTAGGGCTGCCCTGGCTTTTGCCTGTTCCTGCTTTTCCCTTGTATACTGTTCTGCCACACGCAGGCTTCTGCATTTCCATAGTAACGGTCGATGGCTGCCGCAATATCACTCGGGGTTGCAGCAAAACGCTCCACCTGACACCCGGTAATGATGGAAACATCGTCCATCGCCCGGATATCCAGCGGATCGCTCATTGCCACGCACAAAAGATTGGGATTTTTCTCATTGAACTTAAACGGAATCAGATTATACTTCCGCAGCACTGCCTCGTCCAAAAGCCGGATGATTTCCTCCGGGATGCGCAGGGTCGACAGATCGACACTCTGTATTTTCAACTGTGCCTTCAGTGCCTCTACGATCTGTTTTTCGTCTGTAAACCCCAGATCTATCAGTACCACTCCGAGACGCTCTCCCTGTTTTTCTGTTTTCTGGACCTGTAACGCTTTTACCAGCTGATCCTGCGAAATGACTCCTGCATCCACAAGCAGATCGCCCAGTCGCTTCTTCCGGGCAAACCCTACCAACTTATCCATGCAATACTCCCACTACGTTAAACGTTTATTATTTTCGAATAATCTCGAGTAATTAATGATTATTATAACCTTTTTTGTTCTCTATTGCAATCCTTTTTCATGTATAAAATATAACTTTTTTGCATTTTACCGTTTCTTTTTTTTGTGCAGATTTCACATCTAGGTCTTTTGTCCTATTTTATTTGCCGTCATTTCCTCCACAAAAATGCCATATCCTTTCGTTGGATCGTTTAACAAGCACATGGGTCACGGCACCGATCAGTTTTCCGTCCTGCAGGATCGGGCTTCCGGAGAGTCCCTGCACGATTCCGCCGGTCAGCTTCAGCAGGTTCTCATCCTCCACATGAAAACGGATTCCCTTATTTTTATCTCCCGGTGTATAATCAAGATCATCAATTACGATGCGATATGACTCGCAGTTCCCCGGACGCATCCGACAGAATTACCGCATCCTTTGTCTGAATCTCCTGTTTATAACCGACCGGACACAACAGACTTCGTTTTTCTTTTCTTCCCGGAAGTTTTTCGTCAGCGTGCCATAGATACCGATTTGTGTATTGCTGGACACTTCTCCAATCTGGTTGTCTTTCCCATAATAGACAACTCCCTCCAGCTCTCCCGGTGTTCCCCGGACACCTTTTTTGATACCGAGCACCTGTGCTTTGTACAGCCGGCCGTCTGACAGACGGAGCAGGTCTTTGGTCTGTCCGTTTCCGATTCCGTGTCCCAGTGCCCCGAAGTTTCCGTCCTGATCAAAATAGGTCAGCGTGCCGATCCCTGCCATGTCATCTTTCACCCAGAGTCCCAGACGATAGCCTTTGTGTTCTGCTGCCTCAACCGGCTCCACCGATACCTGAATCTGCTCGGCTCCGCGCCACAGGGTCAGCACCACCGGTTGTTCCCCATACTGATTGATCCGCTCCATCAGTTCTTCTTTTTTCGTGACCGCTTTTCCATTTACAGCAGTAATATAATCCCCCGGAAATACAATGTGTTCTGCCGGCTGCCGGCTGCTTCCGTCCACAGTTTCCACCGGGCCGGATCCCAGCACCAGTACTCCCTGGGCAGCCCCGTAAATGCCCACCACCTGTCCGCTCACGTATAAAGATTTTCCGTTCACCACGGAAACCTGCACCTCTTTCATAGGAAGAATGCCAAACAGATAGCAGGTCAGTGTATATTCCCCCTGCTTCAACTGGCTGCACGTTTCCACTGCCCGTTCCTGCTTCATTGCCTGAAACGTCCGCGCCCCGATCTGTGCCATAACGGATTGCGGTTTTGTGGACATTGCCAGTGTGACCGGAATTTTCTGATCCATTTTCAGTTTCTGCCCTTCCTGCACATATACATGATCCGGAACCGCCTGAAGCAAAGTCACATAGCAAAACAACACAGTGCCAGAACATAAATACCTATGATATTTTTAAAAATCCGCATATAAAAAGCCCGCATGCCAAAGGTTCTCCTATTCTCTCGAATACCTTTAGTATGCGGACTTTCTTTTATAAATATTTATATGGTTTTGTTCATTCGTATTTTTCGGCCAGACGTTTCATTTCACGGGCATTCTCCAAAACAGTGTCCGTAATCTCCACTCCGCCGAGCATCCGCGCCAGCTCCTGAATGCTTTCTTCTTCCCGCAGAGGATGAATCCTCGAAACAGTAGAGGCATGCTCCACCGATTTTTCGATCAGAAAATGCGCGTCTGCCATGGCAGCAATCTGCGGCAGATGGGTGATGCAGATAATCTGGTGGGTTTTTGCCAGCAGTTTCATCTTCTGTGACACCATCTGCGCGGTGCGCCCACTGATTCCACTGTCAATCTCGTCAAAGATCAGTGTTGGAATTTCATCCGTATCTGCCATAACGGTTTTTATAGCCAGTGCAATACGGGAAAGTTCTCCACCGGAAGCAACTTTTCCGAGCGGTTTTATCGGTTCTCCCGGATTCGTGGAAATCATAAATTCAGCCTCATCCCAGCCTGCGGCACTGTACGATGTCTCTTGAAACTCCATGGTAAACTGTACGTCTAAAAAATTCAGATCTTTGAGCGCCTGTGCAATCGCTTTCGTCAATCCCTTACCTGCTTTCTTCCGGATCTCGGAAACCTCTGCACACAGCCCATCCAGTTCTTTTTCCTTTTGATTCGCGGAAATTAAAAGCTTATTTAAATAATTGTCATAATCCTGCAATACTGCGATTCGTTTCGACTTTTCTTCTGCGGATTGTAAGATTTCTTCTATGGTATTTCCGTATTTAGACTTCAGATGATTGATCTCATCGAGCCGCTTTTCGGTTTGATAAAAGACTTCATCATCAAATTCCTCCCCCGACAGGTAGGAAGAAATCTCATGATTGAAATCACTCAGCAGATTGTCAATATCGGTAAGCATCTGCTCCATCTGCGCAATCCGCTCCTCATAG
>ENA-OQCF01000603-OQCF01000603.1-human-gut-metagenome-genome-assembly--contig:-NODE-603-length-13635-cov-7.435742_pt1 | contig 13635 bp, 15 predicted proteins | sample MGYA00242756_ERZ504573 | MGnify/ENA primary metagenome ERZ504573 (study PRJEB26092, sample SAMD00036240) | human gut metagenome | host: Homo sapiens | study: EMG produced TPA metagenomics assembly of... | reverse complement strand
TGCAACGATAAAAGCGTGTTTGCCTTTCAGAAACCGGGAGGCCAACTCATAACCGATGCGGTTTGCTTCTTCAGCGTATTCACCAGGTCGGAAAGATTGCCGTATCTGATAGGCGATAATGTTACTTTTTTTGGCTGCGCCCGGTGGCCTGCTCGTACAGCTTTTTTGTGAGCATGAACTCCTCGTCCACAGTAAGCGGGCTGCATTGATAGCTGCTGACAAGTTCGCCTTTTTCAGTCTTGTCGGGATTCTGCGCATAATCAGTGCGGTCTTTCAGGCAGGCGGCGATAGATTTTCCTTTGTGCTGATGCAGTGCGATCAGACGAGTAGCAGCCAGAGCAGATCACCTCCTAAATGAAAAAGCCGCCCGAAGGCGGCAAGAAGATTCAAAATCAAATCAGGTCCCGGAGCCAACCGCTGAATTTCTCAACGCCCTCCACCATTGCAGTTGCGCCGACAAAAAGGACAAAGCAGAGAAATTCGGCAACCAGCAGAATCAGAAATTGATCCCAAGTCTGGCGGTAGACGGTGTAGATGCCGCAGCCAAAGATATACAGCATCAACGGCGCGACAACATAGCTGGACAGAGTAAGCAGCCACTTTGCCATCAGAGCCAGAAAAGCCACGAACAGAGAGATCGGGGCAAGCATCATCTTGAATAAAAACCTCATATCAAACACCAGCCTTTCTTTTTCGCCCCTATTATAAAGGTATCGCCCCTTGCCTTGCAAGGGTGTCAACCGTTATGTAAACCCGCAGCCTCCTACTGCGGGAAATTTTTTAGAGTTCGGTGAGTTTGGCGAGAAGTTGCTTGCCAATAGCTATCAGCTCATCCAACCGACTACGCAAGTCCTCTAAATCGGCGGCATAGAGCTGCCCGCTTTCACTGGCCCGTTTCGCCACCTGATTCAGGTTGTTGCTGCAATTCTGAAGAAGGTACGCCATCCGACGCAGCTGTGGTAAATCAAGATTCAGGCAGTAACCATCCAGAGCCATTTTTCGCAGATAAGAGCCAATGCTCAAAATACCGCAACTTTCCATCTTCTGACGAATGCGTTCCAGTTCGACTTTGCTGACACGAAAATGGATCTGCTGGTCACGGTGCTCCGTCACCGGGCATCACCATCCTTATCCAAGTAAGATTTGAATGGTCGGACAGGCTCCACTTTATCAGCCTTTTCTTCCAGAGCTGCCAGCACAGAGGGGCGGGCATCCGGCTTTTCTTCCGCTTCGGGTTCTGTCCGGCTGGACTGATGCTCCATGTTCAACAGCGCATCCAATTCTGCAAGGCGGGCAGATTTGGTTTGCAGTTCTTCCTCCTGCGCAAACGGCTTGGCGATTTCAACCTCTGCGGCCTGCTTCTGCTGTTCCAGAGAATCCAGTGCGGCATCAGCATCGGCAATGCGGTCGGCAAAATTGCCGATGGCATTGTCCAGACGGACGATGTTGCCGCGAGGGTCATCGCCCAGCGGTACCGGATAACTCAGCTCGCCGCGGAGAACGATTTGATGCTCATTCTTGAAACTGTCAAAGCGAATGTTCAGCTCAAAGCCGCGATAGGTGCCCAGCAGCATCATATCCGCATTCGGCATCTCCTTGCAGGCGAGCATCAGCCGCTCACCAGCGGCTTTTTTCTCATCGAACACCATGCCCTTGATCGTCATGCCGCAGAAGTTCTCCTTATCCTGCGGGTGTGCGTCTGCGATTTGGGCATCGTTTTTCAGAGCCGCAATACGGTTCTTCGCTTTCTGAATTTCCTCCGGGTAATGCTTGAGCAGCTTATCTTCCAGACGATATTTCTGGTTCTGGTAATCCGAGCGCAGCACCTTGAGCTTTGCTACCTGCACATCCAGATCCATCTTTTCCCGGATGCGCGGGTCGCCTGCGCATAGGGCCTTGACCTCGGCATACGAAAGAGCCTGCTCATCCACATCATCACAGGAGCGCATCGGAGATTTGCTCGTCATGATCTGCGAAATAAACTTCTGCTTGTTTTCCAGCGTTTGCCAGAGGTAGGCGTCGAATGTCCCCTCCGTGACGTAATTATAGACGTAAACTTGTTTGTTTTTGTTGCCCTGACGGATGATTCGGCCGTTGCGTTGGGTCATATCGGACGGTCGCCAGCCTACATCCAGATGATGCACGGCCACCAGCAGGGTCTGGACATTGGTGCCTGCGCCCATCTTTGCAGTGCTGCCCAGCAGGACACGCACCTTGCCGCTGCGGACTTTGGAGAACAAATCCGCTTTCTTACCTTCAGTATCAGCGTTGTGGATGAACTCGACCTCCGATTCCGGCACCCCGGCGGCAAGCAGCTTTGTGCGAATATCATCGTAGACATTGAACGAGCCGTCTCCCTTGGGCGTGGACATATCGCAGAAAATCAGCTGCGTCAGATTATCCTCTTTGGTTTCGTTCCAGATACGCAGAACATTGTCGACGCAGGCATTCAGCTTGCTGTCCGGGTCATCCGGGGTGAGCGGATTCATCAGCCGCTGGTCAAGGCCGGTTTTACGTCCGTCCGAGGTGATCTTCAGCATATTGTCCACCGAGGGGTCAACCGCACCGCTATGCACCTCAGCAGCACGTTCGCTCAGGGATTTCACCATGTCCTGCTGGATTTCCGAGGGTTTGACCACGACAGTTTCAAACTTGGCTTCCGGAACAGGCAGATGCAACTGGTCGGAAGTCTTGATGTCCGCTGCCTCCTTGAACATATTCATCAGCTCCGGCAGATTAAAGAACTTGGCAAAACGTGTGCGCGCACGGTAGCCGGTTCCTTCCGGCGCAAGCTCAATGGCCGTGGTGGTCTCGCCAAACGTAGAAGCCCATGCATCAAAGTGGGTCAGTTGTTTCTGCTGGAGAGTGCTGTACTGCAAATAGCGCATCAGTGTGTACATTTCCGTCATGGAGTTGCTGATGGGCGTTCCCGTTGCGAAAATCACGCCGCGCCCGCCAGTCACTTCATCCAGATAACGACACTTGCCGAACATATCGCTGGACTTCTGTGCTTCGGAGGTAGAAAGGCCAGCAACATTGCGCATCTTGGTGTAAAGATATAGGTTCTTGTAGTTCTGGCTCTCGTCCACAAATAACCTATCTACGCCTAATTGTTCAAATGTGACCACATCATCCTTGCGGTCGGTGGACTGTAGCTTTTTCAGTTTCACCTCCAGTGTTTTCCGTGTCTTTTCCATCTGTTTCACGGTAAAATGCTCACCGGACTGTTCTTTGGCCTCTGCAATGGCTTTTTCGATTTCCTCGATCTGATCTTCGATGATCCGTGCCTGCCGTTCCGCAGAAAGAGGGATTTTCTCAAACTGCGAGTGGCCGATAATGACGGCATCGTAGTCGCCGGTTGCGATGCGGGCGCAAAAACGCTTTCGATTGGCGGGTTCAAAGTCTTTCTTGCTGGTAACGAGCAGCTTTACATTGGGGTATAGCCGCAGGAACTCGCTGGCCCACTGCTCGGTCAGATGGTTGGGTACCACGAACAGGCTTTTCTGACACAGGCCCAAACGCTTAGATTCCATTGCCGAAGCTGCCATCTCAAAACTTTTGCCGGCACCCACCTCGTGGGCGAGCAGGGTGTTCCCACCATAAAGCACATGAGCAACTGCATTGCGCTGATGTTCCTGCAGATTGATCTCCGGGTTCATACCGACAAAATGGATATGGCTTCCGTCATACTCGCGGGGCCGGGTACTATTGAACAACTCGTTATACTGCTTCACCAGCAGATTCCGCCGCTGCGGGTCTTGCCAAACCCAGCCTGCAAAGGTATCCTTGATGGCCTGCTGCTTCTGCTGGGCAAGCATCGTCTCCTTCTGGTTCAGGACACGCCGCTCTTTACCGTCCTCCTCAATGGTATCATAAATGCGGCAGTCCCGCAAATTCAAGGTGTCCTCCAAAATCTTGTAGGCGTTGGCCCGGTGGGTGCCGTAGGTTTCGGTGGACATGATATCATACATTCCGGCGGCAGATTTGTTGCCGATGCGCCATTCGGACGTAAATGGAGAGTAGCGGACTTGGATCAGGTTGTTATAGCGGATGCGGTAGGGCGGCTGAAAAGTCTCCATCATAAACTGCTGCACAATGGCGGGATTCAGCCATGTGGCACCCAGTCGGATGTCGATTTCTGATGCTTCAAGGTCCTTCGGCTGCGCTTTGGTCAAAGCCTCCACATTGATCTTGAACTCCGGGTGGCTTTCAGCGGCAAGCTGAGCCATGCGCAGTTTATTCCGCACATTGCCGGAAAGATACTCGTCCGCAGTCTGCCAGCCTGCTTCCGGCTCATCTGCATCCGCAGAAGGGTCTTTGAAAATCACGCCTTGCAGCTCTGTGGTAATACGCTCATAATCGCCGGGAGAGCCGAGAAGTTCCGCCATATAGGGCAGATCAACACGGCCATGTTCTCCAATGGACACTGCCAGTGCTTCGCTGGGGGTGTCCACGCTGGTGACGGTGCGCTCCGGGCGAATCGTTCGCTTGGTGAACATATCCGCCTTGCTTTTGAGCTGTTTATTCTCATCGAGATTTTCCAAAGAGCAGAGCAGATAGTAGGAACTGTCATCATCGAACAGGCGGGCATTTTTCTTGTCGTTGATCAGCCCGTATTTTGCGGTAAAGGCATCGTAGGCGGCGTTCAATTTTGCTTGCGATGCCTTAATATCCTCGTCCGGGAAGTCCAACTGCTGGTCAATCAGTTCGTTGACGATTTGCCGCAACTCCACCATACCAGCTACACGGCCTTTGGCATTATCGGACAACTCCACCTGCGTCATAATCGAATTTTCTCGGTAGTACACCTCACCGTCCACCACGGCATAGGAGAAATTCTTTACATCTGGGTCAGCGGGGAGCGTCTTGCGCTCGACTTCTGCATCCGCAACATCTGGTGTTTCCACCTCGACTTCAACATACTGGCCCTCAATATGCTGTACCGCTTCGGCAAGCTGGTCGGCCAGCACTGCGCCCTCGATGGGGGCAACCGTCAGTTCCTCCCGTCCGTATTGGGTGCTTTCGGTGGTCAGTTCGCCCAGAATCATCTCCGGGTGGTCCACGAAATACTGGTTGATGGCAAAGCCGTCCTCGGTCTTGCCAAGCTGCACCCATGCAGGTTCGATGTCTGCAGGGCGGTCACGCTTCTGCAAAAAGATAATGTCACTCACAACATCCGTGCCTGCGTTTGCCTTGAACGCATTATTCGGCAGACGGATAGCTCCCAACAGGTCAGCACGCTCTGCCATGTGCTTGCGGGCGGTGCTGTCCTTGCTATCCATGGTGTAGCGGCTGGTGACGAACGCCACCACGCCGCCCGGACGCACTTGGTCAATGGCCTTGGCGAAAAAGTAGTTGTGGATGCTGAATCCCAACTTGTTGTACGCCTTGTCGTTGACCTTGTAGTTGCCGAAGGGCACGTTGCCCACCGCCAGATCGTAGAAATCACGGCGGTCTGTGGTCTCAAAGCCCGCCACGGTAATGTCGGCCTGCGGGTACAGCTTTTTGGCGATGCGCCCGGTGATGGAATCCAGCTCTACGCCGTACAGACGGCTGTCCTGCATGGTGTCCGGCAGCATACCGAAGAAGTTGCCCACGCCCATACTAGGTTCCAGAATGTTACCGCTGCGGAAACCCATGCGCTCCACCGCATCGTAGATACCACGGATCACGGTGGGGCTGGTGTAGTGGGCGTTCAGGGTGCTGGAACGTGCGGCGGCATACTCGTCCTCGGAGAGCAGCCCTTTCAGTTCGGCGTATTCCTTTGCCCAACTATCTTTGCCGGGGTCAAAAGCGTCTGCCAGACCGCCCCAGCCCACATACTGTGAAAGCACCTGCTGTTCCTCGGCGGTGGCACCCCGGTGCTCCTCCTCCAAACGAAACAGAGTTCGGATGGCTTCGATGTTCCGGGCATATTTCTGCTTTGCACCGCCCTCGCCCAAATGGTCGTCTGTGATGCGGAAGTTCCCGGCAGGCGCAGCGTTCAAGGCTTCATCCAAGGCAGCGGCATCCGGGAAGGTCTGCACCTCTCCGTCCATTACAGCAGAGATGGGCAGTTCGTCCAGTTCTTCGTCAGACGGCTCCGGCTCGTCCTTGTCTGCTAAAAATTTTGCGTGTTCGACTTTGAGCCACTCGGCGGCTTCTCTGTCTGCAACTTCTTTTTTCAGATTTTCCAGATAAGATTCTGCCTGCTTCTCGTTAGAAAACTGTGGAACGGCGTGATTGGTTTCATAGTAGTCATCATAAAGATCATCCCAGATAGCAAAAAGCGGCATTTTACCGTCAACGACTTTTCGGACAGAGAAACGTTCGTATTCAGGCACTTCGGATTCCTTGGCGATGGCTTCTGCCTGCGCCAGCATTTTATCCACACGCTGAGCAGTCGCACTCTGTCGCAGCCCCTGCTCAAACTGCTGCTTGTTAATAACCTCATTGTCCCAAGACTGCCCGTGCGCACTGGTGTCGATGCGCACATCGGTTTCGCCAACATAGCCGATGGTACCTTCAATCGTTCTGGTGGGCAGGTCTACCACAACTTCATCCCCGACATTGTAGTTGGATGCTTCCTGTCTGGTAGCACGCTGTTCCTTTTCCTCATCTGTCAGATAGCGGTCGGACTGAATCATAAGGTCGATATACTTTTCCACCTGCGCCCATTTCAGGGTGATTTTCTGGTGGTCGGGATAATGAACAAATTCCAGACCCTTCCAGTCGTGGTTGACGAAGCCTCGACTGCCATCCAGATAATCGTGGGAGTGCCCACCGATGCCGTACTCCTTTGCCAGTGCTTTGGCACAGAGTTTGCGGTCAGGCTGGGTCTGGTACAGCGCAATAATGCGCTGTTTGCCGCCTGTAAACCCTGAACCATGCCGCCGCAGCTCGTTCTCAATTTCAGCCTGCGACAAAACAAAAGCGGAGGGCGTTTTTTCGCTCTCCGCTTGGTCGATCTTCTCAATTTGCTGGGCTTCGGTGGGGATGTTCGCATCCAGAAAACTTAGCTGTAGATCAGCTCCGTCATCACCAGTTCCTCTGCCTGCGCTTTCAGACTGTTCATGTGCTGCACCCACATCAGTTGGTTCTGCGCTTTGTCCGGGGCTGGGTCCTGCTTCAGAAGCTGCTCCATGGTCTGCTGCATCCGGCTCTCTGCTGTCTGCTCCAGTTCCATCAGATGCGGGTACAGCGTCCCGTTCAGGAGCATCGAATTGTACAGTACCGGGCGATACTGCATCAGGTACGTCCGGCGCAGCTGCCGTACTTGCCCAGCGGCTTCCGGGGCTGGTTCAGGGTTAGGTTCGGGAGCTGGTAGTCCCCGACGGTCGAGTAAGTCACGTTCCTGCTGTTCGTATTCATATTGGCTCCTTTCTGCATTGCGGCGGCGAATGGTTGTTTTTACGGTGCGCTCGATGTTACGCAGCACCTCCCGGCTCATGTCGCTGACGGCTGCGCCGAGGGCGTAGACACTATCCGGGGTGGAAAAATTGTAGATTGCCTGAAAATCGTCCTTGTCGAACCACCCGGCAGGCTCAATGCCGCAGCGTTCCAGCAGCGTGTAGGTGACGCTGATGGCGGCGGCAGACTTGAACTGCATCTCCACCCCGGCTTCATCATAATCCATCAAGAGCGAACCGTCAACGATGGCACGAATGTCCCCGCCGTTGTTGTCCCAGTAATCCGCCACCAGTTTCCCCGCAACATCCGCAAGCTGCTGGCTGACACGCTCGCCGCTGATGCCGTAGGTCTTGCTCAACATTTCCGAAACCGGCTGCACCAAATCGGGACCGAGCTGCCACACCTCCGGGTCACGGGAATTGCGGCGCACCCCGGTGTCGCTTACGTCAAAGACGTAGTGCAGCCGGGGGAAGCCGCTGGATTCGTCCAGCAGAGCGATGCCCTTGGCACCTCGGCGCACATAGCGGTTCATCCGATTGTTCCAGATGTCGAAGTCGGCGCAGGCGGTGGCATCCGGGCGCTGGGCGTAGATCATGAGCTGGTCGGCAAAAGGGTACTTGTACAGCCGGGATGCGGTGGTCAGGTAGTCCGTCCAGCTTTCCCAATACCGGGTCAGGCCGTTGGCCGTGCGCTGGGCAAGGGCGAGATATTCTTCGGTTTTGCTTGGCATTTTTGCCTCCTTTTTTAGATTTTAGGGTATAAAAATAGCGGGCAACCATTTTGGGGTTGCCCGCTGGAAAGTGTATTGAGATAAGATTATTTGCTATTGTCCTTTATGTACTTCATAACGCAGCACCCCATCACGATGACGGGAAGCACGGTTCGTAAACCGAGGTCGCCGACCCGCACATTTACATCAATCACAAGCCCTGCAAACCATGCCGCTAAAGTGAAAACAGTTGCCCATCCATAACTCATGAGAATTCATCTCCTTAATCTATAAAGTTACAGCTTCATAATGAGAAAATGTTTTGCGAACATCAAACACGCCAATGACTTTATTGTATTTTTTGCATAGAAAAGCGTTTGGTATCTTTGTCTGTCCTAATAAAATGCTGGAATTGCCAATACTGTGCCATTCCTGATAGGAAATTCTTCTAAGTCCTTTTTTATCAAACTCGTCTTTTGGAACCCACCCAACTGAGATACCAGCGGAAATCAATCCTCCCGCAAGCATTTCTTCTCCACAAATAGGACATTTCATATCAGCGTCTCCTAATCAATAGTACACTAAAAGATTTGATTTCACCACTTGATCTTAAATGGAATCAGTTCGCCAGAAACAATCCCAAAGAAATACAAAAGCCCGATTTCGATAGCAACACAGATTATCAGCAGAAGATTTGCAAGAGCTTTACTGTCGCTCAATTCTTCAATATTTTTTCGGTATTGGACAAAGACCCACATTTCAGAGGTGAAAAACAAAATGTAAAGGAGGCTGCTCCGAAAAAAAGCCATCATATTCGATAGCGCATAATTGATAAGAATAAGATTTATGGAATGAATAGCGACATCCAAAATCTTTGGGAATTTTCGTTTCATACACAGACACTCCAAACCTACAGTTCGGTTTCCACCGCAAGCTGCTCCTGTTTTTCTTTTTCGTCAGCGATTTGGACGTCAATATCTTCGCGCATCTTTTTCAGAAGTGCGAGGACTCGCTTGATTTGACCCTTGGTGTTTTCCACCCTGCTCTGTGCCTGATTGATGTGATCCAGAACTGCCCAGTCTGCAAAGAGGCCGTCAAAGAAGAAATCCGCAAATTTCAAAAAGCTGTCCACCGTAACCTGAAGGTCTGCGGTGATTTCAACATCGGAAAGTTCAGTTTTGAACCGCCGCAGTTCCACTTGGAGCTGTTCGATTTGTTCCTGTGCATCGTCCAGTTCCTCATACTTGGCAAGATCGGCCATCAAACCGCCGCCCATTACGTCCCATGTACTCCAGCCCTCGGCATTGTCGAGGGTTTCCAGAACTTCATTGACCGTATGCAGGGCGGTCTTTCCGGCGTTGATAGCTTCCAGCAGCTCCCGTTTTTGGACTTTCAGCGCGGCAATACGGCTTTCGCTTTCCGCAACCTGCTGTGCGGCAGGGTGGGCAGATGCTTTGATGCTTTTGATTTTTTCGGAAAGAGCAGCTTGATACTGCCTTTCGCAATCGGACAGCCGTGCCAACCTATTTTGAATTTGTGCTAAATCAGCATCAACGGAAGAAAGGTCATGGAGAGCCGCATCGTACTTGACACGGGCTGCATAGGCTTCCTGCCGTTCTTTGTCCAGCTTTTCATCCATCTTTCCGATGACCTGATAGAAAAATGCGGCAAGGCTGTGTCCCTCCAGACGGTCCACATCAGCCTGCTCTGCCAGCTTGGATTTTTCCAGCATTTTCAGGCGGTCAGCAAGCGTATCTCTCTGGGCGGTCAGTTCTTTCTGCTTTGCTTCGCAGCTTTTCTTTTCAGCGACCTGCTGCCAAAGCTCTTTCAACGTAGAATCATTCATATGGAATGTCCTTTCCCGGAATTACGTTTCTTCATTCAGAAGCTGGTTCAAAAAATGCTGCCGATTATTTACAAATGTTTTGGTGATAACGTAGCTGTCCGTATCTTCATACTGACAAGGATGAATCGTGCCATTGTCGAAGCTAAAAATCTCAGCATCAGGCATTCCGAGGAGAATGGGTGAATGTGATACGATAATGAATTGCGCCCCTTCTTGGGCACACCGATAAATGTTGATCAGTAACGTGAGCTGCCGCTGCGGGGATAAAGCGGCTTCCGGCTCGTCAAAAATATAGACTCCATCTGCACCCATGTAGTCCTGCGCAATGGCGAGGAAACTTTCACCGTGTGATTTTTGGTGATAGCCTTTGGAGGGATGATCGTCATCGGAATAGTCGATTTCCTTGGTGGCTACATTATAGAAACTCTCTGCTCGGAGAAAATACCCGAACTTTGGTCTGCGATACCCCTTGGAAATCGTCATAGCCTCACATAGTTCCGAATGGGAGTTGTATGTGGAAAATGAATAGTTCTTCGTTCCACCCTCTGCGTTGAAGCCGTAAGCAACAGCGATTGCTTCCAGAAGCGTAGATTTTCCACTTCCATTTTCGCCAACAAAGAACGTAATGGGCTTATGGAATGTAAAAGTGTCGATTCCACTGATGGCAGGAATCTGACGAACATAATTGTATGGGCGAACTCTGTTCCAGTCGATGGTCAGCCCTTGGATAAACAGATCGTTCATACAGTACTCCTTACTATATAATGTAGGAGAACGCTTAGTTCCGCTCAAACCCAAGATAGCGGGTGCCCTGAAAACTCAGCTTTCCAATGTCGCCCTCCACAAGCATTCCGTAGTCCGAACCACTTACGGTAAGTTCCATGCGGTCGCCGCTTTCCACCTGAAAGGTCACATAATAGGTCGTGAACGTATGCATCATCGTATTGTCCGTATGGTGGCGAGAAACTTCCGTGCGCTTTGCCACCACCGTTGCCGGAACGGTCAGCCGCGGCGAATGGTTGTTTTTATTCCATGTGCTGATATTTCCGATGATGGTGTATAGAATCATGCCCAAAACCACAAGGAACAGGATGGGAAACAGAATGCTGAACAGCATATCAAATCCAGCGTAAAACATTTCACTCCTCCAAAATTTCTTCCAGCAGGTCCTTTACATCGTCCAAAAAAGCTTCTTCTCCGAGCGTGTTCATCTTAAAAAACACGGCCTGACTGCCGCCTGCGGTGATGGCGGACAGCCGGATGGGGCTGTCACCGTTCTGGAACATGGTCAGCGTCAGACTCAGGCGGTTGCCGCCCATCATGCTGTACCGCTCAAACACGCGGACACTGCACCGTGCTTCGCCCTCCTTGAAATCGCTGCCCGCTTCCAGGTCGCAGACCAGCTGCTGTCCGGGATCTCCTGTTCCAATTTGCGGAGAAGCGTGTTGAATTTCTGATTGCGGATGGTCTTTTCCAAAATCGCCATAGAGGGCCCTCCATTCTGCCAACGAAATTCGGTCTGTTTGCCTTAAATACGGACAGGCGGCAATAAAAATTGCAGAAAAACACCCGGAAAGTAAAATTTTTCCGGAGCCGCGCACGAAAAAAGGACTGCTGCACAATTTTCAGTGCAGCAGTCCTTTTGCGTATCGGGAAAAACAGGTGCTCAGCCCTCGGAGGCAAAGAACTCCTTGGTCAGCTTGACCACGGTGCCGGAGAGCAGCAGCAATGCGATGAGGTTGGGGATGCTCATCAGGCCGTTGAAGGTGTCGGCGATGCTCCACAGCAGGCCCAGGTCCACGGTCGCGCCCAGAATGGACACGAAGGAGTACACCACAAAGAAGGGCTTTGCCACCTTGTCGCTGTGGCAGAGGAACACCAGGAAGCGGGAGCCGTACAGGCCCCAGCCGATGATGGTGGAAAAGGCAAAGCAGCAAAGCGCCACGGCGGTAAAGATGGAAGCCCAGCCGCCGTAGGTGGTGGTAAAGCCGGAGATGGTCAGCTCTGCACCGGCTGCGGTGCGTAGTTCACGGGGGTGCCGCTGCACAGGATGACCATGGCGGTCAGGGTGCAGATGATGATGGTGTCGGCAAATACCTCAAAGATGCCGAACATGCCCTGCTTGACCGGCTTTTTGGTGTCAGCGCAGGCATGGGCAATGGAGCCGGTGCCAAGGCCGGCCTCATTGGAAAAGATGCCGCGGGAGACGCCCTTCTGCATGCTGATGAACAGGCTGCCGATGGTGCCGCCGGTGAAGGCAGCTGGGTTGAAGCACCGGCCACGATGGACTCCAGCACATAGGGCAGGCGGGCAGGTTGAGCCTACTACGCCCACAGCCAGCACGATGTAGAACAGCGCCATGAACGGCACCAGCTTTTCGGTCACGCTGCCGATGCGCTTGATGCCGCCCAGCAGCACCATGGCCACCAGCATGGCCACGATGATGCCCACGATGATGTTCAGCGTGCTCAGGAAACCGCTGCCCACCACACCGTATTCCAGCAGGGCGGTGTCCACAGCGGCCACGATGGTGTTGACCTGGGTGGCATTGCCGGTGCCGAACACGGTCAGCACGCCGAACAGCGAGTACAGAAATGCCAGGAACTGCCAGCGTTTGCCCAGACCGTTCTTGATGTAATACATGGGGCCGCCCACCCACTCGCCGGTCTCACTGCGCTCACGGAAATGCACGGCCAAGGTCACCTCGGCAAACTTGGTGCACATGCCCAGCAGCGCGGAGCACCACATCCAGAACACGGCACCCGGGCCGCCGATGGCAATGGCGCCTGCCACACCGGCGATGTTGCCGGTGCCCACGGTGCCGGCCAGTGCGGTGCACACCGCCTGGAAGGGGGTCATGGCACCGTCCGAAGCGTCCTTTTTGCGGAACATGCGTCCGATGGTGGTTTTGATGGTGTACGGGAATTTGCGGATCTGCAAAAAGCCGGTGCGCACGCTCAGCAGCAAACCCACACCAATGATGCACACCATGGCGGGCACGCCCCAGATAAAGTTGTTGACCGCCGTATTGACGGCCGTGATCGTCTCGATCATAATTCGTCCCACATCCTCTGTAAAGTCTTGCGTTCTGACACATTTTGTCAGCGCAATATAAAAACTATTCTACCGTATTTCTGTGCAGCTGTCAAATGAAATCCCTGCATTTATGCGCCCCGCAGGGCGACGGGAATGCAACAAAAAAGCAGGCCGCCGGGGTCGGGCAGCCTGCTGCAAAAGGGGCCGGAAAGGTTCAGTGCCGGGCCGCCGCGCGGTGGTACACCGGGTAGGCCACCAGTGCGGTGAGCACCTCGGTGATCCAGAAGGCGTGCCACACACCGTCCGGGCCAAGGCGGCCGCACAGCACTGCGGCCAGCGGCAGGATGAACACCACATAGCGGCACAACGAGATCACCAGCGACGGCACGCCCTTGCCAAGCCCTCCAGTGCGCCGGACGAGGTGGTGGACACTGCCGACACCACAAAGCCGATGCAGATGATGCGCAGGGCCTTGCACCGGCGGCGATGGTATCGGGGTTGGAGGTGAACAGCCCGATGAGCTGCCCGGAGGCCAGCAGGCAGATGACCGTGCCCAGCGCCATGATGGCGATGCTCATGAACAGGGTGAGCTCGTACAGCTTCTTCACGCGGGCGTGCTCCCTGGCACCGTAGTTGTAGCCGATGAGCGGGCGCA
>ENA-OQCF01000601-OQCF01000601.1-human-gut-metagenome-genome-assembly--contig:-NODE-601-length-13656-cov-1.523099_pt1 | contig 13656 bp, 16 predicted proteins | sample MGYA00242756_ERZ504573 | MGnify/ENA primary metagenome ERZ504573 (study PRJEB26092, sample SAMD00036240) | human gut metagenome | host: Homo sapiens | study: EMG produced TPA metagenomics assembly of... | reverse complement strand
CCTATCCGTCATTGGTAAATATGCAACCTTGGGAGGCTGGGAATGAAAGAACTCACAGTGATTTTTTGCTTGCTGCTATCAATTATTGGAAAAATGTCTCATAATGAAAGAAAAGGAAATGATTTCTCTGTTTGTTGGAGGTTGCCAGAATATTCTGGGAGTTGCTATTACTCTGGGGTGTGCTAAAGGTTTATCTGTTATTATGGCGGATGGTTTGATTATGGATACGATTCTTCATTTTGGAGAAATCTTAATGAGTGGTGTTAGTAGAGTTGTATTTCCGGCACTTTCATATATTGTATATATATTTCTGTCTTTCTTTATCCCATCATCATCGGGCTTGGCAACGGCAACGATTCCTATTATTGGTTCGTTAGGTGAATTTCTTGGTGTTGGTAAAGAATTTGCAGTTATGGTTTGTGCTGCTGGTTCTGAAACTATGAATCTTATTTCACCGACACAGGCAGTTCTTATGGGGGCATTAGCAATTGCAGGAGTTCCTTTCCCACGTTGGGTGAAGGCGGTTCTTCCCTTCTTCTTTATCGTGATTGCAATTGTTAGTATTGTCGTAACTATTGCAGTACTTTTATAAAAAACTATATTAATTAAAGGAAAAAAGGAGGTTATTGCATTATGGAAACAAAGAAAAAAATTACAGTGATTGGTGCAGGAAATGGTGGAATGGCAATGGCATATAGTTTGGGTCAGATGGGTCATGATGTTTGCATTTATGATTCCCCTGATTTTCCGGTTCAGATTAATGCGGTTCATGAAAAAGGGGGAATTGAGGCTGTTTCTGAATTATATGAATGTCCCATGCTAAATGCAGGATTCTCAAAAAATTGATTTGGCAACTACAGATATTAAGGCTGCTATTGGAATTTTGGATATTTTTATGATGGTCTGCCTTCTTTTGCACAGGAAATTATGTTTAACAGTATGCTTCCATATTTAAGAGACGGCATGAAAATTTTTATAGTTCCTGGGAAACTATGGAGGATTTAATTTTGAACAGATGTCTTCAAAAATCAGAGAAAGCGGGCATGGATATTACATTTTTAGATACAATTAGTCTGCCTTGGGCTACTCGTCTAGCTCATGCCGGTGCTGTAGCTATTATGGGTGTGAAGGAATTTATGCCAATGAGCATATTCCCTAATAGTAAAAAAACTCCAGAATTAATGAAATTGGTTAATGAAGTATTCCCAATTCGACCAGAATTTTTATCTAATCCTATTGTGGCTGCTTTTGAAAATATTAATTTTGGTGCCCATCCAGTATTATCGATTTTGAATATGGGTTTGTGTGAGAATTTTGACGGTCAATTTAATTTTTATGCTGATTGTTGCTCTACGGCGGTTGCAAAAGTTGAGGATGCATTGGATTTAGAACGCCTTGCAGTTGGAGATAGTTTACATATGCACTTGAGAACAGAATTGGAAGCAAATAATGTTCTTTATGCATCGCATGCAAAGTGTATTTATGATTTTAATCGTGAGTCAAGTGTTCATTCTAAAATTAAAAATGCACCTAACACATCGAAAGCACGCTATATTACAGAAGATGTTCCATATTTATTTGTTCCATTTTGTGAACTCGCGGATTTGTGTGGCGTAGATGTTCCAATCGCTAAGGCACTTGTAACAATAGCTTCTTATTATAATGATGAAGATTATATGAAAACTGGAAGAACCTTGGCGAAGATGGGATTTAATCATTGGACAAAACAAGAGATTCTTGCATTTTTAGAATCATAAATGGCTGCCATGACAGCGGGGGTGAAAATTATATTTTCCGCCCCGCTGTTTTCAAAGTGCTTATCTTTCAGTAAGTTGACATAGCAGATAACACAGAATAAGAGATAAATATAAATGGGTAACAAGCTAAAGGGATTGCTTGAAATGTTGATTAAAGCAGTGATCTGGATAAATAATCCGGAATAGGAAACCGCAAATCCATTTTTAAGGAAAACACCATTCCGGTGGTGAAAACCTTTATCATAAATCCTTTAGAATGTAATCATGCACCAAGGTGCAAATACATGATCTCTCGGAATCTTGAGTGATCATATCATTATCAAAAGTATACCACATCTTCCTGCATATTTCCTATGGAAAACTGCGTTTTCGGATATAGGAATATGCAGAAGATGTGGTATTTTTCATGATTTTTACGGGATTGACAGCTCCGCTGTCGTATGCTTACAGAAATAATCTTTGGATGGTGTTCCTCAAATGCACCCCTGGGATTTAAGGATAGTCCATCACACAACCAGTGGATCTCTTTCAGGGTCACTTGACGGAGTTCGTCCGGAGTATTCAGCCAACGGAAGGCATTACGGTCGATCCGTTTCATCAGGATCCAGTATCCAGAATCCGAATCCGTCCCATTGGAGGATCTTTATAGAAGTACGCCGACGGTTGCAGAACGCAAACATGCAGCGTGAGTATGGATGGGAAAAAAGCCGTTGGGCGGATAACATTATGATTGAAAGGTGGTTTTCGCAGTTTTAAGTACGAGGAAGCAGATTTGACTCAGTATGCCAATATACGTGAAGCACGAAAAATATATTCATACCTACAATTTTGAATGTTGTCGTTCTGCTATTAACAATTAACTCCGGCATCCTATTATTATCCGATACTTTTGATGGAGTATATAGCTTAAGGGGAGAGGGGACAGTCTTTCCCTTTCAACTACATATGTGCTCCCTAAAGGTTTTGTCCGAATTCGCCACTATGGTCTGCTTTCCTGTAGGAACAAGAAAGAAAAGATGGCACACTGCCGGAAGCTTCTCAACTGCATTCAATATATTTCAAAACTCCGGGGTAAAACCTGTGCGAAGAATCTGATGATTCTTTACAAAAAGGATATGACCTCTTTTCTTGGATCTTCATTCTGAACGATCAGATAACATGCATATCTTGACAGTTCATAATCTTTTTTGGGGTTCGTGGTGACTCCAGCTTCAACGATTTTCCTAACCTCAGGAAAATCGTCTAGAATACTGTGCCCGCTGTTTTTACATGCAATCATTGCTCTTTTAATTAATACGGCTACCAATAAATTTATTCATCTGATGAAAATCATCCAACATATTTATGTATTGTTGCTCTTACAGCTCCAGGTCCTGCGATCATCTCACGGAACATATCCTCAACCTTCTCTCCCACACCATCTTTGTAAAGGTCAGTGAAGAACAGACGCTCATTGGAAAGAATTGGTTTTAACTGATCCTTAAATGTTTCAGGTTTACCTACTACAATATCCTTAAACTGTTCCTGCAGTTCCTCATTCATTGGGTCCGGTGCAAGTTCAAATTTATTTCCTTCATCATCTACACCAAGCATATATCTGAGCCATCCTGCAATTCCCAGAGGAATAGCTGTCAGTCTGGAAGCATTTCCGAATTTCTGTACATATGCTTTGATTGTTTCGCCGAAACGGATGCCAACCATCTGAGATACATCTACTGCCAGACGAAGGTTTGTGTCTCCCAGATATTCATTTGGAAAACGATCGTTAAAAAGCTCATCCACAAATGCCTGGGGAGAAAGGATTCCAGGGTCAGCAACTACCGGAAGACCTTCATCATAAGCAATCATACGTGCCATTTTCATCATGTCTTCATTTGTATTAAGCATATGCGCAAACAGATCATATCCAAGAACTACTCCCAGCGGACCTGTAGCAGAATGAACCGGATTCAGACATACTGTTACTTTCATACGTTCAGAAAGGTTAACTGTATTTCTGTCTGCCATATATACGCCGAAACCTTTTTCCAGAGCCGGACGTCCGTTAGGGAAGCTGTCCTCTATTACCAGATACTGCGGTTTCTCAGCATTGACAAATGGTGCAATGTATGTCTTCTTACCTGTGATCACCGGCTGCATGTTCTCAACACCCAGCTTTTCAAGATCTGCTGCAATCTGCTCGCTTGGACGAGGTGTGATCTTATCGATCATTGTCCATGGAAAAGCAACTACCTTTTCATCGCTTACATAGTTTACAAATCCCTCATCAACAAATCCGGCCTTCTTCCACTCTTCTGTCATTGTCAGTACTGACTCGCGAAGCTTTGCACCGTTCTGTGAGCAGTTATCCATGGAAACCAGTGCGATGGGATATTCACCGGCTTTATATCTTTCATAAAGCATTGCAACCAGAACTGCCATGGCACCAGCCGCTTTATCCGGACCATTCTTGATATCTGCCTCTACAAACGGAAACCATGTTCCGTCCGCTTTCTGTAATGCATAGCCTTTCTCTGTAATCGTAAATGAAACCATCTGCAGGGATTTGCTTGTGAAGATTTCTTTCAGGCGTTTCCACTGTTCTGCATTAGAAGACTGTGCCTTCACTGCTTCCGCAAAAGCTCCGACTACTTTATACTCACGGGTTCCATCCCCATGCAGGATTACACTTAATCCAAGATTGTCATATGGATCATAAATCTTATCTACTACATCATAATCAAAGGTTTCCACACAGGTAATCCCACGATCCAGAACTCCCTCTTCCAGAAGACCATCTGCAATTCCACCGATAAACACACGGAAAATATTTCCGATACCAAAGTGAACCCATACCGGATTCTCCTTTGCATTCTCAGAGCAGTCTCTACATCATAACCCGGAAGAGCGATTCCTGCCTTTTTCCATGCTTCCTGTTCCTTGATTCCATTGATTGATAATTTCATGTTATATCCTCCTTGTTTGTCTTATTCGATACTTATTGTTTGTTGTTATGTTCTTTACTTACGTTTATATCTTAACTGTAAGTTGAGTATATATCTTTTCTTTTAAAAAATCCATTGACAGAAATTCTAATTTTCAAACAACTTTTTTGTCTATTTTACTATAGTGTGCTGACAAATTGATGTTGCTGATCGTGCCGGATATTTTTATTGTTTTTTTTTTCGTTCTATGCTACAATAAAACTGAAACTTAACATTATCTTGTAACATAATCAGGAGAATATTATGAGTGAAAAGGGATTGACCAACATTAGTCTCAAGAAAATAAATAAATCAAAGGTTTACCAGTACATTTACAGAAAAAAAAACGACCTCCAAGCTGCAGATCGTTCAGGAACTGCAGATGGGTTTATCCACTGTCAGTCAGAATCTGAATCTTCTGGAGCAGGAAGGTCTTATTGAAAAAAATGGTTTCTTTGAATCCACTGGCGGAAGAAAGGCAAACGCCCTTCAGATTGTATCAAATTTTAAAATCTCCATTGGTATCGGTATTTTAAAAGGGATGTTTCATATTACTGCTGTAGATTTGTATGGAAATGCTTTCTATACAGATACCATTCCGCTTCCATATTCCAACACACCAGATTACTATAAACAGGTTACTGACGCAGTAAAAAAATTCATCTCATCGCGCCAGTATGACAATGACAAAGTTCTTGGCTTCTCCATTGCCACACAGGGTATCACATCCCCGGATCATACCACTGTACTATATGGAGATATCATGAATAACGCTGGCATGAAACTGGATGATTTTTCCAGATATCTTCCTTATCCCTGTTATCTGGAACATGATTCGAAATCAGCTGCGTTCCTTGAATTATGGAATCATCCGGAGCTTGACAGTGCTGTTATCATCTGCTGAACCGAAATCTGGCGGCGGCATCATTACCAATCATCAGATTCATCAGGGAATCTCCATGCACAGCGGAACTCTTGAACATATGTGCATTAATCCCGATGGTCCGCTTTGCTATTGCGGCAGCCGTGGCTGCCTGGAAACCTACTGCTCTGCCAATGCTCTGGAGCAGGCTGCAAGCATGCCTGCCAAAGAATTTTCCCTCTTCTGCGCGAAAAAAAAATCTCCCCAGATCATACAGATCTGGAAAGATTATTTAAACCATCTGGCATTTGCATGAAGAATCTTAACCTTGTTATTGATGCACCGATCATCCTCAGCGGATATCTGGCACCTTATTTTACAGAAGAAGATATTGAATATCTGACAGAACATCTCCATACAGCCGCACCATTCATACTGGATAAAACTCAGATCCTGGTCGGTACCAACGGACAATATACACCGGCAATCGGAGCGGCTCTGCATTATGTAGAGAAATTTATTCAATCCGTTTAACTATGAACTATGGCAATCCTTATAAATAATGCAATCAAGACAGTTCAGCAGAGTGCGAAAGACAAGAAAGATATCTGACACAGGACTTCACACTATGATGGGCTGGATTGCTTGCATTATTTTATGGAATTGCTATAGATTGCTATAAATCAGATAAGCTTCCTGCTATTCATACTTTCATATATCGCTGATTTCTGCTATTCGGTTTATCTGGTAATGTCATTTGGATCAAATTCATCTCAAGTGCAGGTTGCAAATAATTTCTGCGGAATCCATCTCTAGACTTTAACCCCAGTTTTTCCATAAGTGTTTTTCTTGTATAAGGCGTATCATACTCCATGATTTCAAGCATTTTCCTGACAGTTTCTGAAAACTGTTCATTTTCTTCATTCATCTGAAGCGAAATATCTTCCAGAATCCTGTCTATCTGTGACAACATAAACTCTATAAAAATGGTAGATTCTCCTGAAACATGACATCTGGCAATCGCATCATAATATTCATCCTGAAATTTTTCAATCCGACTTTCGATTGGAATAAACTCAAATACAGGTTTCCATTTAGCTAAAATCGCAGTGTGCCATAATCTTGCCATTCTTCCATTACCATCAGCAAATGGATGAATAAAGACAAACTCATAATGAAATACACTGCTCATAATCAATGGATGAACACTATTCCTTGATTTCTTCATCCATTCAAACAGTTCATCCATAAGCTGCGGTACAAATTGCGCCGGAGGTGCCATAAAAATACATTCATCTCCATTAAAGACTCCCTCTTCTCCATGGCGAAACTCCCCACATTCTTCCACAAGATATTTTGTCATAATTCCATGAAATTTCTTTAAATCTTTTATACTATAGGGATTAATTTCCGAAAGGCTTTCATACGCCGCATATGCATTTTTAACTTCCTGTATTTCTTTCTGTTCCCCCAGTACAAGCCTGCCATTAATTACATCCCTAACCTGCCCCAGAGAAAGAGAATTCGCTTCTATTTTTAAAGATGAATGAATAGAATTTAATTCGGTTATTCTTTCTCAGGTGCGGTTTTGTTTCCAGACTGCTGATTGCCGTGATTCGCCCTATTTTTTCAGAAATTTGAAGACACATATGATAATATCTCATTTGTTATTGTAAATGGCGGTTTATATTCTCCCACAAAACACCTCCAGAATTTCCGTTATCTTGCACATTAACTTGCACACTTTTTTGCATACTTTCTTCTTCAGGATAGATTCCGTCTACTTCAGTGCTGTCAGAATCCCCATTGCATTGTCGTAATCTTTCTCTCCGACCAGGATTTCATACAATGTTTTATCTGTTCCGAAGTTCCCACCCATGCTGCGGGCAGTTCCCCTGCCCAGGGCTATCATTTTTTCTTCGTGGTTAACTCTCTTTGTTTTGTATTTGATTTTCTCTGAATCTAAGGCTTTACAATACTGCTCATATTTGTCTCTGGATGCACCGAGATAAACTGTTCTGCTGTCGAATAACATAATTAATTTCTCCTCCTTTGGGGTGTTGTTTTTACAAAAATGATCCTGTCTGCTGGCTCCTCAGCCTGCACACGCAGGAGCGTATTCGAAAAATCATTCCCACCATCTGCACGCCCGGCAACTATAACGAAAAAACAGCAGACATCCGTTTCCAGATCATCTGCTGTCATTATATCATATACATTTACTGCTTTGTAGTATAAAAGTATTATTCTACTTCTTCCGGTTCCATGCTTCGCATGTGTTCCTCGTTCTTTACGATTTCATACTTCTGGCGATATTCCTTGAAGTATGTATAATATTCCACGCTGTCAGATGGGTAAATCTTGGAATCATGGATATGCATATCCGGATTCTCGTCTCCACTCTTAAGGAGAGCTACCATTGCACTTGCACAATGTGCTGCAATACGGTTGAAGCTGTTGAGAATGTCTGTATATACAGTTCCCTCTTCCAGTCCGCAATTGCCGTTACTCAGACGCTCTACATGATGCATCTTCAGCTCATTGCATAAGGATGTGATAATCATTCCAAGAGGTGCAACTCTCTGTGCCATCTCTTTGTCATCATTGAGGAATGCACGACAGGTAAGATTGATCTCCTCACGAACTGCTTCCATTACTACATTCAGCTCATCCCAGGCTTCCTGTGAGAAATTGGTGTGATTATCATGCATTTCACTGGACATATAGGCAATGTAGGATGCATGGTCACCGATTCTCTCAAAGTCATTGATGGTATGAAGATAAAGGGATGCCTGCCTTGTCTGGGCACTGTTCATCTCATGCTTTGTGAGCTTCATCAGATATTCCCCAAGACGGCTTTCGTATTTTATCGATCAGGTTCTCTTTTCTCTGTACCTTATCAAATTTATCCTGCTGATATTCATTCAGAAGGTTCATGCACGGTTGACATTCTTGCGAAGCTTCCTTGCCATACCGCTCATGGCACGATGACACTGTCCAATAGCAAGTGCCGGATAATTCAGAAGACGTTCTTCCAGAAGATCAAAGTCTGCTTCATCTTCCAGTTCCTCTGCACTGTCTTTTACAAGCCAGCATACCAGCTGTTCAATTTTCGGTATGAACGGGAAAAGAACACATACTGTTGCTACACGGAATACTGTATTCAGTAAAGCAATTGCAACCGGTGACATGATCATATCCATAAATCCGAAATGCACAACAGCATTTACAGTGTAGAAGATCACTGACCAGAGGATAAGACCAAACAGGTCATTGATCAGATAAACAAGTGCTGTACGTTTACCATTCTTATTCGCACCGATTGCTGAAATCAGAACCGGACAGGCAGCACCTACACCGATACCAAGAACGATCGGGAATGCACTGGAGAATGTCAGGATACCTGTTACAGATAACGCCTGCAATACACCGACTGTGGCAGATGCACTCTGCAGCACTGCGGTAAATGCAATACCTACCAGAATACCTATCAGCGGGTTGGAAAACATTGTCAGCATGTTTGTAAATGTGGGGCTGTCCTTTAGTGGTGAAACAGCACCGCTCATTGTCTGCATACCTGTCATCAGGATTGCAAAACCAAGCATGATATTACCGATATTTTTATGCACGGAACGCTTACATGCCATGCGAAGGATAATACCAATAATCGCTACTACTGCTGAAATTGTTGCTGTAGATAAAATCTTCGCAATTCCGTTCTTTCCGTCAATATAAGAAAGACAGAGGATCCATCCGGTAATACTGGTTCCGATGTTGGCTCCCATGATAATACCGATGGCCTGTTTCAGTTTCATCATACCTGAGTTAACAAAACCAATGACCATAACGGTTGTGGCAGAAGAAGACTGAATCACGCTGGTAACACCAGTACCCAGAGCAACTCCCTTCAGCGGTGTGTTTGTCATTCGATACAGGAAAGCTTCCAGCTTATTTCCGGCAACCATTTTCAGGCCGTCGCCCATCAATGACATACCGAACAGGAATAACGCTACTCCGCTCAGTAATGACAATATCATTGAAAAAATTCCCATTATTTTCTCCTTTGTCGTCTGCCTGATTTCCCACCTCATCTCAGAAAATCGGCGCATAATGTAAGCAGGTTATTTTACCTGTCTCTAATCAGAATTTAACCTGCCTTTACTTTTCCATCCTTATTATGTCACGTTCGGGAGATTATTACAATAATTGTTTTTTTCAAAAAATTACATTTTTTTCTATAGCGTTTAAAATGCTGTCTTTTTTTTCCTGAATTTTTTTGCAGTTTTCATAAAAATTTTCCGGCATGCTCCAAAATATATCAGAACATGTCGAAAAAATAACATACAATAAATCGGACAGTAAAGAAGGAGCTGTCTATTTTCAGGACAGCCCCTTTCCTCAAATTCCAGTATTAAAATCAATTGGTTATTCACAATCCGCTTCACTGCTTCATTTTATTATCTGGTGGAGTTGCTATAGTTATACATACTACTGTTCATTGCCGCTCCTGTCGCAGCTTCCTCTTCACATTCTGCCAGAACAAGTTCTGCCTTGAACATATCCTCAATAATTTCACACAGTACCGGATTTTTTCTCAGTCCATTCCCTGAACCAATCATACGCCTGATCTTTATGCCGGTTCCTTTCTGAATAGTCATATACATCTGATATAATTCTGTGCTCATTCCCTTCAGAACACCATAGCAGAAATCTTCAGGTGTAAAGTTTTCGGAACAGATCTGGGTAATACTGCCGCTTTTTTCCGGATTCACCCGCGTACCGTCAAATGTTGTTTCCACTTTAATCTTTCGACTTTCAGATCTTTCACTATTCAGGTCTCTCCCTGTTCTTGCCATCTTTTCCATTACTTTGTATAATGGCTGATCCTGTCCTGTCGCTTCTTTTACAATTTTTCGGAAAAACTGTTCCAGAAGCGCATATGCCTTGCCGCCACACAGAGATGCTCCTGCAAGCAGATACTTCCCATTCAGGAAAGGTCTTGCCTCAATTCCATCTCCTGCAAAATACTGACTGGAAAGAAACAGAAATCTGTCCGCCGGTTCCCATATTGACCAGTAATGTATTCTCCTCATCACCTGCTGCGCCAAGGAAGCTTGCCTGGTTGTCTCCGATTGCAGTTGTAACTATCCGTCCTCTGTATGTACCAGTTTTTCTATTTCCGTACAGACATCCGGCAGCCAGTTTACGTCCACTCCCATTTCAGCCAATTTTTCTTTTTCAAAGCACATCTTACGGCTGTCAAAGAATCCCAAACCTGCCGCATCGCTCACATATACCAATGGTTTTTTACGCTCTGTCAAATGCATTCCAAAATAATCCATGATTGTACAGAAACTCAACGCCGAATCCGGAACCAGATTATGCCTGATATTATAAATGTGTGTAACAAGCCCATATCCTGAAGCAGCATGGATTTGACATCTTTCCCGGATTTCTTCTGTTAAAGGAATCTGATCCCCATCGCAGATACTTCCTCTGGCATCCTGCCATGTATATAACGGACTGACACAATTTCCTTCTTTGTCAACATAGACAATTCCATGCATCTGCCCTGTGAGCCCAATCCGCTCAACATCCGGATACTTCTCCAGGAAATAATCCAGCAGATTCACTGCTCTTTCTACAATTTCTTTTGCATACTGTATTCTTTCCCATTCATTTCCGGTTTCGATATAGCAACCGTTCTCTACAGTTTTTGCCTCCAGAATCTTTGCCTGTCCGTTTTCCTCTTTTTCCAGAACAACACCGCTTATCGTTGTTGTCCCAATGTCAATCCCCGCCGTTTTCACAGTCCAAACTCTTCTGCCAGTTTCTTAAACTCCGGCAGGGAATTAATGATAGTATCATAAGATACACAATAAGCCAGTCTCACATAACCCGGGCAGGCGAAAGAACTTCCCGGAACCATGAGAATATTATATTTCTTCCAGCTTCGCAGAACGCTTTTTCATCTGCTACCGGTGATTTCACAAAGAGGTAGAATGCTCCCTGGGGTTTGATACACTCGAATCCGCATTCCTTCAAACCGTTGTATAAAGCCAGGCGGTTCTTGTCATATGCAGCTACATCCACTTCTGCATCTACGCATTTGGCAATCACCTTCTGCATCAGGGATGGGGCGTTGACACATCCGATAGTACGGTTGGCAATAGCCGCAGCAGTGATAAGTTCTTCACTGCCATCTGCTTCATCCGGAATTACCAGATAACCGATACGCTCTCCCGGAAGGACAGGGATTTGCTGTAAGAATAACCAACAATAGTATTGTCGTAATATTTTGTCAGATACGGAACTTCTACACCATCATAAGCCAGCTCTCTGTATGGCTCGTCAGAGATCAGATAAATTACACTGCCAAATTCCTTCTGTTTTTTCTCAAGAATTGCTGCCAGCTTCTTAATGGTTTCTTCGGAATATACAACACCAGTGGGGTTGTGAGGTGTATTTACGATCACTGCCCTTGTCTTTGCCGTAATCTTCTGCTCAAACTCCTCAAGATTCGGCTGGAATGTGGTAGTATCCGGAGAGATTTCCACAAGCTTGCCATCAAAATTACGCACATATGCACCGTATTCCAAAAAGTATGGTGCAAAAACAATCACTTCTTCCTCTGGATTCAGGATTGTCTTGAAAATCACATTCAGACCACTGGCTGCCCCAACTGTCATAATCAGATTCTTTGCCGCAAATTTAGTTCCAAAGCGGCGGTTCAAAGATTCTGCGATCGTCTGGCGCACATCCTCAAATCCCGCATTACTCATATAACCATGAAGCACTGTCGGCTCCACTTCGTTCACCAGATCAATAATAGCCTCCTTCACACACTCCGGTGCCGGAACGCTCGGATTCCCAAGACTAAAATCATAAACTTTATCCGCACCGTAAATGGCTCTGAGACGATTTCCCTCCTCAAACATCATACGGATGGCTGAATTATTTTTTACATAAGGTTTCATTTTTTCTGCTATCATAACACATTCGCTCCTGTTCAAATAATCCCGGCAAACCACCGAAATTCAGAATAATATTGCAACTGTCCAATTTCTCTTGCAGTGCATAATTTATCTTTATTTTAACCTTATCATGGTAAAGTGTCAATGTGCGACAATATACTATATTCCATCTTTTTAGCCGAAGTCAAGTAAGTCCCCTGCTTTAATTGCGAAAAGCAATAAGCAGGGGGTGGGAACTTGCTTGTATCAGAAGGAATCTTTGCGCTCCTCCAGTAACAAAATGTCAATAGTTTTTTAATCACTTTTTTCAAAAAAGGCAAAAAGAATAGAACGTATAGTTAATTTCCATACGCTCTATCTCACATTTCATATTAAATTTTTGAATTCTACAAACTGAAATCTGTCTGTTAATTTGAAACAGATGTAGCACTTACTTTCTTGTCGATAACAAAATATGTAACCACCATTAAAATAGAAATTATCAAACCAATATAAAACTCTGGGAATGCAAATCTAATGCTTTTATGGATACTTACTTCGCCCGTTATATTCATTACGTGCCATGTGAAGAACTTATATATCTCAGAAACAACAATACCAATTGTGCCTAATGCACCTAAACTTTTGCCAACAACCTGTTCCTTGAAGGGAAACCATACACCCACAGCAAACAAAATAACAGACACCATTCCAATGGGATTGAGCAAATTTATTAAACCTGTGATTTCCTGTACGCCTTTTAGCCCACCATATTGATTAAGGAACATTGGTAATAAACTGATAATAAATGCTATTGATAGAATAATTTTCTTTTTCATATAATCGCACTCCTATGTCAAATACCGATTGAGATTTCACCTGTTTTAAGCAATTTAATAACTGTTATATTTTGTTATTAAATTCTCTGCAAACCCTTGAAAACGCTGAATTTTACTTTGTAATTATGACTGTTCCTTCAGAATCCAGAAGAGGTGTAATACCAGCCCCGTATCCAGATTTCCAACAAAGATAATTAACTCCAGTCTCCTTATCTACAAGAATTTGGCGAATCCCTTCGTCCTTAAGCGAACTTCCATCTCTAAATATAACTTCAAATCTTT
>ENA-OQCF01000598-OQCF01000598.1-human-gut-metagenome-genome-assembly--contig:-NODE-598-length-13683-cov-1.368619_pt1 | contig 13683 bp, 17 predicted proteins | sample MGYA00242756_ERZ504573 | MGnify/ENA primary metagenome ERZ504573 (study PRJEB26092, sample SAMD00036240) | human gut metagenome | host: Homo sapiens | study: EMG produced TPA metagenomics assembly of... | reverse complement strand
CCGAGATTGCGGAGCGGAAATCCATGTAAATCGAATTTATATTGCAGATAAGAGGATCCTTCCTCTGCGAACCTCAGAGACGGCAGCTGAGGTTTACAGGGGGAGGATTTATGGTTATGGGAGAGGTGACAGACGTGAGAAAAAGATACTGGTTGTGGACGATGAGCAGGCCATCGCTGATCTGATAGAAGTTTATCTTGTCGGAGAAGGCTGGGAGGTGATCAAGTGTGACAATGGGACGGACGCGGTCCGGTGTGTGGAGGAAGAAGATCTTTCCATGGCGATTCTCGACGTTATGCTTCCGGATATTGACGATTTTCCATCTGCAGAAAAATCAGAGAAAAACATTTTTATCCGGTTATCATGCTGACGGCAAAATCCGAAGATCTGGACAAGATCACCGGCCTGACCATTGGCGCGGATGATTATATCACCAAGCCTTTAATCCGCTGGAGCTGCTGGCGAGAGTGAAGACACAGTTCCGGCGCTATGAGACGTATAACCATCCGGAAGGGGCAGGAAAACCGGAGGAAAACGCCATCGATATCCGGGGGCTTTCCATCAGCAAAGACACGCATAAATGTACGCTGAACGGAAAAGAACTGTCGCTGACGCCGATAGAGTTTTCGATTCTCTGGTATCTGTGTGAAAACCGGGGGCGCGTACTCTCTTCGGAGGAAATTTTCGAGAAGGTCTGGGGAGAAAAGTTCCTGGACAGCAACAATACGGTAATGACGCATATCGGACGGATCCGGGAAAAAATGCATGATTCCGGGCGGAAGCCGAAATATATCAGAACGGTGTGGGGAGTGGGGTATCAGATTGAATAAGACGGAATTAAGGGAACTGTCGCAGCGGCTCCGGAGGCAGCTGACCCAGAAGTTTATTTTCTTCTATCTGCTGTATCTGGCAGCCGGCGCTGCAATCGTCATACTTGCCTATTTATATTATCAAAGTCGTATCTGGTATGGATATGAGACGTTTTATCAGCTGGTCCATCTGGCGGAACGGTTCTGGGCCTTCCTTCTCCCCGTCTATGCCGGCGGCGGAGCGCTGGCGCTGGGCTGCTATTATCTGAAGAAATCCTGCGGCTATCTGGACGAACTGGTGACGGCCTCGGGAAAAATCTTTTTTCTCGGAAAAAGAACAGGAGACTCCGCTGTCGGAGGAACTGCGCCCGCTGGAGGTGTATCTGGATTCTGTCCGCCTGCAGATTCAGAACAGCCAGAGAGCGGCCAGAGAAGCGGAACAGCGGAAAAACGATCTGGTGGTATATCTGGCGCACGACCTGAAGACGCCGCTTACATCCGTGATCGGGTACCTGACGCTGCTGAACGACGAGGAAGAGATTTCGCCGCAGCTGCGGAAAAGATACCTGTCCGTGTCTCTGGATAAGGCGGAGCGGCTGGAGGATCTGATCAATGAATTTTTTGAGATTACGCGGTTCAGCCTCACCCATCTGACCCTGGAGCTGAGAAAGATCAATCTGTCCAGAATGCTGGAACAGACCGTGTTTGAATTCGGTCCGATGCTGGCGGAGAAGGAACTGGAGTGCAGGCTGGACGTGCCGCCGGACGTTTTTTTATGAGTGCGATCCGGACAAGCTGCAGAGAGTGTTTGACAATCTGCTGCGCAATGCGGTGAGCTACAGTCAGTCGGGCGGGAAAATCAATCTTTGCCTGCGCCGGCAGGAGGAGAGGCTGCGCCTGACCGTACAGAATTTCGGGGTCACCATTCCGGAGGATAAGCTGGAGAGAATTTTTGATCAGTTTTTCCGCCTGGACAGCGCAAGGGCAACCCGAAACGGAGGCGCGGGACTGGGACTGGCCATTGCCAAAGAGATTGTGGAGCTGCACGGCGGGACGATTTCGGCGGAGAGCTCTGACGGACAAGTGACGTTTACAGTCGTGTTAACAGAAAAGCGTAACAGTTCTGCCAGCTGAACAGTTGCAGAAAAAAGAAGATTCGGCGCGTTTTTCGCGGATGTCTGACGGCATCATTGCGAAGGACGCGCCGTTTTCCGGTTATGGGAGAGGAGATTAAGAAAATTTTAAAACTTTTGTGAAAGGAAACAAGGGTTTTTGTGGGAGAATCTGCGAAAAGAACAGATGCCTTTCTGATAAGATAATTGCATGCAGAAGTTGCAGCCGTTCAGCCAGGTCTGTGCATTTACTGCACAGACCGTATGAAAGCGCAGTGCCTGTGGGCATCCGGCCCCATCGCGAAGCGATTTTCAATGGTCGGATGCCGTAACAGTTCAGCAGGCTGAACTGTTATCTCAGAAAGGATGAGTGGAGATGAGACATACAGACGGAAGAAGAGAAACTGCCGTGGTTTCGCAGGGAGAAGGAGAGAAACTGCCGTGATTTCGCAGAGCAGAAGAAGGGAGACGGATGTGGACTTGCGGGACAGGAGAAGGGGAACTGCCGTGATTTTGCGTTCCGGAAAGAAGAGACGAAAAAGAAGGTTCCGGAGGCGTTTGTTTTCGCTGGTTCTGATCTGCGTGCTGGCGCTGGCGGCGCTGCTGGGCACGCCGCTGGGATCAGGGCTCAGAGATCGCGCTGGCGCTGGCGGATCTTCCGTGAGACTTCAGCAGTCATGCGCGGGAGCATGGACTTTCCGCGTCGGATTATCCGGAAAAGCTGGTGGAGCTGTATGAGCGCAATCCGGAGACGGAGCAGTTTGTCTTTGAGTATCCTCTGGTGAAGGACAATCCTCCGTCGGATGATCTGAGCGGCCTGGACACTTCGTCGGTTCCGCTTCTGATGCAGTGGGATCAGCGGTGGGGATATGGACAGTACGCGGGAAATCTCTTCGGTCTGTCCGGCTGCGGCCCCACCTGTCTTTCCATGGTCGCGATTTACCTGACAGGGGACACTTCCATGACGCCCCGGTGGATGGGAGAGTTCGCGTCTTCCCACGGATACGCTGTGGAGGGCAGCGGTTCCGCCTGGGCGCTCTTTTCGGAGGGAGGGAAAGAGCTGGGATTTGATGTGACGGAGATTCCTCTGGACGAGGAGAGAATCCTTGCGAATCTGGAAGTAAACAATCCGATTGTGGCGGTTATGGGACCGGGGGATTTTACGACTACCGGACATTTTATCGTGCTGACCGGTTATGAGAACGGAAAGATCCGGGTGAACGATCCGAATAACAGGGGAAATTCTGAGAAGTTGTGGGAGTTTGATCGTATACAAAGCCAGATCCGGGATCTGTGGGTGTTTCGGAACCTGTAGAGAAGGGTCTGCGGCAGAACAGCCTGCGGCGCATGGCGCAGAAAAACCGGGGCCCGAAAGAGCGGAAAACCGTTTCTTTCGGGCCCGGTTCTGTCACAGGAACTTCGTTCCCTGTGACAGAAAAATGGCGCATGCCGCAACCGCTCAGTTGGCGGAACTGTTATATAAAAATTAAAGTTTGGTATCCCAGCGTCCGCACCATACGTTCTCTTCCGGAGTACCCTGGAACGGGCTGTCGCCGCAGAGTTTTTCAATCAGGGAATCCAGAACCTGCGGAGTATCCTGATAGCAGTTTACATAGGTACGGCTCATGGTCAGGTCAATCAGGTAGTTCGGCAGATACAGGCTGATAAATGCGGTCGGTACCTGACGTACATACCAGGGCTGCTGGCCCGGCATTGTCCATTTTACACGCATGGTGTTGTACTGAGCGAAGCCGACCTGGTCGATGAATACCAGAACAGCGTCGGTGTTTTCCATGAATTTCTCCATGCTTCCCTTTGCAGGAACGGCATCTCCGTCTTCTACGATGAAGCCGCGCTCTTCAAGTTTCCTGATCAGGTATGCTTTGGTCTTTGCGCCGGAGTCGTCTTTGATCAGTTTGCCGGCTACCACACGTCCGTCGCCTTCCAGGAAATAAACGCGTACGCGTTTCTGCTTGTCCGGATTCAGCGGCAGCATGTTCTGGGTATCTTTTACAAGAGTGATGAACTGGTCTGCGCACTCTTTTGCGATCTTCTTGTGCTCTTCGCATCCGACTACGCTGATCCTTCCTTCGGCGGCATCAGGGTTCCGTCTGCCTGTTTTCTGTGCAGACCGATGCTTGCCTTTACGCCGAGGATACGTCTCAGAGCATCCTGCATACGTTCTTCGGTGATCACGCCGTTCTTGTATCCGGCCATCATATATCCGAAATCTTCTTCCATATCGTTGAAGAACAGATACATATCGCAGCCTGCTGCGATTGCAGCCGGTACCTGCTGTGAACGCGGCATAGCGCCGAACATACCGATCATATGGCTGGCGTCGGTAACTACCAGACCGTTAAATCCAAGGGTCTCTTTCAGGAGTCCGGTGATCAGTTCCGGGCAGAGGGTTGCCGGAAGGATCTCGTGGTCGTCCAGATCACGGCCTGCAGCTTGCGCTGCCATGCCGGCTGAGCAATGTGTCCTGCATGATGGTTTTTACGCCTGCGTCGATCAGCTCTTTGTATACCTTTCCGAAGTAGCCATCCAGGTGTCGCAGTCCAGATCGTTAACGCCCATCATCAGGTGCTGGTCGTTTTCCTCGGTTCCGTCGCCCGGGAAGTGTTTGATGGTGGTTGCCATATTGCATTCTTCCGTGCCCTTGATGAAAGCCTTCGCGTACTCGATGGTACGGTCCGGATCAGCACAGAAGGAACGGGTCTGTACGATCGTATTGCGCCAGTTCTGGAGCAGGTCGACGATCGGAGCGAAATTCCAGTTGGAACCGATTGCCATTGCTTCGGTGCCTCCGACTTTCGCTGCTTTGTATGCAACGTCCGGATTGCGGGAAGCCGCGGTCGCTGCGCCGCAGGATACGCCGGTTCCTCCGCCTACGCCGCCGTTTCCGCCTGCCTCACAGTTGGAAGCCACCAGCAGCGGAATTTTGCTGTAGCTCTGGAAAGTATTGACCATATCCCACAGCTCTTCCGCGGATTTGTTGTGATAACGAAGCGCGCCGGATGATAGGTATCAACTACTTTTTTGATTCCTTCCGGTGTGAAATCGTTTACCATGTTGACAAACAGCTGTCCGACTTTCTCCTCATCGGTCATTCCGGCGATGGTGTCTTCCACCCATTTGATGTCTTCGTCGGAAAGGTAATACGGTTTTGCTTTTAAATCTACCATGAAAAAAATCCTCCTTATTAAAATATGTATTGGAATCCTGCACAGGATCAGTAGGTAAGTCCGAACCCATATAGGTATTCGCCGCCGTCTGCATCTTTGTAAGCGTAGGTCAGGCCGTCTTTCATATATTTTGCCTTGTCATAGCCGGGTACGTCGTTGGGGCTTGCGCAAATGCCGTTGTCGTCCACTGCGATGGCCGCATCGCTTCCCGGAAGGGTGATGGGCAGCCGTCCCACCGGTTCTGCCGCGCCGCTGATGACATCAATCGCAGCTTTGGAGAAGGTGTCGAAGCCAACGGTGACAGCGTCAGCCAGAGGCTCCACATTGCCCAGAAGATAAGGCAGGTTCAGGTTGACATGAACGACCACCTGAGAGACTGCTTCACGGATCGCACGAATGTGCTCCACATCAATGCCGGTTTCTTTGCACAGATTCAGTTCGAGATATCCCTCCGTTGCCGCGAAGTAGCTTCCGCTGGTAGGCTTCAGCAGAAGAAGCGCCATGTCGGCGTCGTGATAGTCGTCCACGAACGTCCAGTCCGGGTGATCCTCGCGGACTGCCTTTGCGAAAGCGGCGATGGTCTGCTCGGGAGTGATCTCGATGCCTGTCATCGGCAGGTTTTCTTTTTCTTCCTTTGTATATTCTGTGCGCATCATCATTTCCACATATACTTTTCTGCCCGCAAGTTTTTCTGCCGTCAGCGGAAGCACGGAATCATGGTTCTTCAGAAGAACGACACTTTCCTGATGGGCCCGGTAAGCCAGCGCTCGGCTTTCTTCCGTGTTGACCGCCGCATCGGCTGCGGCTGCGTCCGTATAGGGATTCTCGAACAGACCCAGACGGAAGAACTCCACAAGCAGGCGGCAGACCGCCTGGTCTACGGTTTCCGTATCCACAAATCCGCTGCGGATGGCTTCCAGGAACGGCGCCGGATCATCTTCTCCGGATACCATATCCGTTCCGGCTTTCAGAACTCTGGCTGCCCGTCCGGCTTTCGAGTATTCCTCTGCGCCCCAGGCCATACCGGACAGAACGCCGGTGTCGGAATTGACGATTCCGTCAAATCCCAGTTCGCCGCGAAGCGTGCCGTTGATGAACTGGTTATTGTAGGCAAAGGCGATTTCCTCGTCAAATTTATCGAATCCATTCTGCGGGAACGCAGATTTCTCATTGGAAGGAATCGCGTAATAAGGCATGATGGAGGAGGTTCCCGCCGCAATCGCTGCACGGAATCCGGGCAGGTGGTAGGTCTCCATGCTTCCCGGCGTCGCGTAGCAGTTGTATTTGCCCTTGGCGTAATGAGGGTCAAATCCGTTTTCGCGGGCGCCGCCGCCCGGGAAATGCTTTGTGGTCAGAGCAACGCTGTTCTCATCCAGCGTTTCGCCCTGGACGCCGTGAATGATACGGGTAATGATATCACAGATCAGCTCCGGGTTCTCTCCGAATGTTCCATAGGTCCGGAACCAGCGGGGATCTGTGGCACAGTCCGCCATATACATATAACCCTTGCGGAGATTTGCCGCATAGAATTCGTTCATGTACGGTTTTGCGAACTGATCGATCAGTTCCATATCCCTGGAAGCGGCAAGTCCCAGTGTTCCGGGGAATGTGGTGAACTTGTTCGTCTCTTCTGCGGCGCTGTAATTTACGTCAGCGCTTTCGTTTTTGGAATTGGAAGTTACCAGACAGGGAATGCCGAGACGGGTACCTTCGCAGACTTCCTGCATGGCGTTGACCCACTCCGCCAGTTCGCCGGCGGAAGCATTTTCACGTACGATGAAATGACGGATATGCCTGGTGGCCAGTTTATAGGTCGTCGGATACTGCATGTTTTTGTGTCCGCGGACCATAACTTCCTCATGCGCCTCGCCCAGCACGCCGTTGTGGCTGGTGGCCTGACCGGGCTTTGCCGAGATACCCATCGGCTGGCTGTTGATAATCAGCATACCGGCTTTCTCTTCGTCGGTCATACGGCTTACCAGATCTCTGGCGCGCTCCTCAGGGGAAAGACGCCAGTCTTCATAGGGTTTCAGTTCACCGGTGCCGTCCAGATCCTTAAAACGCAGGCCGTCCACTTCCAGAATCCCTTTCACGCGGGCGACAATCTGCTTTTGCTCCATAGAATACAACACTCCTTTCTTCAGTGTCAGTCAATGATGGCAGCGTTCTGCCCAGTGTGTGTGACTGACAGTACTGTTATTTGATGCTATAAGTATAAACACAGACGTCTCAAAAACATCAACAACTTGTGCAACATCAACAAATTTTCTGACGCTATTTCGTGATCATACGACCGGAAACCGTCAATGGTTCCCTCCTGTGGAGCGCATGCGCAGCCGGCTGTGGGAAATTGTTGGGGACAGACCGGAAGCCTCCGAAAAATCAACAAAGTTTCGTAAATTGTTTTTGCATTTTGTCCAAAAATTGTTAAATTTTTATTTAGCAATTGAAACATTTGACGGTATGTGCTAAAATGGCTTCATAACAAAGGAGTTCTGTTGACTGACGGAAACGACGTGGAAAACCACCGGGGAGGCAGAATCTCAGAAAGGGCCGACCGTCTGGGCAACAAGTGTAACAGCTTTTACATTTGTTGCTTTTTTCGTCATTGAAGCGGACAATGAAAGGAGAAGGATAACAATGGGCTACAAATCAGACATCGAAATTGCACAGGAATGTACCATGGAGCCGATTACCAAGATTGCGGAGAAAGCAGGGATTGATGAAGAATACCTGGAGCAGTACGGAAAGTACAAAGCGAAAATCGATTACAATTTCCTGAAGAAGACAGATAAAAAGGACGGAAAGCTGGTTCTGGTAACCGCTATCAACCCGACTCCGGCAGGTGAAGGAAAGACCACGACCACCGTAGGTCTGGCAGACGCGATGCAGAGACTTGGAAAGAACGTAATGGTAGCGCTTCGCGAGCCGTCCCTGGGACCGGTATTCGGTGTGAAGGAGGAGCAGCCGGCGGCGGATACGCACAGGTTGTTCCGATGGAAGACATCAACCTGCATTTTACAGGCGACTTCCACGCAATCGGCGCAGCAATAACCTGCTGGCAGCAATGCTGGACAACCATATTTATCAGGGAAATGAGCTGAACATCGATCCGCGGAAAATCACCTGGAGAAGATGCGTGGACATGAATGACCGTCAGCTGAGAAACATTGTAGACGGACTTGGCGGAAGAACCAACGGAGTGCCGAGAGAAGACGGCTATGACATCACCGTTGCTTCCGAGATCATGGCAGTTCTTTGTCTGGCAAACGACATCAAAGATCTGAAAGAGAGACTGTCAGAATTATCGTTGGATATACCTACGGAAAAGTTTCCGAGCAGAAACCGGTAACGGCAGGCGATCTGCACGCAGAAGGCGCAATGTGCGCACTGCTGAAAGACGCTCTGAAACCGAACCTGGTACAGACTCTGGAGCATGTACCGGCAATCGTACACGGCGGACCGTTCGCGAACATCGCCCATGGATGTAACTCTGTAACGGCCACCAAGATGGCTCTGAAGCTTGGCGATTACGCGATCACAGAGGCAGGATTCGGCGCAGACCTGGGCGCTGAAAAATTCCTGGATATCAAATGCCGTATGGCAGGACTGAAGCCGAACGCAGTCGTTATCGTAGCGACCGTGAGAGCGCTGAAATACAACGGCGGCGTACCGAAGGCTGAGCTGAACAACGAGAACCTTGAGCTCTGGAGAAAGGTATGCCGAACCTGCTGAAACATGTAAGCAATATCAGAAACGTATACCATCTGCCGTGTGTGGTTGCAATCAACGCATTCCCGACCGATACCAAGGCTGAGCTGGATCTTGTGGAAGCGAAATGCAAGGAACTGGGCGTAAACGTTGCTCTGTCTGAAGTATGGGCAAAGGGCGGCGAAGGCGGTATCGCTCTGGCAGAGGAAGTCATTCGTCTGTGCGAGGAGCCGAACGATCAGTTTACTTATGCCTACGAGCTGGAAGGCAGCATCGAGGACAAGCTGAATCAGATTGTTCAGAAAGTATACGGCGGAAAGAAAGTTGTTCTCACTGCAAACGCGCAGAAACAGGCGAAACAGCTGGAAGACCTGGGATTCGGCAACTGCCCGATCTGTGTTGCAAAGACGCAGTACAGCCTGACCGACGACCAGACGAAGCTGGGAGCTCCGACCGATTTCGAAGTAACCGTACGCAATCTGAAGATTTCCGCAGGCGCTGGTTTTATTGTAGCTCTGACCGGTGAAATCATGACGATGCCAGGACTTCCGAAAGTTCCGGCGGCAGAACGTATTGACGTGGATGAGAACGGAAAAATTTCCGGTCTGTTTTAAACATATGCGGCTGAAAACGTATGTTTCGGACAGAGTAACCGTTTTGCAGAGCTGAACGGTTACGAAACGTAACAGTTCGGTCAGCTGAACTGTAACTACGAAATATCAGCAAGTACGCTCCGCAGAAATCAGGCATAAGATCTGTGCCGGTTTCTGCGGAGCTTTTTGTTTTCAGAATTTCGGCCGCATCCTTCCATACTTTAGTTATGTGTCAAAATGTGATTTTATCAGCCCTTTTTATTGCAAACTTTATAAAAACGGTCTATACTGACCATTGTATGGGGAAAAGACAGATGAAACGCCTTCTCCGCTGTACAATTGCAGAAAAAAGAGCAGGAAGGAAAGGAGCAACGGAAGAAAAGGGAACGACAAATGAAAAAGAAAAAAACTCAATAAAGTATTTGCGGGAGGTCTGCTGTCTGTTGCTGCTGCGGTCTTTCTGACCGCTGCGGTACCGGCTTTCGGTGCGGGCAGTATACAGAGTGTTCATCAGATGTAATCTCCGCTTCACAGCAGAGCGAGGGGGCGGAAGAATCCCCGGCAGTGACTTCGGAACCGGCACAGAGTCCGGAACCTTACCGGGCGTCCGCGGAACCGGACGCTTCCGTGACAGATACACCGGCGCCGGAGGATTCCGGCGAAGGGGAAGCGCCGGCAGTTCCGGCGCCGGACAATTCCGTTTTCCCGTCGGAACAAGGCCTCACGGATACGGAAAACGATGTCCAGACACTGGACTGGGTGCCGGGCTGGAATCTGGTAAACGGAAAGTATTATTACTATCTGGACGACGGAACGATGGTCCGGGGGCAATGGCTGAAAGACGGGAATGACTGGTATTATCTGAACGATGACGGAACGATGAAGTCTGGGGAATGGTTTAAAGACGGAATCGACTGGTATTATCTCCGTGACTGGGGCGGGATGATGCACGACCAGTTTTTTACTTATAACGGAGAGATCTATTACTTCCGCAGCTGGGGCGGAATGATGTACGGCATGACGTTCCAGGCCGGCGGAAAAACCTACAGGGCCAACGCCGACGGAACGCTTGTAACCGGCTGGTCGGAGGAAAACGGAAAGTATTACTATTATAATGCCGACGGATCCCGTTATGAGACGGAGGGCTGGCTGCATCTTGGAACCACTTATGACACCTATTACTATATCAGTGCGGATGGATCCCGCGTGCAGGGCCAGTGGCTGAAAGATGGAATCGACTGGTATTATCTGAACGATGACGGAACGATGAAGTCCGGGGAATGGTTCAAGGACGGAATCGACTGGTACTATCTCCGGGACTGGGGAGGGATGATGTATAATCAGTTCTTCACCTATCAGGGAGATACCTATTACTTCCGCAGCTGGGGCGGCATGATGTACGATATGAAGTTCCAGGTCAACGGGAAGACGTACAAGCCAACAGCGACGGAACGCTGGCGAAAGGCTGGGTGCAGGAGGGCGGAAAGTATTACTATTACGACGCCCAGGGTGCCCTTTACGATACGGAGGGCTGGCTGCATCTTGGACCGGCTACGATACCTACTATTATATCAGCGCAGACGGATCCCGCGTACAGGGCCAGTGGCTGAAAGACGGAATCGACTGGTATTATCTGAATGATGACGGAACGATGAAGTCTGCGGAATGGTTCCAGGAAGGAAACGACTGGTATTACCTCCGTGAATGGGGCGGCGCCATGCATGATATGCTGTTTTATGACGGGGAAAATACCTATTACTTCGAGAGTGACTGCAGAATGGCCCGGGGCTGGTATCAGATCGGCGGTTATACTTATTATTTCCGTGACTGGGGCGCCGCGATGAACATCGCCTGGGTGATTGACGGCGTACGCTATGTGTTTGATTCCCAGGGACATCTGGTGGAAACCCAGATGGACGCTCAGGTTGGCGTCAGAACGATTAAGAACTTTCTGAAAAATGCGTTTCTTCCGGTAGGCAATACGCTGTATATCTGGGGAGGCGGCCATGACGATGCGGATGCAAGCCGTTATGGAGTAAATTCACAGTGGAAAAGTTTTTTCGATTCCCAGGATGAGAACTATAATTATACGGAACACCGTTATGAGTACGGCAATGGCCTCGACTGTTCCGGATATGTGGGCTGGACGGTGCATCAGGTGATGGAGACCTGGGCGACTACCACGTCTACGATCACACCGGAATACTATTACGAAAAGGCTGGGCTCTTACGTGGAAAACGATACGTCCATGAAGTTCCAGACCGGAGATGTGGTGAGCATGAGCGGCCATGTCTGGATTGTTCTCGGACAGTGCAGCGACGGAAGTATTGTGATCCTGCATGCGTCACCCCAGTACGTACAGATCAGCGGATCGGTATCGTCCAGCGGAAGCACCAACAGTGAAGCGATTCAGCTGGCGGAACAGTATATGAGCAGATATTATCCTGTAGCGTATGGCCGTTACGGGTGTAAAGTGGCCAGCAGAAGTTATATGACAGGCGTCAATCACTTTACATGGAGCAGTTCTGTGCTGAGCGATCCGGACGGTTACCGGAACATGAGCCCGGCGCAGATTCTTGCGGATCTGTTCGGAGAGTAAACATCTTCTGAAAAACAAAGAGAAAAAGGCTGCAGTTCAGCTGGCTGAACTGTTGCGGAAAGAGGATTTCTGACGAAAGCGCCGGAAATCCTCTTTTTTGATTGTATAAATTCTGTTTTTGTTGTAAGCTGGAGTGGGTTTGAAAAGCAACGGAAAATCATTCCTGTGATTCGGGCGACGCAGTGAACGCGTCAGAAGGAGGTAAAAATGGATTACGGATATCTGATGGAGGAAGCGCTGAAGGCCAGGAAGGCGGCATATGCTCCCTATTCCGGGTTTCAGGTGGGAGCGGCGCTGCTCTGTGCGGACGGCAGTATTTATACCGGATGCAATGTGGAAAATTCGTCCTACGGAGCAGCCTGCTGTGCGGAACGCACTGCTTTTTTCAAGGCGGTTTCGGAAGGAAAGAGATCCTTTCGCGCCATTGCGGTGGTTGGAGGAAAAAAGGATGGGGAGGTTCTGGAGTCATGCCCGCCCTGCGGTATCTGCCGGCAGGTGATGCGGGAATTCTGCAGTTCCGACTTTGCCGTTGTGCTGGGACGCAGCAGTCTGGATTACAATATTTATACACTGGAGCAGCTGTTTCCCCTGCCTTTCGATATGTTTTAATATGGAAGAACAAGAAATTTCTTTCCAAATCAGAAGAGATCGCTTATACTGAACTGTAGTGCTGCCGGAGGCAATACGCCGGCAGGGATAAGGATGAGTCAACGCAACCGCTCGGCTGGCGGAACGGTTGCGGGACAACTGCATCGGAGGAGAGAGAAAATGAATGCAACAGATATTTTGCGGCATATAGACCACACGCAGCTGAAGGCGACGGCTTCGTGGGATGATATACAAAAGCTCTGTGAGGAAGCGATACAGTACGGTACGGCGTCCGTCTGTATCCCACCCTGCTATGTAAAACGGGTCAGGGAACGGTTTGGCAGAAAACCGGTGATCTGTACGGTGATCGGGTTCCCTCTGGGATATGCCACCACAGGAACAAAGCTGGCGGAGACCCGGGAGGCTCTGGAAAACGGAGCGGACGAATTTGATATGGTGATCAACCTGTCGGATGTAAAGAACGGGATGTTTGACCGGGTGGAGGAAGAAATCCGGGCGTTGAAGGAAGCTGTGGGAGAACATATTCTGAAAGTGATCGTCGAAACCTGCGCTCTGACGGAGGAGGAGAAGATCCGTCTGTGCGGCTGCGTCACGAGAGCCGGTGCGGATTATATCAAGACGTCCACAGGATTCGGGGCAAAGGGCGCGGAGCTTTCCGATATCCTCCTGTTCCGCAGTCATATCGGTGAGGGTGTGAAGATCAAGGCGGCCGGAGGAATCCGAAGCGTTGAGGATATGGAAGCGTTCCTGGAAGCGGGAGCGGACCGGCTGGGCACCAGCAGCGGCATTGCTGTGCTGCGCAGTGCGGGCAGGATGGTGCCGTTACAGAATACAGAAGAGGGGACATGAGAAATATGAAGAAAAGGGCTTATGCCTGTGTGCGGCGGCTGTCCTGCTTGGAATCTGCGGATGCGGCAGAGAGACGGAACTTCCGGTGACCCTTGCGGTTGTCACGACGGGGGCAGCGCGGAGGAGTCAGGCGGTCAATCAGGCGGTCTGGCAGACCGTTCAGGCATACGGGGAAGAGACGGGAGAGGAAACCGGCTGTTACGTTCCGGAGG
>ENA-OQCF01000597-OQCF01000597.1-human-gut-metagenome-genome-assembly--contig:-NODE-597-length-13692-cov-1.617250_pt1 | contig 13692 bp, 16 predicted proteins | sample MGYA00242756_ERZ504573 | MGnify/ENA primary metagenome ERZ504573 (study PRJEB26092, sample SAMD00036240) | human gut metagenome | host: Homo sapiens | study: EMG produced TPA metagenomics assembly of... | reverse complement strand
CCAGTTCTTTTCACCAGATCAATAACATCCTTACGAATCCATCAGCATTGGAAAGTGGATGTCCTGGCTGATAAATTCCATCGTATACAGCTCTTCCCAGATGTTCAATAAAAGGAACCGTAAATTTCTTTTTGTCGAATTTTGGAAATGGAAAATGCTTTTGTCCCACTACCATTTTTGCCTGTTTCGCCATAAATGTTTTTGAACCTCCGTTCTTTATAAAATTATTCAACCTTTGACAGCACCGGATGTCATACCATCGATCAGATATCTCTGGAAGACAGATAGATGATCAGAATCGGAAGAATACCAAACATGGAACCTGCGATCAGAAGGTTGTAGTTATTTCCATAAGGTGTAAGCAGTGTATTCAGACCGATCTGCAGTGTAAATTTGCTTGTATCACGGAATACCAGCATCGGCCATAACATGTTGTTCCAGGAACCCATTGCACAGAGGATTGCCATGGATGCAAATGCCGGTTTGGTGATCGGCATCATAATCTTAACACTGATACCATACTCTGTGCATCCGTCGATTCTTCCTGCATCCAGAAGCTCTTTCGGAAGACTCTGCATGTACTGTTTAAAGAAGAAAATCGTCGACGCACCACATAGTCCGGGGAGAATAACACCGGCTCTTGTATTGATGATTCCAAGAGATGTAACTTCGTTATACAGAGGGAGCATCAGGATTTCAAAAGGTACACACATAGTTGCGATTACCAGGAAGAATAAAAATCCCTGAAGTTTAAATTTGTACATAGTCAGACCATATGCAATGAAGTAGCATACCAGCAGTGTCAGAACTACTGTGATCAGTGTCAGGATCAGACTGTTTTTATACCACATGAAATATTTTCTGGAATCCTCATTTTCCGGAAAACAGGTATTTGTAGTTGGTCCAGATGCATCTTTGGAGAAATCAAGATTCAGGGACATACCCTTCATAACTACTTCACGGCCTTCCTGGAAGGAAGCAAAGAATCCCGCAAGAAGCGGAAATGCGATCAGTACACCCAAAATAGCGAAAAGTCCTGTGGATAACACAGTCGCAATTTTATGATTAGATTCCATCGTCTTTGGCGCAGCTGTTTTTGCCATATCACTTTTCCTCCTTTTTTGAATGTTCCTGTTGCCACAAGCTGGACAATATTGATCGCCAGAGCAATTACCAGAAGTACCATACCTACAGCACACGCATAACCCATATCATTTTTCTCAATACCACGTTTGTACAGATATCCTACGATAGTAAGACCAATGTTCTTCGGTGATGAGTTACCATTCCACAACATGAAACTCTCAAGGAACATGGACAGACCGGCATATACGGAAATTGTAATAACATAGATAGTTGTCGGTTTCAGAAGCGGCAATGTCACGTACCAGAATTTCTGTTTTGCGTTGGCACCGTCGATGTCTGCTGATTCATAAAGAGATGTATCAATACTCTTTAAACCGGAAATAAAGTACAACATATTAACACCTGTCCATCTCCACATACAGAGTAATAACAAAGCTATCCATCCGGTAGTCTTTTCTTTCAGCCATGGGATACTGGCATTTCCAAGCAAATGCATTAACTGGTTCATCTGTCCGTTATCACCTTCTGAGAACATCAGTCGGAATAACATACCGGAAATAACTACAGATGTAAGTGCCGGAATGTACATGATCACTTTCCATACACCTTTGGCTTTGGTAAGACGGCTTTCCATCAGTACTGCAAGCATCATCGGGATCGGAATCAGCAGGAGCAGTGTCAGAAGCATGTATTCCACACTGTTAAATACAGCTGTCTTGAAGAACTTATCGGAAGCCAGTTTCTGATAATGCTTCAGACCAACCCACTGAGAACCGCCAAAGGAAATATCCTGAAAACTCATTACAATACCACTGATGAGCGGGTATAACCAGAATACCAGAAGGCTGATAACAAACGGAAGTACGAATACATAAGGTGCAACCTTCTGAGAATAGAGCATCTTTTTCACTTTATTCACAATGAATTCCTCCTCTTCTAAAAATAGCAGTAACTTTTCAGCATCTCATGGAATCATGGTTTACTGAACAGTTACAGATAATTTCTTTTTTTCTTATTACCATTATCCTGAAAAGAAATCAGACTACACATCCCGTGAAAATCTCATTCCTCACCAGGATAACAGTAAAGGAGGTCAGGGAATGCGTTTCCCTGGCCTCCCATATCATTTCGGTCACTGCAGTAACCGTTCATTATTCACTTGATCAGTGAACTATTATCATCTTATTATTCACATTCGAAATCAAGATAATCCTGTGCATCCTGAAGCGCTTCTTCTACATCCATGCCATCCTCTAATACATTGTTCAGAGTTGTTGTACACATGTAATCATTCAGTGTCGGTGAGTTCTTTGTTGTATAAACAGTTCCGATCGCATCGTTTTCAGCAAGTTCGTTCAGAACTTCGTATGGTTTTACACGGAAGAATGTATTATATGTATTGGATTCATCATATGCGAAATCTTCGTCAGACCATAATGCTGTGTTGCAGACGTCAAATCCAAGTTCGTTCCAGATCAGGTTTTCACCTTCTTCAGAGCATTTAGCCCATGCAAGCCATTCAGCTGCAAGTTCAGGATTCTCACACTGATTTGTTACAACAGTACCTGTACCACCGATACCAACGGAGCATTTCTGTCCTTCTTCAAATACAGGGCATGTTGTGATGTCATATTTGCCTTCCATCTCCGGCATGTAATCTTTGAAACGGCTCATGTACCACATAGCTTTCGGGAAGGAAGCAATTTTGCCATCCATGATATTAGAGAATCCGGCTTCAAGGTCAACATGTCCGTCTGTGGATACCATTGCAATTCCATCATTTAACCAGTTCTGCTGCATTGTGAGCATTTCTTTTACGGAATCAAGCTGTACGTTTACAGTTCCGTCCGGACGCCTGTCCAGTCTTCACCGTTCTCAGCCATTGCAAGCCACATCCAGTCAACACCGCCTGTATCAACAGAAGTTAAGTACACTTCACCATTGGAAGCTTCTTTTAACTCTTCACCAAGTTTGGTATAATCATCCCATGTCTTTACAGATTTGTAATCTAATCCGTAAGATTCAAGAAGATCTGCGTTCCAGTACATAACAGTTGCACCTACATGGAAAGGAACACCAAGTCTTGTTCCGTCAGCCTTGGAATAAACATCAAGTCTGGACTGTACCATTGTATCTTCATAAGGAGCAAGTGCATCATTCATAGAATATAACGGGCTGTCATCGCCGGAATAGTTCGGGAACTGTCCGATCTCAATATCGCAAAGGTCAGGAGCACCGGAGCCGGCCTGTAAGGACATCATTAATTTGTTGTGCATATCAGAGTATGGATAAGTACTGAATGTTACCTGGATCTGTTTATCCGGATTCTCCTCGTTCCATTTCTCTACCATCTTGCCATAAAACTCATTGTGCAGGTCTACAAATGACCACATCTCATACTTTGTTCCATCGTCAGGACCTACGGTTGTTACTGCTGTAGGTTCTCCCTCAGCCGGTTCTTCGCTCTCAGCAGCTTCCTCTGTTGTGTCTTCTTCTGCAAAGACATTCACTGCCATACTCATACTGGACACTGCCATAGCTGCAGTCATAAGTAATGCGAACAATTTTCTTCTCTTCATAAAAAGTTCCTCCTTTTTTTGGTTTCCTTTCGCTCTTCCGGTTTCAATGATGCTATTGTACAAACCTCATAATCAATTCGTGTTTTTTTAAAATATATGTCCCGCTTTCTTGTTATGGTTATTTTGCACATTTATTTTATTTTTAGCTCGGTTTATGTTGATATTATATAATTTTTTGCCCGTAAATGTCAAATATATTTTTGATTTATTTTTTATTATTTTAGATTTTAGTAAAATAATGTTTGATATTTATTATCAATCCGACCATATTTCTTCTATTTTCCTATGTTTTTTTCTCCGGTTTTATGATAAAATAAGTAATTAAAACGTATTTTTCTAAAAGTCCTTATTTAGCATTATATATCCGCAAATACATCCAAAAGGAGGTTTTTCACATGAAATCCTGTTCTGTTTCCGATGGTCTTGCCATATTCAAGGCTCTCGGTTCCCCTGTCCGCGTACAGATCCTGCGTCTTATCCAGGAAAAAGAAGGACTGAATATTAAGCAAATTGCACAAAGCCTGAAACTTCCCGTTACAACCCTGTCCCCTCATCTTAATCTTTTGGCCGAAGCCGGACTGATTGAATTCAGGGATGAGGCTCTTACGCACGGAACACAGAAATGCTGCTATTTTGCAAAAGACTGGGATCAGCTCCTGATAAATATGGCGCTTTCCGGTCCTGCTCTGCAGATCTACAGTGCGGAAATCGGTGTGGGACATTTTTCCGATTTCTCAGTAACTCCCACCTGTGGACTGGCAACCTCTACTTCTTTTGTAGGACAGCTAGATCAGCCACGATACTTCATACATCCAGGCAGCCGTCAGGCAAGAATTGTCTGGTTTACCACCGGATATCTGGAGTATATCCTGCCTAACTTCATCCCTGACCACAACGTGATCGAAGAACTGACAGTTTCCTTTGAAATCAGCTCAGAAGCCCCTAAATTCTGTGATATATGGCCTTCTGATATTACTTTCTCCCTGAACGGCGTGATCCTTGGCACCTGGACCAGTCCCGGAGATTACGGAGACCGCAGAGGAAAATATAACCCTTCCTGGTGGTTTCCGTTTCTGAATCAATACGGTTTATTAAAAAAACTGACGATCACTCCTGAAGGCACCTTTCTGGACGCAGAAAAGCTGTCCGATGTTTCCACCGGACAGCTTGCACTCACTGATCAGTCCATTATGAAATTGCGCTTTTCTGTTCTTCCGGGCGCCGAACATCCCGGCGGGTGTACTCTTTTTGGTGCAGGTTTCGGAGATTATAACCAGCATATACGGATTACCATCGGTTATCATCCCGAAACATCTGATTTCTCCGCCTGACTTCAGATTTATATACTGCCCCGAATACTCCCACAGCCATTTATGGCAACAGATATTTCACACCCCATATAGTTTCATTATTGTCACCCTTAGCGCTGAAGCACATCGTATCATTGCCTGCCTCATCGGTCATTTCCAGGTACAACTCCTTGTATAAGTATTTTCACCGAGAGTCACATCAATATATGGTGTGCCTTCTTCTGCTTCCCATTTGCCTTCCAGTTCTTCTCCGGTAACTGTTCCGTCTGCATTGAGTTGGATTTTCTGCGGTTTATGTACTTTATCTGATATGTCTGTGCCATGATTTACCAGATAGAAAGTACCCTGAATTTCATCCTCTGAATATCCATCCTCTTTTAATGTCTCGCCGTCTGTGGCAAATGGCGCAGCAACAAGCCATCCGTCTTTTGTGCGAAACAGCTGGTGTACTCGAGGCTCATGAAGTTCCCCTGTTTTAGCAAACGCTGATGATAGACCAGATATAATTTACCATCTTCATCTTCAAATGCAGTCTGTTCCGCCGGGAGCCATATAGGTTTGGGTAAGACTTTGGGAATGTATAAATTTTCCCATCATTTTCAGTCCATGATCCTTATGCTCCACAAATAAATACATATCCTCCCCTGCTGCATCTGTATAAGTTCCGTCCACAGTATCACAACGGAAAAGACGCATCTGATAACCGCCTTTTGCCTGCAGATTTCCGTAAGATAAAAACAGATAATAATATCCGCTGGTCTTATCATACATAATATGCGGGCCTTCGATGGAGTTGTGATAACCGCCGAGAAGTTTCTTGCCATAATAACTGTCCACATGGTTTTCTTCGTCTGCTTCCGGATAAATCGGATAACCAGTCTCTTCATCAATCTCGATTAAGAAAATACCTCCTGACCAGGAGCCATAAACCATCCACATACGCCCGTCTTCATCATAAAAAACATCCGGATCAATACAGTTTGGCCAGTTATTGTTGTCATAAGACACTGCTGTATATGGCCTCGGGTCTGTTCCCATCAGTTCTTCAATATTACTTTCCTTAACATCATGATAGCTATAGCCAGAGTACAGGAATGTATCCTCATAGTGATACGGACCTTCAATGTCGTCTGCTGTTGCAAGCAGATATTGGATTTCACATAAGAAGATGTGGTGCAGAAATACATCACATATTTTCCCATTTTTTTGTTATAGATGACATCCGGTGCCCACACGGAATAACCACCTTCCTCGTTCTTTCCTACATAAGTAAACGCTGCCGGATCGCCGTCTTCTTCTCCATCAAAAAGATTGTCAAACAGCTTATTCTCTGCGTTGACCCCGGAAGAAAAACCGGTCCAGTTTCTCAGATCTGTAGACTTCGCAGATTCCATATGGGAGCCAAAGATGTAGTAAGTGTCATTGTCTTTGATGACAGATGGATCATGCACAGAAACTCCGGCAGTGAATCCGCCTTTCTTAATCCGGCTCTCAATATCATCTGTGCCTGCTGTTTCTTTTTCGTTTGCCGCATCTGTTGTCTCTGCTGTGCCATCAGCAGCTTCCGCAGCATATATACTCTGTGATCCGAGAAGCATCATTCCTGTCAGCCCCAGGATCATTCCCCATTTTTTCTCATACCAGTTCTCCTGTTTTCCAAATATTATCCCATCTCAGATTTCGTTAATCTTCGTAAGAAAATATCGGTGCGCCTGTTTTTTCATCCCAGCGGATTTTCATCAGCATGGCATGACGGTTTGGATTGTACAGCGGATTCCCTTCAATCTCTGCTTCTGTTCTCGCATGATAAACCATGATCGGGTTTCCTTCTTCGTCTTCAGTAAAGGAATTATGCCCCGGTCCATAGATTCCTCTGGACTCATCTGTACGAAGAACCGGATAACGTTCTTTTGTCCAGGATTTCGGATCAAGAAGATCAGAATTTTCATCTGCTGTAAGCATTCCCATGCAATATGCAGCACCGGTCTCAGATGCAGAATAGGTAAGATAAATCCTGCCGTCATGATGAATGACTGCCGGTCCTTCATTCACCCAGAACCCAACTCTTTCCCAGTCATAATCCGGTGAAGTGAGAAGTACCTGGACGGTTTTCAGTTTATACGGAGTTTCCATTTCACCAATATAAAGGTTGGAAATCTGTTTGCCGACTCCTACCTTCTCAGCCCATACATAGTAATGTTTTCCCTTGTTTTCAAATACTGTTGCATCCAGAGAGAAAGCTTCAAAAGAAAATTCATCTGCATCCGCACGTCCCATCTTACCTTTCTCTGTCCAGACTCCTGTAAGAGGATCTGTATCTGCACATTCCAACACATATGGGCGGATTGCCCAGACATCATCTTTGTCCCCGCCTGCAAAATAGATATACCATTTACCATCCAGATAATGAAGCTCCGGCGCCCAGATATGTTCGCTCATGATTCCTTCTTTGTGTTTCTCCCAAACTGTCACTTCTTCCGCATCCTTCAGTCCTGCCAGAGTTTCGCTTCTTCTCAGCACAATCCGGTCATAGGCCGGTATGGATGCTGTAAAATAATAGTTTCCGTCTGTGTGGCGGTAAACATATGGATCTGCTCTCTGCAGAATCCATGGCTTATTATACTTAAGTTCTTCACTCATTGTGTGTCCCCCTGTTCGCTTTTATTTTAGATTTATATAAATTATTTTTTATATATTTAAAAGTGTACTGCATTTTTCAGAAAATATCAACTATATTTTTTTCTTTTCGTTGCACATTTTTTGCAGATTCGTTATAATTTACCGTAAACGTTACAAAATCATTTTTAACAGAAAGGGAAATCCGTTATGTTATATATTAAAAGTCTGGAGCAGGCGGTTCCTGTCTTCAAAGCTCTTGGTTCTGACATCCGCATACGGCTGATCCAGACTCTCCTTGAGCATCAGGAAATGAATATGAATGAACTGGCTTCCAGTCTGGGGATTACCAACGGTGCCCTGACCAGCCATGTAAAGAAACTCGAAGAAGCCGGAATTCTCGCAATTCTTCCAGAGCATTCCGGCCACGGAAACCAGAAGGTCTGTCGCATTAATGTTGACAAGATCCTGGTTGATATTGCCTCTAACAATGACAGCCCGGCTGAGGACAGTTACTCTATTGACATTCCGATCGGCAACTACTTTAATTATTCTGTCTATCCAACCTGTGGGCTGTCTACTACCGATAATCTCATCGGTGAGGTAGATGATCCTCGTTATTTTGCTCATCCGAGCCATGTAGATGCAAAGATTTTATGGTTTGGACGGGGATTTATTGATTACCGCATTCCAAATATGCTGCCTCCGGGACAGAAGATCGATCGTCTGACACTCTCCTTTGAGATCAGCTCAGAAGCTCCCGGAGTCAACAGTGACTGGCCTTCTGATATTTCCTTTTTCCTGAATAATACAAAGGTCGGAACCTGGACAAGCCCCGGAGATTTCGGTGATGTCCACGGTATGTTCACTCCCGACTGGTGGTTCCCGAACTGGAATCAGTATGGTCTTCTGAAGATGCTTGTCATTGACCGTCACGGTACTTTTATCGATGGATTAAAGATCTCTGATGTGAATACACAGCAGCTCACTTTTACCTCTCAGGATGATATGGTATTCCGTTTCCAGGTGGATGAACCATCTCAGAATATCGGCGGTCTGACACTCTTCGGAAAAGATTTCGGAAACTATAATCAGGATATTAATGTGAAAGTGCATTATACTCCAAATGTATAATTTTACAGAGTATCTGAAAACAGTAAAAGCAAGGAACCGATGTGTTTTGCCACATAGTTCCTTGCTTTTATTTTATATTTCATCTGATTTTCCGATTATTCCCCGCGCATCCAGACTCTCATCTGGTTTCTCCGCGATTGCCCCATGTGTAATACGGCACTGCTGTCATTGTTGTCAGCGTTCTCACCGGTGCAACCTCACTGTACAGAGAATCTCCCACTGTTTCCAGCTTACGTGCTTTGATCTTAAGCAAGACGCAGCCTTCCAGCAGGCCTTCTTTGCAGACTTCCTCTTCCATCTTTGCATCTTCAAAGATGTGGTAAGACTGAAGCAGGCCCGGATTGTCCACACCCTCGAAACAATAAACAATCGGCCCGCGCATAAATGCTACACAGCCGGCATCTTCCCTTACTTTAAGGTTTGCATAAAATCTTGCGGATCTTCATCGGAAAAACAAGTTCTACTTCATCATTTTCCCACACTCTCTTAAAGATCAGATATCCTTTTTCCACATCTGCTGTGATATCCTTCATTTTTCCATTTATACGTACCTGCACAGAACCCGGGCGTACCCAGGATGGGATATGGATTCCCAGGATAGTCTCTTCCTCTGTTTTTCCGGTTATATGATAGGTCACTCTGCCATCCCACGGATAGTTGCTTTCTACGGTTACATCCATCTTATCAAAGTGTGCTTCTGTGCCTGCCGGGATATGAGAATAAACTCCCTCTTCAGTCTCACTCCACAGATATTTGCCAAGAGACATCAGCAGACGCACTACATTGGGAGGACAACATGCACATGTATACCAGCCCGGACGCTCCGGCAGAACATGCTTATATCCATATAATTTTCCGCTGACTCCAGGTTCTGTTTCCAGTGGATTTACATAGAAAAATCTCTTTCCGTCAAGCTGCATTCCGCTGATGATCCCATTATAAAGTGCTCGTTCCATCACATCTGCATAGCGTCCATCCATCACATTATCAAGCATCTTTCTTGCAAAAAATACCAGTCCGATAGATGCACAGGTTTCCGCATAAACGGTGTCATTCGGCAGATCATAATCAATGGTAAATGCTTCTCCGTCTACGGTACTGCCGATTCCTCCGGTGATATACATTCTCTTCTGAGTCATGTTCTCCCAGAGATCACAGCATGCCTGATAGAGTTTTTCATCTTTGTAAAGAGAAGCCAGTTCTGCCATGGCAGTATACATGTAAACTGCACGGACACTGTGTCCTACTGCTTCTTTCTGCTCATAGACAGTAGCATGTACCTGGTTATATTCTCTGTTATGCACATCCATATCAAAGTGAACCCAGCCTCTTTTTTCCCTCTCTTTGACAAAGTAATCCGGATCTTTTCCACGCTGTTCAATAAAATATCTGGCGAGGTCTTTGTAATTTTCTTTTCCGGTCACTTCATAGAGACGCAAAAGTCCCAGCTCGATTTCCTGATGTCCCGGAATCCCCGGTTCTTTGCCTTCTTCTGTTCCAAAACGTTTCCCGATATGTTCTGCCATGCGCTCCATCACATGAAGCAGACGGTCTTTTCCAGTCACCTCATAATAAGCCGCCGCTGCTTCCATCATATGTCCGGCACAGTATAATTCATGGCATTCCTGTAAATTCTGCCAGCGGTGTTCCGGCTCTTTGATTGTGAAAAAAGTATTCAGATAACCGTCATCCTGCTGCGCTTTTTCAATAATTTCAATAACCTTATCTGCACGTTCTTCCAGTTCAGCATCCGGACGGACTTCCAGTGCATACGCACACTTTCCAGCCATTTGGCAACATCACTGTCCTGGAAAACCATTCCGTAAAACTCACCCTCTTCCAGTCCTGCTGCAATGCGGAAGTTTGCCAGTGCATGGCTTTTCTCCACTCCCGGAATCTCATCATTTAATATTTTCTCCTGATAAGGAATTACTGTATCCATTACCAGTTCCTGATATCCCTGCCAGAATTTATCCGTTACTTTTACCTTATTTAATAACCCTTCTTTTAAACCATCTTTCATTTCTGCGCCTCCCATTTTGCGGAAGATCCGGACATTTTCGCACCTTCTGTACAGCACGCAGTTCCACAAAGCATCCGCAGAGCCTGCACATCCCACTCATTAATCGTTCACAGGAGCTGCATATGCCAAGCCTTTTTTCATAGGTCTGCTGATCTACTTTCAACTCTTCATCCATACGCTGAATATAACGTGACAGATCCTCATAAAAAGCTTCTTCATTCTTCTGTCCGGGCAAACATTTCCTGCACACACGCAGCTTCCCATTCATACCTCAGTCTCCTTTTTATTCCCATATATAAATGTTCACAGAAAATGCCTGCCTGTTATCTTACTTCCAGATGAAGAACACTGCATTTAGGAATTGTGAATCTGATTCCTTCTGCTGTTTTTTCTACTTCGTTAAATTCTTTTACACGAACCTGATCCGGTGTTTCGAAGGTATTCATTTCGTGCATTTCACCGTGTACAATCTCACCTTTAACTTCATTTACCTGATAGTCTGTAAGGATAGTTCTGATTTCATAATCTTTATCCAGTGACAGGTTTGTCAATGTGATATGTACAGCTCCATCTTCTGCTACAGATACAGATTCTGTCAGGTTCGGTACCTGCCACTCTTCTTCCACACCGATGGTTTCTGTTTCGATAGAACTGTCTACAAGCATTGCATCCTGAATGATATTTGTACATATCAAATACATGATAGGTTGGTGTCAGGATCATATCAGCACCATCTGTAAGGATAACGGACTGAAGAACATTTACGATCTGCGCAAGGTTTGCCATCTTTACTCTGTCACTGTGTTTGTTAAAGATATTCAGAGTGATACCTGCGATCAGGGCATCTCTCATTGTGTTCTGCTGATACAGGAAGCAGGTTGTGCTGGTTCACTGTGTACCATGCGCCCACTCGTCAACGATCATACCGATCTTTTTTCTCAGGATCATATTCGTTCCAATGATATGTCCGTGACGCTCGATCAGAGTTTCCATAAAGAGCGCTTTATTCAGACTCTTATACCATACCTTATCATCAAAATCTGTAGCACTTCCCTTGATCTCCCATCCTTCCGGATGTACATAATAATGAAGAGAAAGACCATCCATATTTCCGTGAAGTTCTTTCAGACAATGATTATGTGTAGTCTTTAATACTTCTGAAGTCCACTCATAATCATCTACATTTGCACCGCAACAGATTTTATGGATAGGATGATCAGGATGATAATTGCGGACATAAGTCTGATAACGGCGGTATTCATTTGCATAGAAGTCAGGATTCATATTTCCGCCGCATCCCCAGTTTTCATTTCCAACTCCAAAGAAATCCAGTTTCCATGGTTTCTCATGTCCGTTTTTCTTACGGAGGTCAGCCATCGGAGAAACACCCTCGAATGTGATATATTCTACCCATTCAGACATTTCCTGAACTGTTCCGCTTCCCAGGTTACCATTAACATAAGCTTCGCAGCCAAGCTGCTCACAGAGTTCAAAAAATTCATGTGTACCAAAGCTGTTATCCTCTACCACACCGCCCCAGTGTGTGTTTGATCATTTTTTTACCGTGTTTCCTTTGGTCCGATACCGTCTTTCCAGTGGTATTCATCTGCGAAGCATCCACCCCGGCCAGCGAAGTACCGGAATCCTGATATGCTTCAGTGCTTCTACTACGTCTGTACGCATTCCGTTCTTGTTCGGAATCGGGGAATCCTCACCTACATAGATTCCTTCATAGATACATCTTCCCAGATGCTCTGAGAAATGTCCGTAAATCTCTTTGTTGATTTTGCTCTGTTTCTTTGATGGATTAATTACAAGCTTAGTCATTTTTACCTCCAAAGTTTATGATTTCAGGTTTTTATTTTACCTTTTTCTAAAATAATATACTTTATTTTGCTTTTTCATTATACACAACTTCTGTCTGATATTCAATATATTTTCTGCAGAATTGCTATGATAATTTTGTATAAGAGTTACTGTTCACATACCACTATCCCGCGAAGTGTTTTGGCATGAATATGCCAAAATCCCGAGACATACAAAGCCAAAAATTCCATTGCCGCAGGCAATCTGGAATGAATTTTGGCTAAGTTACTGTGAACGGAGTGAACAGTAACTTATAAGAAGGAGTCCTGCCCATATAACTTTATTCTGTTACAGAAACATTACGGAGTAATTTCCTGCAATAGAAATAAAAAGAGCCACAACAGATTTCATATCCATCTGTTGCAACTCTCTCATTTACAGTCCTACATTCCCACTGTTCATCCCTTCTTTGCTGTCCTTATCAAGAGGCAGCCAGTCCAGGACTTTCTTAATATAACGATTCCAGAAATCCCACTCATGTGCTCCCGGACCTTCCTCGTAAGTTACATCCACACCCAGTTTCTGCATGGTATCTCTGAACTTACGGTTCGGAGGAAGAAGCGGATCATCCAGTCCACAGGCAAGGTACATATGCGGAAATGGGATTCCATCTTTTTTCATATTTTCAGCAATCCATTCCGGATTGATCTCACAGTCTTTGATCCGGGACAGATCTCCAAATACACTCTCCAGAAAACTTTTTTTCTCAAAGAACATAGGAGAACTGTCATCTGCTGTCCCCATTTTTTCAAGTATCACGGCTGAAGAAAGGCCTGCGATATATCCGAATGTATCATGGTATTTCAGACCATTTCGGATTGCACCGTATCCTCCCATAGATAACCCGGCGATAAATGTATCTTCTTTTTTGTGGGATAACGGAAACATTCTTCGTGTGATCTTTACAAGTTCTTTTCCAATAAATTCACTGTAGTTTTCATTTGCATTCGGATGATCCATATAGAACATATTTGCTCCGGAAGGCATAATTACTGCCAGATTCTTTTCTTCTGCCCATCGCTTAATACATGTTCCTGTTACCCAGTCTGTGTAATTTCCCATTACTCCGTGAAGCAGA
>ENA-OQCF01000596-OQCF01000596.1-human-gut-metagenome-genome-assembly--contig:-NODE-596-length-13709-cov-2.393388_pt1 | contig 13709 bp, 17 predicted proteins | sample MGYA00242756_ERZ504573 | MGnify/ENA primary metagenome ERZ504573 (study PRJEB26092, sample SAMD00036240) | human gut metagenome | host: Homo sapiens | study: EMG produced TPA metagenomics assembly of... | reverse complement strand
CCAGTAGCCAAGTTGACTTCCAGCACCTGACCGATGTTCATACGGGAAGGAACGCCCAGGGGGTTCAGCACGATATCCAGCGGGGTGCCGGTCAGGAGGAACGGCATGTCCTCCTGCGGCAGAATGCGGGAAACAACGCCCTTGTTGCCGTGACGGCCTGCCATCTTATCGCCAACGCTGATCTTACGCTTCTGGGCGATATAGACGCGCACGCAGGTGCGCACGCCGGGCTGCAGCTCGTCAGAGTTTTCGGGGGTAAAGACCTTAACATCCACAACAATGCCGTAAGCACCGTGGGGAACGCGCAGGGAGGTATCACGTACTTCCCGTGCCTTTTCGCCAAAGATGGCGCGCAGCAGGCGCTCTTCGGCGGTCAGTTCGGTTTCACCTTCGGGGTAACCTTACCAACCAGAATATCGCCGGTCTTGACTTCGGCACCGATGCGGATAATGCCGCGGTCGTCCAGATCCTTCAGGGAATCATCGCCGACGTTGGGGATATCACGGGTCACCTCTTCAGGTCCCAGCTTGGTATCGCGGGCTTCGCTCTCGTACTCCTCAATGTGGATAGAGGTGTAGATATCCTCGCGGACCAGCTTTTCGTTCAGCAGAACAGCGTCCTCATAGTTGTAGCCTTCCCAGGTCATGAAGCCGATCAGAGCGTTCTTGCCCAGAGAGATCTCGCCGTCCTTGGTGGCGGGGCCGTCAGCCAGAACGTCGCCCTTCTTGACAACATCGCCCACATAGACGGCGGGGCGCTGGTTGACGCAGGTTCCTGGTTGGAGCGCATAAACTTAATCAGTTCATAGGTATCGGCGGAGCCATCTTCCAGACGGACAACGACCTTATCTGCGTCAACGCTTTCAACGGTGCCGTCATGGGCAGCCAGCACGCAGACACCGGAGTCGGTAGCAGCCTTGTATTCCATGCCGGTAGCAACCAGAGAGCGCTGGGTAACCATCAGAGGCACAGCCTGACGCTGCATGTTGGAGCCCATCAGAGCACGGTTACAGTCATCGTTTTCCAGGAAGGGAATGCAGGCGGTAGCCACAGAAACCATCATTCGCGGAGAGACATCCATGAAATCGACCTGTTCACGGGCAAATTCCTGAATGTCGTTGCGATGACGGCCGGAAACGCGGGGACGGACAAAGCAGTTGTTCTCGTCCAGCGGTTCGTTGGCCTGTGCCACGATGTATTCATCTTCAACGTCGGCGGGCATATAAACAACTTCATCGGTAACAACGCCGGTTCCTTTATCCACGCGGCGGTAAGGTGCCTCAATGAAGCCGTACTTGTTGATCTTGGCGAAAGATGCCAGATAGGAGATCAGACCGATGTTGGAACCTTCGGGCGTCTCAATCGGGCACAGACGGCCATAGTGGGTATAATGAACGTCGCGGACTTCGAAGCCTGCGCGGTCACGGGACAGACCGCCGGGGCCCAAAGCGGACAGACGGCGCTTATGGGTCAGCTCAGACAGCGGGTTGTTCTGGTCCATGAACTGAGACAGTGGGCTGGAACCGATGAACTCACGGATGGCAGCCACGACCGGGCGGATGTTGACCAGGCTCTGCGGGGTGATCTCGCCGGATTCCTGGTTCTGCAGGGTCATGCGCTCACGCACAACGCGCTCCATACGGGCAAAGCCGATGCGGAACTGGTTCTGCAGCAATTCGCCAACGCTGCGCACGCGGCGGTTGCCCAAGTGGTCAATTTCATCGGTCACGCCGATGCCATGGTCAAGGCCCAGCAGGTAGTTGACGGAAGCAAAGATATCGTCAACGGTAACGGTGCGGCTGATGAGCTTATCATGATTCTTGGTCAGCAGTTCTTTCTGCTCTTCCGGATCGGAGGTAGCATCCAGAATCTTACGGATTTCGGCGAAGGAAGCGCGCTCGTTGATGCCGCATTCCTTCACGTCAAAGCTGAAGAAACTCTGGGCATCGACACAGCCGTTGGAGAACACGATCACATTGATCGGATCCTGGCCCTTGCGCTCCACGATAACAGTAACGCGGGAAACACCGGCGTTATCAATTTCAACAGCCTTTTCGTGGCTGATGCGCTCGCCCTTGGCGGCCAGCAGTTCGCCGGTCAGCGGGGCAATGATGTCCTCGGCAGTCTTATAGCCCGCAATACGGCGGGACAGGCACAGCTTGTTGTTCATCTTGAAGCGGCCAAAACGAGCCAGGTCGTAACGGCGCGGATCAAAGAACAGCAGGTTGATGTGGCTGCGGGAGCTTTCCACCGTCGGCGGCTCGCCGGGGCGCAGCTTGCGGTAGCACTCCAGCAGGGCTTCCTCTGTGGAATGGGTGATATCCTTTTCCAGGGTGGCGTTGATTTTGGGTTCAGAATCGCCGAAGTACTGACGGATCTGCTCATCGGTGCCAAGACCCAGTGCGCGCAGGAAGGTAGTAACCGGCAGCTTGCGGTTTTTATCAATGCGCACATAATATACATCGGAAGAATCGGTTTCGTATTCCAGCCATGCGCCGCGGTTGGGGTTCATGGTTGCGGTGAAAAGGTCCTTGCCGGTACGGTCCTTGCTGGAAGCATAGAACACGCCGGGCGAACGAACCAGCTGGCTGACGATAACACGTTCTGCACCGTTGGAGATGAAAGTGCCGGAATCCGTCATGAGCGGGAAATCGCCCATGAAAATTTCCTGTTCCTTCACTTCGCCGGTGCTTTTGTTCAACAGGCGCGCAGTGACATAAAGCGGCGCAGCATACGTTGCGTCACGCTCTTTACATTCTTTAATGGTATATTTGGGGTGCTTGTCCAGACGGTAATCGACAAATTCCAGCGAGAGATTCCCGGTGTAATCCTCGATCGCGTCAATGTCGTGGAACACTTCGCGCAGGCCCTCGTCCAGGAACCAGTTATAAGAGTTTTTCTGGATCTCGATGAGGTTGGGCATGCCAATCACTTCGTTGATGCGGGAAAAGCTCATTCTGGAGGTTCGACCGTTTTGTACGGGCTTGACCTTTACCATAAAATGCGACCACTCCTATTCCGTTCAGATTTGTTTTTGGCAAAAGCGCTCCGCCGAAGCAATGATTTTCTTGGAACATTCGTCGTTTTTAACAAAGTTTGAAAAAACGCGAAAAAATCAAAATTCCTTTAGGGCGCTCTATTCCATTTTGTGATACTATGCCAGTATACCAGCCAAAAAGCTGATTGTCAAGGGCTCTTTTGGCATTTTGCGTGTTTTTTTATCAGGCAATTGAACGCCCGGCTGCGTGTCGCATTTCTTTTGGCAAAGTGCTATTTTTGCATTTCTTTTGCCACTTGACAAATCCTTGAAATGCCGCTAATTGGCACAATGCCCAATTACCTTGTGTGTTTTTTGTATGGGTTGCAGCCTGCGTTTTTTCTGCGTTTTCCCGGTTTTTACGTTTTGCAAACAAAAAGTGCCCTTCCCGCCGTTATCCGTGTGCAGGTGGGCACTCGTCTGTTTTTGGTGTTATGCGTTTGATGCCGGGCCCGCCACACGGGTATTTACACCAGCTCCACCCGGTATTTTTGCAGCCAGTAATTCAGCTGCACAAACCAGGCAATGGTCTGCGGGGTGGTCATCAGCTGGCCATACCAGGGGGTCGCAGTCTCGGCAGCGGTCAACAGCTGTTCCAGCGCTGCCCTCTTGGCAATACGCAGCAGCGGGGCATCCGGGTCCTGCATCGCACTGCGCAGCATGGCGCTGACAGCGTTCAAATACGCCGGGTTCCATGTTTTAGGGTAGGGGCTCTTTTTTCGCCACAACACTTCCGTGGGCAGCACGCCCTGCATCGCCTGGCGCAGCAGGCCTTTTTCGTGGCCCTCGTAATCCTTATATTCCCACGGCACGCTGTACAGGTATTCCGCAATGCGGTAATCGCAGAACGGCACGCGCACTTCCAGCCCGCTGTACATACTCATTCGGTCCTTGCGGTCCAAAAGGGTCTGCATAAACCAGTTAAAGTTCAGGGCAAACATCTGGCGCATCCGTTGTTCCAGGGGATCCAGACCGGGGCGGATGGAAGTTTGCTCCAGCGTGGCGCGGTAGCCTTCATCAATATACGCCGCCGGGTCAATGCCGCCGAACACCTCCGGCTTAAAAAAGCTGACCCTGTATGCCGTGCTCTGCGCCCAAGGAAAGCCATACCGCTCCCGCACGGTCTTATCCCTGTACCAGGGGTAACCGCCAAATATCTCGTCCGCGCACTCGCCGGAAAGTGCCACGGTGGCTGTTTTACGGATCTCACGGCAGAACAGCAGCAGCGAGGAGTCCACATCCGCCATACCGGGCAGGTCGCGGGCGTCCACCGCTTCCAGCAGGGCGGCGGCCAGTGCTTCGCTGTCCAGCGTTACCCAGGTATGCTGCGCGTTCAAGAACTGGTTCATGGTGCGGATATACGGCGCATCCGGCTGGGCTGGAAATGGGTGGCGTGGAAGTACTTTTTGTTATCCTGATAACCGACCGAGAAAGTCTGCAGCGTTTTGCCCCGCGCCGTAAAGTGGGAATCCGCGATTGCCGAAATCAGGCTGGAATCCAGCCCGCCGGAAAGGAAGGTTGCCACCGGCACATCCGATACCAGCTGCCGCGTGACGGCATCCATCACCAGGTCCCGCACTTTGGCTGCGGTGTGGGTAAAATCATCGGGGTGTTCGTGGTCGGTCAACTGCCAGTAGCGGCGCACGGTGAGGCGCGGCGCACCAACTGTGGCACAGTGTATTCCGCGCAGCAGCCGGGCTTCAATTCCTGCACATTACGGAACACCCCGCACCCCGGCGTGCGGCCAGGGCCGAGCAGCAGCACATCGGCCAGCCCATGGGCATCCACCTGCGGCGGGATCTCCGGGTGGCAGAGCAGCGTTTTCAGCTCGGAAGCAAAGATCAGGCTGTCCCCGCGCAGGGCATAGAACAGCGGCTTGACCCCGATGCGGTCCCGCGCCAGAAAGAGCTTTTGCGCCCGCTGCTGCCACACAGCAAATGCAAAAATACCGTTCAGCTTTTCCAGACAATCCGGCCCCCACTGGGCAAAAGCATGTAACAAAACCTCAGTATCGGAATGGCTTACAAAGCGATGGCCCAGAGCCGCAAGCTGAGCGTGCAGCTCCGGCGTGTTGTACAGCTCGCCGTTGTACACCAGAATGTATTTCTCCCCGCCCTGATCCAGCACCATGGGCTGGCAGCCGTTTTCCAGATCCACCACAGCCAGCCGCGCATGGATCAGCGCCGCATGGCCGTGCAGGTATATTCCCCGCTGGTCCGGCCCGCGGCGTGCAAGGCTTTTCTGCATTCGGCAGTAAGCTGGGTAGTTGGCTGCAATCTTATTTGGGTCCGCGCTGATCTGTCCGGCAATTCCACACATCGTTATCCCCTCCCCTATATCATCAGGGTAATCGTATGCTGTGGCTTTGTCATTTATGCCTGCTGCACACAAAAATACACCCGCACCGCCGGGCAAACAGCAGTACGGGTGCAGATGATTTTAATTTGCTATTTCTATTCTTATTCTATATAAGAATCACGGCATCAATCCAGGAAGTCGCGCAGCTTTTTGCTGCGGCTGGGGTGGCGCAGCTTGCGCAGGGCTTTTGCTTCGATCTGGCGGATACGTTCACGGGTAACGTTGAACTCCTTGCCCACCTCTTCCAGCGTGCGGGGGCGGCCATCTTCCAGGCCAAAGCGCAGGCGCAGGACCTTTTCTTCACGCGGGGTCAGGGTTTTCAGCACATCGGCCAGCTGCTCTTTCAACAGGGTCTGGCTGGCGCTTCGGCGGGAACGGGGGCTTCCTCATCGGGGATAAAGTCGCCCAAGTGGCTATCTTCCTCCTCACCGATGGGGGTTTCGAGGCTGACGGGTTCCTGTGCCACGCGCATAATCTCGCGCACTTTGTCCACCGGCATATCCAGGCGCTCGGCAATTTCTTCAGCGCTGGGCTCATGGCCGTTTTCGTGCAGCAGTTGGCTGGAAACCTTTTTGACCTTGTTGATGGTTTCCACCATATGCACAGGGATACGGATGGTGCGGGCCTGATCCGCAATGGCGCGGGTGATGGCCTGGCGGATCCACCACGTTGCATAGGTGGAGAACTTGAAGCCCTTGGTATGGTCAAACTTTTCAACCGCTTTGATCAGACCCAGGTTACCTTCCTGGATCAGGTCCAGGAACTGCATGCCGCGGCCCACATAGCGTTTTGCAATGGAACTACCAGACGCAGGTTGCTTCGCTCAGGCGCTGCTTGGCGCGTTCGCCGTCCTTGCCGCCTTTCTGGATATCCAGGGCCAGCTGCACTTCCTCATCGGGGGTCAGCAGAGGCACGCGGCCGATCTCTTTCAGGTAAACCTTAACGGGGTCATCGATGGTAATGCCGTCCGAGGTAACGGCATCCTCAAAGTCATCCATCCCCTCCTCGCCCATATCGGCCACAGCGGACATATCAGTGGCGTCATCATCCACCACTTCAATGCCGTTGCTTTCCAGCTCTTCATACAGCTTTTCCATCTGCTCCGCGTCAATAACACGGCTGCTTTCTTCCATAGCGTCACTGATTTCGGTGCTGGTCAATTTGCCTGCACGGCGGCCCTGTTCAATCAGGTTGCGAATCGAATCTTTCTTTTCTGCCATAAGTAGTTTCTCCTTTGGTTTTTATTCTGCCCATCTTACTGGAACGGGATAAAACAACATGGTTTTGGCCGGGTGGAAATTATTCTTCCGGCGGGCGTTCGCCCACTTTTTTGCGGGCAAGGGCGGCAAATTTCTGCCGGAATTCATCGTCTGTGGTGCCTGCCACCTGGGCGCTTTCGGGGTTTGCGGTCTGCAAACGATCCAGCAGCATATCAATATCCCGGCGGGTCAGGCGGGTATCGGCGTTTTGGGCCTGGGCCAGCATCACCTGGCTGTAGGCTTTTTCCTCCAACAAGGGGGAAAGGGTCGTGGCGTTGGCGGGCTGGCCGCGGGCGGCGCAGTCGTAAATCGCCTTGATTGCCTGCTGCATTTCCGGCAGCACCACCATGCCAAGGTTCGCCGCTCCCGGATGTAGGGGATGGCGCCGGCATCCTGCAGCATAGCCGCCACAAGCTGGCGGGCGGCGCTTGCGGCCCCTAGGGCAGCTTCGCCCCCGCGGTCATAGGGCACGCGGATATCCGCCGCAATCCCCTGGCGGGAAAGTTCGTTCTGCTCTTTGCGGCGCGCCCTGCGCCCGGCCCCGCGCACGGCGCTTTCCAGCTGGACCAACACAGCCTTTTTATCAATGCCGGTCTGCTCCGCAATGCGCCCGGCATACACATCCCGCGCCGTGGGGCTGACCGCGCTGCCTGCCAGAATGCCGATGGCTTCATCCACATATTGCAGGCGCTGGGCATCGTTGCGCAGGTCATATTTTTTCACTGCCTTAGCCAGCTTGAACTCCAGCGGGGTTGCGGTGCCTTCCAGCACGGCTTCAAACCGGTCGCGGCCATAGGTGCGGATAAATTCATCCGGGTCCTTGGCACCGGGGATGTTCAGCACCCGCACCTGCAAATTGGTACCGGAAAACAGCGCCAAACTGCGCTCCGTTGCCTTCTGGCCTGCTTCGTCCGAGTCATAGCTCAGCACCACTTCATCGGCGTATTCCGTCAGCAGCTTGACCTGCTCCGGCGTCAAAGCCGTGCCGCAGGCACAGACAGCGGTATCAAACCCGGCTTCGTGCATCGAGATGACGTCCATATACCCTTCGCAGAGGATATACCGCTTGGACGTTGATTTTTTTGCCACATTCAGCGCAAACAGCGTGCGGGATTTGTGGTAGACCATCGTTTCTGGCGAGTTGATGTATTTCGGCTTGGAATCATCCATCACGCGCCCGCCGAACGCAATGATATTGCCCCGCACATCAATGATGGGCACCATCACGCGGTGGCGGAAGATATCATACAGATTGCCCTTGGCGCTACGCTTGACAAGGCCGGAGGATTCCAATTCCGGCTCGGTAAAGCCGCGGTGGCGCAGGTAGTGCAGAAGGCCGACAAAATCTTCCGGTGCATAGCCCAGGCCAAACCGGCGGATGGCCGCATCCGAAAGACCGCGTTTTTCGCGCCAGTAGCGGCGGGCCATGGCGGCTTCCGGCGTTGGGGCGTTGAGCTGGTCATAAAAATAGCGCGCGGCGTTGCGGTTAATCTCCAACAGGCGGGAGCGGGAACGGCTTTCCTGGTCGTCCTCCTCCGGCATGGGCATCCCGGCGCGGCCCGCCAGCTGTTTAACAGCTTCCACATAGCCCAGGTTGGAAATTTGCGCACAAAGTTAATCACATCCCCCGCCGCACCGCAGCCAAAGCAGTAAAAACTTTGGGTATCCGGGTAGACGGTAAACGAAGGGGTTTTCTCGTTATGGAAAGGGCACAGCCCGGTATAGGTCCGCCCGCGATGACGCAGCTGCACATATTGGCCGATTACTTCGGTAATATCATTGCGTGCAACCACTTCCTGTATGTATTCCTGTGGGATCAATGGGACTCCGGGCCTCCTTTCGCGTATATATCGTAGCGGGCGCACAATGTGCGCCCCTTCGGGGCGGGCGGCAGTGCTCTAACATACTGCCAATTTTATAGCACCTGCCACTTTTGCGGCACAAACAGCTCCTCAAACAGGCGGGTAGCAAATTCATCGCTCATGCCGGAAATATAATCCGCCACGGCACGGTCCATTCCCTGGTGATATGCCACCTGCATATAAAAATTAGGCATCAGCGTGGGTCCGCGCAAAGGCGCTCATACAGCGCTTCGATCATCTTGTCCACTTTTTTCTCTTCGCGCTTGGCATCCTTGTCCACATACACCGTGCTGTACATAAAGTCTTTCAGCACACCGTATGCTTCCTCCACTTCGGGGGAAAACTGCATTTTCCCATTTTTGCAGTTTGCGCTGTTTGCCACAAGGTCGGTGATCATTGTGGTGATGCGCCGGGATTTGGTATCTCCCAGCACCTGCACGGCATCCCGCGGCAGGGCGATGGGGTTCAGCACACCGGCGGCCACGGCATCCTCAATATCATGGTTCAAAAAGGCAATGTGGTCCGCATAGCGCACGGTACAGCTTCCATCGTGCGGCCCAGGCGCCTTTGGTGTGGGTAATAATCCCGTTGCGCACCTCCCAGCAAAGGTTCAGGCCCTTGCCGTCCTTTTCCAGGTAGTCCACCACCCGCAGGCTTTGGCGGTAGTGGGTAAACCCGCCGGGGCACAGCCGGTTCAGTGCGCGCTCCCCCGCGTGGCCGTATGGGGTGTGGCCAAGATCATGCCCCAGGGCAATGGCTTCGGTCAGGTCCTCATTCAGCCGCAGGGCGCGGGCAATGGTTCGGGCAATCTGGCTGACTTCCAGCGTGTGGGTCAGCCGGGTGCGGTAGTGGTCGCCCTCCGGCGAAAGAAACACCTGTGTTTTCTGCTTCAACCGCCGGAAACTTTTACAGTGCAAAATTCTGTCCCTGTCACGCTGGTAGCAGGTCCGCAGGTCATCTTCCGGTTCCGGGGTGCGGCGGCCAAAGCTCTGCTCACTTAAAGCGGCATAGGGGCTTAAGGTCAGGCGTTCAATTGTCTGGGTCTCTTCCCGCACAGTCACGGCGCAGCTCCTTTCCCCTATCCGGTTCCCCGTTGGCATATCATGCCCAAAAACGGCTCTCTATATTATAAATACGATAAAAAGCCGCCAAACACTTGTATGAAATGTAAAAATTTCATGGGAAATTCTGCTTTCTTGCCAGAAATGACTGCGCAGCATCAAAAAGCTGCGTAAAGTGGTTTGCTGATCGTCACTTCGGCACTGCCGCGGGTCAGCTCGCTCAGGTCATGGCACAGGGCTTCTTCGGTTCCGGCAGGCATGCGCCAGCGCAGGGTCACAGCGTCGGCATACTCCGGTTCCTGCAGTTTGGCCCCGGCGGCTGCGATCATCCGCTGGGCCTGTTCAAACTTGGGGTATGGCACGGTCACGGCGCAATCCGTCACCAGCCGCATGCTGACAATATCCGCCTGCTGCAAGGCTCCGGATGCCGCCGCGGTGTAGGCCCGCACCAGCCCGCCGGTACCCAGCAGAACTCCGCCAAAGTACCGCGTAACCACCACGATCACATCCGAAAGCCCCGCATGGCCGATGGCTTCCAGCACGGGGGTACCGGCGGTTTTGGCGGGTTCGCCGTCATCACTGTAACGGGTGCGGCCGCCCTCGCGCAGAACATAGGCATACACATTATGCCGCGCGGTGCGGTTGGCCGCTTTGATGCGGTTCAGGTGGGCAAGGGCAGCTTCCTCGGTATCGGCAAACGCAGCGGAAGCAATAAAGCGGGAGCGCTTTTCTTCATATTCAAAGGTGGAAATACCGCGGATCGTTTGATAGTCCGGCATAGGGGTTCTCCTTTGAGATGCAAGATGATGTATTTGAAAAAATACCGCAGATGTTACCATCTGCGGTATACAAAACCTTAATGCAATTACTTGCCAGCCTTGTTGGCGTAGCGGCGCTTAAAGCGCTCAACACGTCCGCCGGTGTCAACCAGCTTCTGCTTGCCGGTGTAGAAGGGATGGCACTTGCTGCAAACTTCAACGCGGATCTCCGGCTTGGTATCGCGGGTATGGATCACGTTGCCGCATGCGCAGGTAATGGTGCAATCCACATAGTTGGGATGAATACCCTGCTTCATTTTCATTTCACCTCTTTCTCGATCATGACTAAAGGGAGCCATACTTGATATATGTGCTCATCACAATCTTCGAATTTCGGCTACCAGCAGACGCCATCCTGTGCGTGTGGAGCAGCCTCTGAACGATTGCTAGAGTATTTTACCAGAGTTTTTGTGCTTTGTCAAGTAGTGCGGGCAATCTTTTGCGGCGGCAAATTGCCAGCAAAAGTGCAATCATTTATATGCCCATCCGGGACGTCCAGGACGCCGTCTCCTACTGTGGGGCAAAGTACATCATACGTTTTTTTGTATCTGCTCCGGTAAGTTTCCGGCGGAGTCGGGTATCCCCCGCCCTACTGGGTGTTTGTGGGTTGGCCGCACACAATAAAATGCTCTGTAGGAAACGGTCTTGACCGTTCCGGGGCCTTGTAGCAGATGCCGCAACAATTTTCCGCAAACCTTTGGCTCCCCTTCGAGGGGAGCCGTCGCCGAAGGTGACTGAGGGGTGATTCCCCAAGCGGAGCCTGAAAATGCGCGTTATTTCCTCACTGCGGCGGCTAGGGGCTGCATACAAAAAAGGCCGTCTGCGTATTACAGCAGGCGGCCCAAAAGCGCCAAACCTATGGAATCACATTATGCCAGCAGCGGCTTAACGGCAGCGGCCAGTTCTTCTTTCTTGGCTTCGGCTTCGGCCAGGTCTTTGCCCTTGGTGGTAAAGTAGGTCTTGATCTTCGGCTCGGTGCCGGAGGGGCGCACCACAACGGTGCAGCCGGATGCCAGGGTGTAGATCAGCACGTTGGCGGCGGGCAGACCGGTCTCTTCAGGCTTTTTATAGTCCACAACCTTTACAACGGCGTCACCGCCAAAGTCCTTGGGCGGGTTCTCGCGCAGGCCGGACATAATGCCCACCATCTTGTCCATGCCGGACAGGCCCGGGAACTCAAAGCTGTCAACCTTGTTCAGGTAGCGGCCATACTCGGCGTAAATGCGCTCCAGCTCTTCCTTGATGGAACTGCCCTTTGCGCGGTAATAAGCAGCCATTTCGCAAATCAGCATAGAGCCGATGATGGCATCCTTATCGCGGACGTAAGGACCAGCCAGGTAGCCATAGCTTTCCTCAAAGCCAAAGATGAAGCGGTCAACCTGACCAGCAGCTTCCAGCTTGGCGATCTGATCGCCGATCCACTTAAAGCCGGTCAGCACATTGCGCACTCAACACCGTAATGCTCGGCCACCTTGTCCGCCAGCGGGGTGGACACGATGGACTTGCACATGACGGGGTCTTTGGGCATGGTCCCCTGCTCAATGCGGCCCGCGCAGATGTAATCCAGCAGCAGAACGCCGACTTCGTTGCCGGAAAGCAGCTCATAGCTGCCATCCTTGCACTTAACGGCAATGCCAACGCGGTCAGCATCGGGGTCAGTGGCCAGCATCAGGTCTGCACCAGACTTTTCGGCCAGTTCCAGGCCAAGGCGCAGAGCCTCGAAAATTTCGGGGTTGGGGTACGGGCAGGTGGGGAAATTGCCGTCCGGCTTTTCCTGTTCCGGCACAACGGTGATATCGGTAATGCCGATGTCATGCAGAACATGGGTGACCGGAACCAGGCCGGAGCCGTTCAGCGGGCTGTAAACCAGCTTCAGGCCGGCGGTCTTGCAGATACCGGGACGGATGGAGCGGGCTTCGATTGCTTCGTACAGGGCGTTGATGCAGTCATCGCCAACGTATTCGATGATGCCCTTTTCCAGCCCCTCGGCAAACGGCATGGTTTTGGCGCCCGTCAGGATGTCGGTCTTCTGGATTTCGGCGTACACGATGTCAGCGGCCTCATCGGTCATCTGGCAGCCATCGGGGCCGTAGGCCTTATAGCCGTTGTACTTGGCCGGGTTGTGGGATGCCGTTACCATGATACCGGCGTTGCAGTTATAATACCGGGTAGCAAAGCTCAGTGCGGGAACCGGCATCAGGGCGCTGTAAATGCGCACCTTTACGCCGTTGGCGGCCAGAACTTCGGCAGCAGCCTTGGCAAACACATCGCTCTTGATGCGGCTGTCATAGCTGATAGCAACGGTCTGGGTGCCGCCCTGGGTCTTGACCCAGTTGGCAAGGCCCTGGGTAGCCTGGCGCACAACATACACGTTCATGCGGTTGGTACCGGCGCCGATCACACCGCGCAGACCGGCAGTGCCGAACTTAAGGGCAACGGCAAAACGATCCTGAATGGCAGCGTCATCGTTCTGAATCGATTCCAGCTCCGGCTTCAGGTCGGGGTCATCCAGGTTGGCAGCAATCCAACGGCTGTACATTTCTTTATACATTTTGGACACCATCACTTCTTACCCTGTAAAAGTTTTGGGTAAATTCACTTGTTCAAATTAAATATATCAATTTTAGTTTGCGTTGTCAATCAAAAAAAGCTGGCATTCCGGCTTTTTGCCGGGGCTTTGCCTGTTTTTTACCCTACAGCGTCAAGGCAGATTTTGGGCACAAAAAATATGCTTGCCGCCGCGGGCGGAACAGGATATACTGAAAATAATCAAAGTACGCAATTTGTTGAAAAAAGGAGTTGCTGCGCCATGTATGCACACGTTGTCAGCCTGGGGGTAACGGGGCTGGATGGCTACCCCGTTACCGTGGAAACCCACATCAGCGGCGGTCTGCCCAAATTTGCCATGGTGGGCCTGCCGGATTCCGCCGTGAAGGAAAGCAGTGAGCGGGTGCGCAGCGCCATCAAAACCTGAACTGCCCCTGGCCCGCCAGCCATGTTACCGTCAACCTGGCCCCCGCCGATGTGCGCAAGACCGGCAGTTTGTATGACCTGCCGGTGTTCATCGGCATTTTGGCGGCGCAGCAGTACATCCCACAGCCAGAGCCGCACCAGGCATTTTTGGGTGAACTTGGGCTGGATGGCACACTGCGCCCCATTGCCGGTGCCCTGCCCATGGCCCTTGCCGCCCAAAAAGGCGGGCGTGACCGAGCTGTTTGTTCCTGCCGAAAAACGCCGCCGAAGCCGCCGTGGCCGAGCAGCTGACAGTTTACCCCGCCCGCAGCGCTGCGGATGTGATCCGCCACCTGGCGGGGC
>ENA-OQCF01000593-OQCF01000593.1-human-gut-metagenome-genome-assembly--contig:-NODE-593-length-13742-cov-1.868454_pt1 | contig 13742 bp, 17 predicted proteins | sample MGYA00242756_ERZ504573 | MGnify/ENA primary metagenome ERZ504573 (study PRJEB26092, sample SAMD00036240) | human gut metagenome | host: Homo sapiens | study: EMG produced TPA metagenomics assembly of... | reverse complement strand
TTCTTCCGCCAAGGAGACAAGCCTATCCCCATCTCTCTTTCATCATATCTTCCAGTTTCAGCAGCTCATCCCTGTATGTGCAGCTTCTATAAATTCCAGCTTCTTGGCAGCTTCCTGCATCAGTTTCCGGGTACGTTCTATCGTTTTCTCCATCTGTGGCTTGGTCATATACTGAACAATCGGGTCGCAGCCGTTGTATCGGAAGATGGCTCGATGTATGCCTTGGGACCTTGAGTGGTTCCGGCAACTTCGTTGCTGTTGTTGCCCAACAAGGCAGCATTCCGCGCACGCTGTATCTGTTTGGGGGTGATTCCATGCTCTTCGTTATATGCCAGCTGTTTTTCACGACGGCGGTTGGTTTCGTCTATCGTTTTTTTCATGCTGTCCGTCATGCGGTCTGCATACATGATTACTTTTCCATTGATATTGCGGGCGGCGCGTCCTGCTGTCTGGGTCAGAGAACGGTGGGAGCGGAGGAACCCTTCTTTGTCTGCATCCAGAATGGCTACCAAAGACACTTCAGGCAAGTCCAGACCTTCACGAAGCAAATTCACACCCACCAGTACATCATAAACGCCCTGACGTAATTCATCCATAATCTTGACGCGTTCTAAAGTGTCCACATCGCTGTGGATGTAGTTGCAGCGGATGTCATTGCGCAGCAGATATTCGGTCAATTCTTCTGCCATGCGTTTGGTAAGCGTGGTCACCAGTACACGTTCTTCTTTCTCGATACGTTGCTGTATCTCTTCCATCAGGTCGTCAATCTGATTCAGACTGGGGCGTACTTCAATTACCGGGTCCAGCAATCCGGTAGGACGGATAACCTGTTCAACGATAATGCCTTCACTTTCCACCAATTCATAATCGGCAGGTGTGGCACTGACATAAATCACTTGTTTGGCCAGTTCCTTGAACTCTTCAAATTTTAGAGGACGGTTGTCAAAAGCGACTCCATCCGGAAACCATATTCCACCAAATTGGTTTTTCTGGCCCGGTCACCACCATACATGGCACGTATTTGCGGTACGCTGACATGGCTTTCGTCTATTACAATCAGGAAATCATCCGGAAAGAAGTCCAGCAGACAGTAAGGACGGGTACCTGCATTACGCCCGTCAAAGTAGCGGGAATAATTTTCTATGCCCGAACAATGCCCCAGTTCGCGAATCATCTCCATATCGTATGTCACGCGCTCATAGAGTCGTTTCGCCTCATACATTTTTCCTTCCTCCTCGAATTTGGCCACCTCTTTCGTCAAGTCGTCCTCAATCTGATGAATAGCTCTCAACTGGCTCTCTTTGGTGGTCATAAAAAGATTGGCCGGATAAATTTTGTATTCATCAAAAGTTGCCAGACGGATTCCCGAAACAGGGTCTATCTCTTCAATGGCATCAATTTCATCGTCCCAAAACATAACCCGGAGGAGATTGTCGCTATATGCCAGGTAAATGTCTACCGTGTCACCTTTTACGCGGAAATTCCCGCGATTCAGTTCTATGTCGTTACGCACATACAGGCTGTCCACCAAGCGGCGTAAAAATACATTCCTGTCCAGCAGTTTGCCTTTTTTTATCTCGATTACGTTATTATAGAAATCCGACGGGTTCCCCATACCGTAGATGCAGGACACGGAAGACACCACCACCACGTCCTTCCGTCCCGACAGCAGGGCAGAGGTGGCAGCCAGCCGCAATTTGTCAATCTCTTCATTAATGGCCAGATCCTTTTCTATATAGGTGTCGCTGGACGGCAAGTATGCTTCCGGCTGGTAATAGTCATAATAAGATACATAGTATTCCACAGCATTATTGGGAAAGAAACTCTTGAACTCTCCGTATAACTGGGCTGCCAATGTTTTGTTATGGCTTAATATCAAGGTGGGCTTATTGATGTTTTTAATTACATTTGCAATCGTGAAAGTCTTGCCGGACCCGGTGACCCCCAATAAAGTTTGTGCGGGGACTCCTTCCAGCACCCCTTCGGTCAGCTGGGCGATAGCTTCCGGTTGGTCGCCGGTGGGTTGGTATTCGGAAATCAATTCAAAATTCATAATAGCATGTTTGGTTTAATGAGATGTAAAAATACAGTTATTTCCTTAGATATTATCTATTCATCTCTAAAAAATAGACTCTTGTCGACTTTTTAGCATTTAAAAACATGGAAATATTGCATTATTCGGTGGAAAGGCGTAAATTTGCGCAATTATTTGAATAAGATGAAAAAATATATCATTATAGCTCTTGTCTCCGGTACGGTTCTAACGTCTTGTGGAGAGTATAACAAAGTTTTAAAAAGCACGGACTACGAATACAAGTACGAAGCGGCCAAAAGTTACTTTGGCAAAGGGCAGAATACTAAGGCGGCCACCATTCTGGAGGAATTGATTACCATTATGAAGGGAACGGATAAGGCTGAGGAATCACTTTATATGTTGGGTATGACCTACTATAATCAGGGTGACTTCATCACAGCTTCGCATTATTTCACCACTTATTATAATACTTATCCGCGTGGGGTCTATACGGAACAGGCCAGATATTTTTCAGGAAAAGCATTGTTCCTGGATACTCCGGAGCCTCGTTTGGACCAGTCGAGCACCTATAAAGCTATTCAGGAGTTGCAGATGTTTATGGAATATTTCCCTACCAGTAGCCGTCGGCAGGATGCACAGCAAATGATTTTTGATTTGCAGGACAAGCTGGTGATGAAAGACTATCTGGCTGCGAAATTGTATTATGATTTGGGCTCTTATACAGGAAACAGTACTTATAGCACTACCGGTAACAACTATTTGTCTTGCATCGTTACCGCCCAGAATGCTTTGAAAGACTATCCCTATACCAAGATGCGCGAAGATCTTTCTATCCTGGTCTTGCGTGCCAAATATGATATGGCGAAAGCGAGCGTGGAAGAAAAGAAAGAAGAGCGTATGCGTGAAACGATAGATGAATATTATTCTTTCAAGAACGAGTTTCCCGACAGCAAGTATACTAAAGAAGTGGAGAGCATCTACAAGGATGCCAATAAGTACGTAAAAGAATTTAATGAATAAAACTAAATAAGAAATTATGGATTACAAAAAGACAAACGCTCCAAGTAATACTGTTACCCGTGACATGATGGATTTATGTGCAGACACAGGTAACATTTATGAAACTGTTGCTATCATTGGCAAACGTGCCAACCAGATTAGTGTTGAGATGAAGAATGATCTTTCAAAGAAATTGCAGGAGTTTGCCTCATACAACGATAACCTGGAAGAAGTCTTTGAAAATAGAGAGCAGATCGAAATCTCACGTTATTACGAAAAACTTCCGAAACCGACATTGATCGCTGCTCAGGAATATGAAGAAGGCAAGGTTTATTTCCGTAATCCTGCTAAAGAAAAAGAGAAACTACAGTGATTTTTCATTTGGGGCTGTGCAAAAGGTCTTTACCGCAGGTTACGCAGATCGTTCTATTTTGAAACATGAGTCGTTTCGTGTGGAAACTGTATCAATCTGAGTAATCTGTGGTACATTTTGATGCACCTCACATTATATTAGCCTGTTATGCTGAACGCAGTGAGGAATCTGATAACCATTCACTTTGTGTTTTCAGGTTTTTCACTGCGTTTTAGAATGACGGGTTGTATGATTAAAATTAAAGAGACTATGATACAACGCATTCAATCTGTTTATTTACTTGTTGTTACCATTTTGATTATTATTTGCCTGTGTAGTCCCGTAGGCTCATACATAGGAAGTGATTATAGTGTTTCCGCTTTAACAAATCTGTGTCTTACTATGGCGGATGGTACTAAAGATTATGCTCCATGGGCCTTGTTTGTGATTTTGCTGGTTGTTGCGGTTCTTGCTTTCGGCACTATCTTCTTGTTCAAAAAACGCATGTTGCAAATCCGTCTGACTATTTTCAGCACCATTTTGTTGATCGGGTATTATGCCACATTGGTCACTTTTATTTTTATGTTGAAAGAAGAGTCTATGACATTTTCTCCTTCATGGACTGTGTGTCTGCCGTTGGTTGCCATCATTTTGAATTGGCTTGCCATCCGCGCCATTGGTAAGGATGAGGTATTGGTTAAAGCATACGACCGTTTGAGATAAGCTGAGGGAATTATTATGTATGATATAAAAAGCCTGCAAGATGAATCTTGCAGGCTTTTGTATTATGAGAGAGAGTCCTTTTTTTATTTAGTAATATCTATCAGATAACTCAGCCGTATGCCTATGAATGAATGGGCTGATCTTTCGAAGAAATCTCTTTTCGAGTTCTTGTAAAAGTCGCTCAATCCCATGTAGTAACGTCCTTCCAGCAGGAAATGTCCGATACCGGTACTTACTTCCAGACCGGCGCCGGCTGTGATACCATAAATCAAATTTATTCTCCACCTCTTTACCGTGTTCCGGTCTTGTTGTAGAAGTAGTCCAGTTTATCTTTTCGTTGTCACCCAGGAAAAAGCCGATTTGTGGTCCTGCATTGAAAAAGACCTTCACTCCCCGGTTCAATGCATCCTTGCCGAATGCCAGATGTGCCATGAAAGGGATTTCCAGATAATTCATGGTGCGGCTGTAAGAATTGCCGGAATCATCTTCTATCTTTTCGTCCCATCCGCGTTGTGAATAGTTTATTTCCATTTGCACGCCACACATCATCTTGAAATATTTCTCGGACATATATCTCATGGTAACCCCCATAGACATGGTGTTCAAGGTGTTCAGTTTGATTTTCGGGTTGAAGCTGACGGAACTCATGTTCAGACCACCATTGATGCCGACGGCAAAATTATGACGTTCTTCACCCAACTGTGCAGCTGCCGGCAATGCAAAGAGCAATGCCAGTACAAACAGCCCGAAGTTCTTATACTTTTTCATTATTCAAAATCAAGTTTAATCAGTTCAAAGTCCTTGGTAAAATGAACGAAGAACACTTTACGATTGATAAATCCACCCCAGTTGTTTACGCGTTCAAATTTAAATCCGGTCTGGATAGGGGTGACAGCCACCTTGTCCAGTTTGTCTTCCAGTTTGTTGCCGTATTGGGACAGGCCCTTCAGGAAGAAATATCCTGTATCGAATCCCAGCATACCATATTTAGGGAATGAGTTGAGCATATCCTTGCTGTACCATTTGCGGTAAGCCGATGAGAACTGAACGGCTTCCGGAAATAAATTGTTTGTGTAAAACGAAGAATAGAAATAGGTGTCCAGTTCATAGAAACTGGCCAGATGGTCGTTGGTATAGGTCTGCCATTCCGGATAGCCGAATAACTGCATACGGTAGTCGGGATTGTCACGGGAGGTCACAATCAGTTGTGGTAACAGTTTTATCAATGCCACGTTGGTGCCGGAAGTCGGGATGAATACGTTATCCATACTATGGTTCATCGCGCCTTTCAATGATTCTGGAGTAATATTTTCCCCTTTTAATTCGGTAAAAGGAATGCGTTTGGTTTTTAACTCCTCTTTCAGTCCTTTTATAAAATCCACTTTGTCTTTGTCACCATCTTCTGCATCCAGGAAGATAACATTGGCGGTTGTAAACTTGCGGGTAAAATGCTCGTAAACCTCCGAGTACAGATAAGATTGGGGAGTATTTATCTGATAGATGGCGGGATTGCTGAAAACTTCATTCCCTTTGGAGGTAAAAGGTACTACCAGCCGGATATTGTTTTTCTTGCGAATTCCGCAACCGGTTTCACCTGGTCGGGATAAGCCGGGCCGAAGATAATATCCATGCTCTTCAATTCACTTCTATCCAGAATGTTCTTGATGGAAGAAGTATTGTTATGGGTATCGTATGAGTACAGGTCGATGGATACTCCTTTTTCCTTCAAGCTGTCTACTGCCATCAGGAAGCCTTCATAGTATTCCACCATACGTGTCTGTTCGTCACGGTTGCCCTTGCCGTCTGTCATGAATGGCAGCATTACGGCAGCTTTGATGGTAGATATTTTGCGTGCCTCCTTCTTGCTTTCATTAAACAGCTGGTCGTCCGTGGGGATTACGGCAGGCGTATTATCCACAGGCGTTTCAGTCTTTGTATCCTTAGGATATGGAATACAAAGGAACCTTCCTTTTTTCAGTTTTTCGGTACGCAGTTCAGGATTGGCGGCAATCAGTTCGGCTTCTGTAATGCCATACAGGCGGCTGATGCTGAATATCGTTTCCTTGCGTTCCACTTTATGCATATCCCTGCAATTGGGTTTCAGTGGGGTGGAAGTGGTGGCCGGTCTGATAGTCTGTGCGGCTTTCACCTCGTTCATGATTATCTCCTCGCTGTCCGTCACTTTGGCGGGAATTACGATAACCTGTCCGATACGGAAATTCTCCGCGCTCAGTCCGGGATTTGCCTGGCAGATGCGTTGTGCGGTTACTCCATAGCGTTGTGTCAGCTTGTACAAGGTTTCACCCGACTGGATGGTATGGAACATCTGCTGTTCCGTTCCGATGTTCTTTTGTGGAATCTTCAATGTTTCACCGGTTTTAATTTTCTGGTCGCTGCCGGGGTTCATTTTAACGATATCACCGGTAGTGACATTATACATGCTGGCTATGGAATAAAGACTTTGCCCTTTGGTAATGGTGTGCAGGAAATAGCCGGAAGACTGTGTTTGAGCCATCATTCCGGTGCTGCTGGCAGACAAGGCTGCGATAAGATATAATGCTCGAATAAATTTCATTTGCAGTGTGTTGATTAAACTGAGTGGCAAAAGTACAAAAAAAAACTGTTTTATTCACATTATATAGAAAGAATAGAAAATATTATTAGGCTTTTTAATTAAATATTTTCGTCGGGAAGCATTTAATTTTTGCAAAGATTACGCAGAGTAAGAAGATTATGAGTGAAAGAAAAAGAACTGATTAATGTATACGGTGCCCGTGTACATAACTTGAAAGATATAGATGTCGAAATTCCACGGAACAGCCTGACGGTGATAACCGGATTGAGCGGAAGCGGTAAATCGTCTTTGGCATTCGATACCATCTTCGCCGAAGGGCAGCGGAGATACATTGAGACCTTTTCCGCATATGCCCGTAATTTCCTGGGAGGGTTGGAGCGCCCGGATGTGGATAAGATTACAGGACTCAGCCCGGTAATTTCCATCGAACAGAAAACGACAAACAAGAATCCCCGCTCTACCGTGGGGACTACGACAGAGATATACGATTATCTCCGTTTGCTCTATGCCCGTGCAGGAGTTGCTTATTCTTATCTTTCGGGAGAGAAAATGGTGAAATATACCGAGGAACAGATCATCGGCCTGATTCACCGGGATTATCAGGGTAAGAAGATATTCATGCTTGCCCCGTTGGTACGTACCCGCAAGGGGCATTACAAAGAACTTTTCGAACAAGTGCGCAAGAAAGGTTATCTGTATGTCCGCGTGGACGGCGAGGTGCGCGAAATTGTACACGGCATGAAGTTGGACCGTTACAAGAACCACGATATCGAAGTCGTGATAGACAAGCTGGTCGTATCGGAAAAGGACGACAAACGGCTGAAACAGAGCGTTGCCACTGCCATGCAGCAGGGTGAGGGCTGATTATGATTTATGATGCCGATACCCGGGAGGTGCGCCATTACAGTAAGCGGTTGATGTGTCCTGTCACCGGACTGTCTTATAAAGAGCCTGCCCCTCATAATTTCTCGTTTAACTCTCCGCAGGGAGCCTGCCCCCGTTGTAAGGGGCTGGGGTATGTGAATCTGATTGATGTGGACAAAGTGATTCCCGACAGGAATCTTTCCATTCACGAAGGAGCCATCGCTCCTTTGGGCAAATATAAAAATGCCATGATTTTCTGGCAGATAGAGGCCCTGCTTGAAAAATATGATTTTACGATCAAGACACCGGTCAAGGATATGCCGGATGATGCGATAGACGAAATACTCTATGGCTCGGATGAGCGTATCAAGATAAAGAGCACCTTGATTCATACCTCTTCCGATTACTTTGTAACTTATGAAGGGATTGTGAAGTACATCCAGATGATGCAGGAGAAAGATGCGTCGGCCACTGCCCAGAAGTGGGCGGAACAGTTTGCCAAGACTGATGTTTGTCCCGAATGCAAGGGCGCGCGCCTGAACAAGGAGGCGTTGCATTTCCGTATCCACGACAAGAACATCTATGAACTGGCAAGCATGGATATCAACGAACTGTATGACTGGCTGCAACAGGTCGATCCTTTTCTGGAAGACAAGCAGCGCATGATTGCCGCCGAGATTTTGAAGGAGATCCGTACCCGTCTTAAGTTTCTGTTGGATGTGGGACTGGATTATCTTTCACTGAACCGCACCTCGGTATCCTTTCGGGAGGCGAGAGCCAGCGCATCCGTCTGGCAACTCAAATCGGCTCCCAGCTGGTGAACGTGCTTTATATTCTGGATGAACCGAGTATCGGATTGCACCAACGGGACAATCTCCGCCTTATCAATTCCTTGAAGAAGTTGCGTGACACAGGTAACTCTGTCATCGTGGTGGAGCATGACAAGGATATGATGCTGGCGGCAGACTATGTGGTTGATATGGGACCGAAGGCAGGCCGTTTGGGTGGGGAAGTAGTATTCCAAGGAACTCCGAAACAAATGCTTCAGACAGAAACACTTACCTCTAAGTACTTAAACGGACAGATGAAGATAGAGATACCGGCCGAACGCCGCCCCGGTAACGGGAAATCCTTATGGCTGAGAGGGGCGAAGGGAAACAACCTGAAGAATGTGGATGTGGAATTTCCTTTGGGAAAACTCATTTGCGTCACAGGGGTGTCCGGCAGTGGCAAATCCACGCTGATAAACGATACCTTGCAGCCCATCCTGTCACAGCATTTCTACCGTTCTTTGCAGGAACCTCTGCCCTATGACAGTGTGGAGGGACTGGACTATATAGATAAGGTGGTGAATGTGGACCAGTCGCCGCTGGGCAGGACACCGCGTTCCAATCCGGCCACCTATACAGGAGTATTCTCGGATATCCGGAATCTGTTTGTCGGTCTGCCCGAAGCGAAGATCCGTGGCTATAAGCCGGGGCGTTTCTCGTTCAATGTAACCGGAGGACGCTGCGAGGCTTGCGGCGGTAACGGATACAAGACCATCGAAATGAATTTTCTGCCCGATGTGCTGGTACCTTGCGAGGTTTGTCACGGCAAACGATATAACCGCGAAACGCTGGAAGTGCGCTATAAGGGTAAATCCATAGCCGATGTACTGGACATGACCATCAATCGTGCTGTAGAGTTCTTTGAGAATGTGCCTCAGATTCTGAATAAAATCAAAGTGCTGCAAGAGGTGGGGTTAGGATATATTAAGCTGGGACAGCCCTCCACCACCTTGTCGGGCGGAGAGAGCCAGCGTGTGAAACTGGCTACGGAACTGTCCAAGCGTGATACCGGCAAAACGATGTATATTCTGGATGAGCTACTACCGGGCTTCATTTCGAAGATATCCGTGTGCTGATGAATGTACTGAACAAACTGGTGGAGAAAGGCAATACCGTTCTGGTTATTGAACATAACCTGGACGTGATCAAACTGGCGGATTACATCATCGATATGGGTCCCGAAGGCGGAAGGGGCGGAGGACAGGTGCTTGCTGCCGGAACTCCTGAGGAAGTGGCCGGAAGCAAGAAAGGATATACCCCGAAATTTATAAAAGAAGAATTGGAAAATTAACCGGCATACCAGCAATGAAAGAGAAAATAGCTAAAACCAACGTAGCCCGTCTGCTTGATAAGGCCAAGATAGCATACGAGCTTATTCCATACGAAGTAGACGAGAACGACCTCAGCGCTGTTCACGTTGCCGCCAGTTTGGGCGAGAACATAGAACAAGTCTTCAAGACTTTGGTGCTTCATGGGGATAAATCCGGATATTTTGTCTGTGTCATACCCGGCGAGCACGAGGTGGATTTAAAAATGGCGGCAAAAGTCTCAGGTAACAAGAAATGCGACCTGATTCCCATGAAAGAGCTGCTTCCCCTGACAGGATATATCCGGGGAGGATGTTCTCCCATCGGCATGAAAAAGCATTTCCCCACCTATATACACGAGACTTGCACCGCATTCCCGTACATTTATATCAGTGCCGGTATCCGCGGATTACAGATAAAAATAGCGGCCGATGACCTGATAAAAGAAACGAAAGCAGAGATTTGTTCCCTTTTCACCGAATAAATATGCCAAAAAGAGTCACATTTGTGGCTCTTTTTTTTTTCAGATAGACTAAAAGTTATATCTTTGCAAAAAAAGAATACTAACTATTAATTAAATCTTTATCAACTATGTTTGAAGGACAGCCTAAAGGCTTATACGCATTAGCTCTCGCCAATACCGGCGAACGCTTTGGTTATTACACCATGCTTGCTATTTTCACTCTCTTCCTGCAAGCGAAATTCGGCTTTACAGCCGCCACGACGTCAACAATCTTTGCCAGTTTCCTGGCAGGAGTGTATTTCATGCCGCTTATCGGAGGTATCCTGGCCGATAAATTCGGTTATGGCAAGATGGTTACTACCGGTATCGTTATCATGTTTGCCGGTTATGTGTGCTGGCTATCCCGATGGCAACCAATATCGGATTGTATTCCATGTTCGGCGCTCTTGCCCTGATTGCTTTGGGAACCGGACTTTTCAAGGGAAATCTGCAAGTAATGGTAGGTAATCTGTATGATGCTCCTGAGTATAGCGCGAAACGTGATACCGCTTTCAGTTTGTTCTATATGGCAATCAACATCGGTGCCCTGTTCGCTCCGACTGCCGCTACTGCCATGACCAACTATGTGTTGGGCAAAGCAGGCTTCAGCTATGTGCCCAGATACCTTCTTTGGCACACCAGTTCCTGGACGGTACGATTACCGCCGAAGGCGAGGCCACACTGACTGCCATGCAGACCGCACAGAATTTCACAGGAAGCATGGCTGATTTCTGTACTACTTATATTGATAAATTGTCAGAAGCCTATAACTATGGTTTCGGTGTAGCTTGTATCTCACTGGTTGCCTCTATGGCTATTTATGTTATTTTCCGTTCTACATTCAAACATGCCGATTACAACTCCAAGCAGGCTAAACCGGCCAATGTACACGAAGAAGAGCTGACTCCCGCACAGACCAAAGAACGCATCGTCGCTTTGTTGCTGGTATTCGCTGTGGTTATTTTCTTCTGGATGGCATTCCATCAGAACGGTCTTACCATGACCTTCTTCGCCCGTGACTACACGGCACATGAGGTAACCGGTCTGGATCGCCTTGGCTTCAGCGTATGGAATCTGGCTCTGCTTATTGTAACCGTTTATGCAGGTTTCTCACTGTTCCAGTCCAAGACAGGCAAGGGCAAATTGATTTCAGGCGTTATTGCTACCTTGGCTCTTGTGGTTTTAGGAGTCAATTATGGTACTATGGATCCTACATTGCCTATCCTTCCTCAGATTTTCCAACAGTTTAACCCCTTCTTCGTTGTCGCTCTGACTCCGGTATCACTGGCAGTATTCGGTTCATTGGCAAAGAAAGGAAAAGAACCATCAGCTCCGCGTAAAATCGGTATCGGTATGGTGATTGCCGCAGTAGGTTTCATGTTGCTGGCATTCGGCTCATTCGGTCTGCCTACTCCTGCCGAAGTAGAAGCCAATGGTATTGCCGAGAGCGCGTTGGTTTCACCCAACTGGCTGATCTCGACTTATCTGGTATTGACTTTTGCCGAATTGTTCCTGTCACCGATGGGTATCTCATTTGTTTCCAAGGTAGCTCCTCCCAAGTATAAAGGCGCTATGATGGGACTTTGGTTTGTGGCTACTGCTATTGGTAACTATCTGGTAGCTATCATCGGTTATTTGTGGGGTGATATGCAGTTGTGGATGGTATGGAGTGTATTGATTGTGTGCTGCTTGCTTTCAGCATTGTTCATCTTCTCTATCATGAAGAAACTGGAAAAGGTTGCGAAATAATTCCCGCCTATATTATATATGAAAGAGAAGCCCGCTTAACCAATCAGCGGGCTTCTCTTTTTTTATAAATTACAGAAGAAGGATACGAAAACAGGAACACTCATATCAATCAGTATTCCGTGGAATATGGCCAGGGGAATCATGTCTTTTCCCGAATAACGTGTGATGGATGGCAGCAATACATCCATCGAGTTCACTCCGGCAGCCGAGATGGGAGCCAGCTGTCCGAAATATTTCCGTATGAGCGGAGCACCGAGCAATGCCATCATCTCCCGGAAAATATTGGCCAGTAACGCAATGGTTCCCAATTCGGTGGCCAGTTGTAATCCGATAGACGGTTCTTTGAACTGTGTGATCAGGATGGAGGAAAGCGAATAATAGGCAAAGCCGCTGCCCACCGCCATACAGTCGAATACACTCCATTGGCTTAATAGCAGACTGGCCAGTGCCGAGAAAAGCAAGGTTCCCGCAATGGTAGCCATCGGTACCAGGAGCATTTTCAGCCGTAAGCTTTTAATCAGTTCTTTCAATTTCTTATTGCTGCCTATGCTGATTCCTACTTGGAGCATCAGTGCATAAAGCACATACATGGAAACAGAGTGCATGTCATACTGGAAATTATTGACAGCTCCAATCATACATCCTGCACAAAAAAATGCGACAACAACCAAACTGCCTTTCATTGTTTGCCTCCTTTCTTAAAAAACAGATGAAATACCAGGAAAGAAGCTAGCATACTGCCCAAAATGCTTAATGTAGCCAATATAGCCGCCTGCCATCCGAATCTGCCTAAATTGTTAATGATTAAGCTGTTGGAGCCGATAGAGATTCCCAAAACAAACAGCAGCAGGAAGATAGTGAGTGATGTACTCTTTTCTATTTTCTGTAAAAACTGCAAGTTGCGCAATACATATCCTATACCGATACCAACAAACATAATAGATATAATAGTAAACATAGCAATCAATTTTTATAGTAAAACATATACAACCCGACGGTTTCACCGAATGAGAACCATCATGCAATATATCTTTCATCGGGCACGTGTGTGGGTAGGATGAAAGTTGGGTAATAAATTACGTGTGAGTGGAAATCTAAACAAAGCCGCTGAACCAATGTACATGCACAATGAAGTGATTACACAGGGGGGTATTTCCCGATGTAAGGTGATGTATGCTGTATGTAGTCTGTAATTGGTTCATATCATTGATTCATTTGCGGTGCAAAGATAATCCTTTTATGTATATTTTCAAAATAAATATTCATAAATCTTCTTCTGTTACCTTTGGACGGATATAGCGTGTGTTTTAATTTAATCGGAGATTTTGAAATAAACTCTCGGTTTTTTATTCCCTTATTCATAAGATTTTTTGTAAAAGCGGTTTTGTCCGTTGGACACCATTGCCAAAACGATTTTTGAGCAAGCGTGTGCCGACTACTGCCTAACCGGAGAAAAAGGTACAGCCTCGTGCGCCTAGACGATGTTTTAGACTGATGACGCCAATTGTCCCTTTCTTTTGTTACTTATTAGCTAAAAGGTGCTTTTACGGGCTACCAAATGATATTTCTTTTTTTCGTTGTCCCCTTTTGCCGGAAGCGGGAAGAATGATTGTTGCCACTCGGTTGAACAAGGACACACGAAGGGACTTCATAGATTTCTTTCTAAGCGAGGCGGATCCGACCTATTGGAGAGAGATACTGAAACTGACAATCTAAAAACGACAGCGATATGAAAGGAACAGATCATTCCAAGAGAACGATACAGATGTATCTTGGAACGGCGTGCAGAGGAAGATGCGTTTTTTT
>ENA-OQCF01000592-OQCF01000592.1-human-gut-metagenome-genome-assembly--contig:-NODE-592-length-13744-cov-4.116105_pt1 | contig 13744 bp, 17 predicted proteins | sample MGYA00242756_ERZ504573 | MGnify/ENA primary metagenome ERZ504573 (study PRJEB26092, sample SAMD00036240) | human gut metagenome | host: Homo sapiens | study: EMG produced TPA metagenomics assembly of... | reverse complement strand
CTTATGGTAGGAGCAAGGGTCACTATTACGGATAAGAATATCAGCAAACAGATGGAAATGGTTGATTATTTCTATGATTTGGGAATCAGGTATGTGTGGACTAATCCTCTTTTTCTATACTGTTGGGCGAGTTCCTGTATGTCAGGACATTAAGAAAAAAGAAGCGTACCATTTTGATATGGATTTGTATTTATCAGAATATATAAAGGCTTTTTACTATGCAAAGGGCAAAGGTATGTTTTGGGGAAGCTTTTTGTCAATCAATTTTGATGGAGAATCTCCTTATCATTGTAGATGTTGCACACCATTAGAAGCTCCGCATTTAACCCCTGACGGATACATATCAGCGTGCGATATGGTTGTATTGGGAGCAGAGGCATATCATATGTCACCATTTATTGTAGGGAAATGGAATGAAAGTTCTAATGAATTTGATTTGGATTATGAAAAGATACAACGCTTAAATATGCGTAAATCAACAGAAATGTTACACTGCAAGTCATGTCCGGCTCAACTACATTGTGGTGGATATTGTCTTGGAGAAACTGTAAATGAATCAGGAAAACTTGATGGTCAAAATCTTGTAAAGTGTAATGCTGTTCGTAAGTTGTTAAAGGAAATTGGAACAAGTGAACCATATAAATATTTACACCCATAGGAGGAGAATTTAATGAAAAAAAGTGCATTAGTAATGGGATTTGATAACAGTGTAATTGCTAGAGAAAGCATTCTTTTATTAATTAATGAAGGATACTATGTTGTTGCAGGATATGAGGGAGATTCTATTAATAGAGAAAAATTCGTTGAGGACAATGGTATATCTTCCGAAATAGAATTTGCTCAGATTAATTACTCATCTGGCGAAACTGTAAATACTTTTATTTCACAGGTTTCAAATAGGAAATATACAGCCATTGTAAATTGTTATGCGACGTTAGCGGAAACTGCGGACAAAGGATTAAGACATGAATTTTTTGATTTTGACTATGTGGAATTTTCAAGAGTCATGAATGCAAATGTAGCGGCCATTGCGGCAATTGTGATTGGTTTGAAAGACAACATTGTTGAAAATGGTTGCATAGTTAATGTTACCAGCAGTGCGGCTTTTGAAGGGGCTTTTGCAACTATTTCATACAATGCTAGTAAAGCTGCTATTGAAAATTTAAGTAAATCCCTTGCAAATAATTTGGGACCATACCGGAATATTAGAGTTAATTGTGTTGCGCCTGGATGGATTCCGCAAAGTGAATCAGTGGTAGAGGGAAATATTGTGGAATTAGCGAATAAATGTACGCCAATCAGTCAATATGGAAAAGCTAAAGATGTTGCAAAGGCTGTGCTTTCGCTGATTGATAATGAATATGCGAATGAGACTACCTTGAAAATTGATGGCGGCATAACCAGTAGCTATATGATGTATTTGCTAGAATCAGCAGATTTATCAGGACATGAAACAAAAGAAGTTATGAATCAACTTATAAAACTTGTGGATTCAGTGAAGTCAAGTGTAAAAAAGGAAATTAACTAATTATGAGCGCACAAAAAGATAAGCAAAGTAAAGCCCAGACTATACAGACAGTTGTATTTGTGTGTCAGATTATTAGTACGTTTATTATTCCACTTATTTTGACAAAGTGGAATAGTATGACGATTGATCAGGGCATTGCTATTTTAGTTGCAGATGTTTCTGTTTTGTTTTTAACAAGTGAGTTTTCCAATAAGTTTATTTTAGATGAATATGAGGAAAAAACGGATGGAGAATATGCGGACTTAAAAGATGAATATGCAAATCTGAAAAATGAACTGCTAATTATTGAAGAAAGCCTAAAACTAGATGATTTGTATAAACGGATTTACATGCTGGAAAATTCAGAACAAAAAGAAATATATCTCAATTCTATGAGATTATACATTAATACTATGAATGACAGGATAATGGGGGCACGTTCTGGTGCATTGTCAAGACACGATTATTATGGTGAGCTTACAAAGGCTGGGGATTCAATTATTAATGATCACAGTATTAATGGGACGAATTTTTCAGGTGAAATCTGGGCGATGACATTTTGGCAGGACGATGAATTGGATTTCAGCGATGCATATGAAAACGCATGGGTCAAAAAAATGGAATCAATGGACAACGAGGGAATTAAGACACGTAGACTGTGTGTTATGAAAAACAAGAAAGATATACTGCGTCGTGAAGTTGTGGATGAGTCTGTTAAAGATTTTTTAATTCGTTTGAAATATTACTGTCAAGAGAATGCTATATGTAAAAATACTACAGTTTTTGCGATTGATTCTATAGACACTTTGACAGTTGAACAGCAGGAGTGGATTGGTAAAGGTTTTTTTGCTACTAAACATTCCAATGGAGAATTACGTCTGATCAGAGGTGTTAGTCTGGATAACAGAAATGCAACTACATTAGGTGGGGAAATTGATTTTGATGAAAGACGAGTAAAAGAGATTAGACATCTATGGGAGCGTTTAATTGAAGAAAGCGGAAGTCAAAGTATAAATGAATACCTTTTGCGAGTATCTTCTATGGCTGTAAAAGATGAAATGAAAAAAATGAATTTTGAAGGATGTAGTGCAAGCGGTGCAGAAGGAAAATAGTAAATTACAGTTTAATAGTAACAATGATTCTGATGAAATATCTATAAAGAAAATGGGAATTTCTGATTTTGATAATATTAAAGATTTTGTTGTTGAGCAACATAATAGTCTTGAACGAGAGGATTTCTTCATAATTGAGGATATTGACACTGAATTACCAGTAATTCTAAGCAATGGTATTGTGGTTGCGATAATGCAAAAAGATAAAATATTGGGTTTGCAGGCTATTGATTTGAGCTTGAAAAATAGCCTGACTTTACAAGAAATTCTACAATCGGTTTATACAACCAATGGAGAATTATATGAGCTTGGGTGGACGATGGTACGGAAGGAATGTAGAGGAAAAAACTATGCAAAAAAGTTGATAGAACATGTGTGTAGTTATTTAGAAGATATATCTGAATATACATTAGTTGCCACAGTACACCCAGCGAATACCATTGCTCTAAAAGTCTACATGGATTATGGTATGAAACCGATTTTTCAAACTCAATATTATGGTTATGATAGAACTTTTCTGATTAAAAAAGTAACACAAATAAAGTAAGCGGTTTTATAGAAAGAATATGATTAATAACAAGTGAATATATAGGGAGTGATGTATATGGAAAAGAAATTATTGATTGTTGCCTCAGAAAGATATGGAGATTATGTAAAGGAAATAGCAGAGTCGATGGGCTGCTTTGAGGCAATCTCCTTTGTAGATAACGACAGAGAAGGTGCTATTGGGAAACTGGAAGATGTAGAAACTTTTTATCCAGAATATAGATATGCAATAGCAGCATGTGATGATGGAGTAGAAAGACTTGAATGGAACAAGAAATTAGAAGCACTTTATAATATTCCGGTTTTAGCTCATATGGATTCTACAATTTCTCCATCAGCTAATTTAATGCCTGGTTGCATTGTTGAGCCGGGAGCAGTTGTTGGTTGTGGAAGCACTATCGGTCAGGCAACAGTTATAGGTGCTAATACAGTAGTGGAGCCATATAGCTTTATTGGAGATAGCTGTACATTAAAATCTGGAACGATTGTGAAATCAACAAGCGTACTTCAAATTGGAACTGAAACAGAGCAGGGAACTGTTTTGTTTACACCACTTACAAGCAAACAGTGAAAAAATAAAAAAAGTGAAAGGATGAAAACCTCTCCGATTTTCGTGGGGGGGTACACAATGAATAGTCAATCAAATGAAAAAAATATGGAAATGAATCGTACAAATCAGGGTACGCCGAATATACGATGGATGCTTGTCGGGTACGACTTGGTTGTATACGCAGTAGTAGCAATAATTCTTTTAGTCTTATATGGAGGAATGGATAAATTATCGCTTGTTGGAATTTGCCAGCAAGTTGCTTTATCTGTCCTGTGTATTTTTACAGCACGTCTTTTGGGTAAAATTTATGGACAAGTATGGAGATATGGTGGGATTCAGTGCTATATCCGCTTGTTGTTTACTGATTCTATCGCTTTTGTAGCGTATCTGGGTTTGGAACTCCTGCTTCCAGTTCAAAAAATTACATTTGCTAGATTGCTTTCATTGGTTAGTTTGAATCTTTTAGGAGCCTTAGCACTTCGCATGATGTATCGCTATGCGTATAAATGTGGAAATCAGGAAACAGCGAGAGGAAAATTTCTTTCTATATTATTACATATATTTTCTGGAATTGAAGCAGGAAATGAAAAGGAAGTACAGAAGATCAAAGTTGCAATTATCGGTGCTGGACGAGTTGGTGTAAGTCTGGCAGAAGAACTTTTAAATAATGCGGAAGCAGCATATATACCAAGATGCTTCATTGACATTAATAGAGAAAAAGTTGGACGAGATATACATGGTATTCCTGTATGGTCGGAAGATGAAGCAACATTTAAGCGTTTGGGAGAATTTGAGGTACAGGAAATTATTTTTGCAATCCCATCAATGGACGCTAAGAAAAAGAAGGCACTTTATGATTATTACAAAGATGCCGGATATAAATTGAAAGTATATGATTATCCGACTGTGTATGCAGCAGGAGGAAAAAGACATCTTAGAGAATTTGATATTGAAGAACTTTTATTCAGAAAACCACTGGTAGTTTCTGATGAGAGAACAAATGCATACTACAAGGACAAAATTGTGCTGATCACTGGTGGTGGCGGTTCTATTGGTTCGGAGCTGTGCAGACAGTTGGCAAAGATGCAGCCGAAGAAAATTATTATCCTTGATATTTATGAGAATGGTGCTTATGACGTTCAGCAGGAATTGAAAATAGCGTATGGAAATAGCTTAGATTTACAGATTGAAATTTGCTCTATTACCCATAGAAAAGCACTTGAAAGAGTATTTGAAAAATACCATCCGCAGATCATTATCAATGCGGCAGCTCATAAGCATGTTCCGCTGATGGAGCATAACTGTGTAGAAGCTATCTATAACAATGTGTTTGGTACACAGAATCTGGTAGAGCTTTGCGAAGAATATGGAGCAGAACGCTTCATGATGGTATCCACAGATAAAGCAGTCAATCCAACCAACGTTATGGGTGCGACAAAGAGAATGTGTGAAATGATCGTGCAGAGTGCAAGTACACATGGAAAAGTAAAATATAGTGCTACACGATTTGGAAATGTACTTGGCAGTGCGGGATCAGTGATTCCGTTGTTTAAGCGTCAGATTGCTAACGGCGGTCCGGTTACTGTTACAGATAAGAGAATTATCAGATACTTTATGACAATTCCGGAGGCTTCACAGCTCGTTCTTCAGAGTGGGGCGATTGCAAATAATGGAGAATTATTTGTTCTGGATATGGGACAGCCGGTTAAGATTATGGATCTGGCAGAAAATATGATCCGTTTATCTGGTGTCCAGGGAATTGAAATTATTGAAACGGGATTAAGACCGGGAGAAAAGTTATATGAGGAATTGTTAGTTAAGACAGAAGAACTGGATAAGACAGACAACAGCATGATCTTTATAGAAAGAGATACACCAGTAAGTGAGGAAGAAATTAATAAAAAAATTCAGACTCTTAGAAATGCCTGTGATACAGGAGATGATTCGATCGCAAAAGAAGCTCTCCGAAGTGTCGTGCCAACATTCAAGACACCGGAAGAGGTAAATAAAGAGATTGCATAAAGAATAGCCACAACATAGAACGATATAAAAGAGGGAATTACATATGTTTAAAGAGAACAATAATTTTGAAAAATTTGAATCAAAGGTTTGGTTAAGCAGTCCGACTATGCATGGTCCGGAGATTGAATATGTAAAAGAAGCATACGAAACAAACTGGATGTCAACAGTTGGAAAAAATATCAATGAAGTTGAAAGACTTGCCTGTGAATATATTGGCTGCAAACATGCGGTTGCATTGTCAGCCGGAACAGCATCTTTACACTTATCTATGAAATTAGCAGGAATTAAAGCATATGGAATGCCAAAAGTAGGACATGGTGCATTAGAAGGTAAAAAAGTATTCTGTTCAGATATGACATTTGATGCGACTGTTAATCCGATTGTGTATGAAGGTGGAGAACCGGTATTCATTGACACAGAATACGATACATGGAATATGGACCCGGTAGCTTTGGAAAAGGCTTTTGAAATTTATCCAGATACAAAAGTAGTAGTAATAGCTCATCTTTATGGTACACCGGGAAAGATTGACGAATTGAATGCAATCATAAAAAAACATGGAGCAATTCTTGTTGAGGATGCTGCAGAATCCATGGGTGCTACATACAAAGGTGTTCAGACAGGAACATTTGGAAAATATAATACGATTTCTTTTAATGGAAATAAAATCATTACAGGAAGTTCAGGTGGATGTTTCCTGACTGATGATGAAGAAGCAGCAAATAAAGTGCGTAAATGGTCTACTCAGGCGAGAGAAAATGCTGCATGGTATCAGCATGAAGAACTGGGATACAACTACCGCATGAGTAATGTTGTTGCAGGTGTAGTGCGTGGGCAATTCCCTTATCTGGATGAGCATATTGCACAGAAGAAAGCAATTTATGAGAGATATAAAGAGGGATTAAAAGGGCTGCCAGTGTCTATGAATCCGATAGATCTGGAAAACTCTGAACCAAACTACTGGTTGTCTTGCCTGATTATTGATAAAGAAGCAATGTGCGAACAAGTTCGTGGCGAGCAGGAGGTGTGCTATGTAAAAGAAACAGGAAAGTCTTGCCCGACAGAAATTCTGGAAGCGATTGCATCTATTAATGCTGAAGGAAGACCAATCTGGAAGCCAATGCATATGCAGCCGATTTATCGTTTAAATCCGTTTGTTGTCAGAGATGGAAATGGACGTGCAAGATCAAATGCTTACATTGCAGGTGGTGTAGCTGATGTAGGAATGGATATTTTTACAAGAGGTTTATGCCTGCCGAGTGATAATAAAATGACAGTAGAACAGCAGGATAGAATTATTGAAGTAATAAAGTGTTGCTTCGAGTAAAATAGAGGAATTTGTAATGGAAAAAATAAAGCATAAGCCATATGGACCATATGAAAAATATATAAAAAGACCATTAGATTTGATATGTAGTTTAATAGCAATAATAGTTTTTTCATGGTTGTATCTGATAATTGCAATATTGGTTAGAGTGAAATTGGGTTCTCCAGTGATTTTTACGCAGGATAGACCAGGAAAAGATGAAAAAATATTTAAATTATATAAGTTTAGAACAATGACAGATGCAAAAGACGAAAATGGAAATTTATTGCCAGATAGTGAAAGACTTACCAAATTTGGGAAAATGCTTAGAGCAACTAGCTTAGATGAAATGCCAGAAGCGTTTAATATAGCCAAAGGCGATATGAGCATCTTAGGACCAAGACCGTTGCTGCCATCTTATCTTCCTTGGTATACAGAACGAGAACGACACAGACATGATGTTCGACCTGGCTTGTCTGGCTTAGCTCAAGTTAATGGAAGAAATTATTTAGACTGGGATAAACGATTTGAGTTGGATGTTCAGTACACTGAAAAAATCACGTTTTTAGGAGATATGAAAATTATATTTCAAACGGTAAAAAAAATTTTATCACATAGCAATATTGCAGCCGATACGAATAAAACAGAAGGTAATATGGCAGAAATACGTGCAGAAAAGTTAAAGAATGAAAATAGTAATAAGTAATTAAGGGAGTAACATATTATGAATATATTGATTTTAAGTGCGGGAACCAGAAATAAAATAGTTGAATATTTTGTAAAAACGCTTGCGGGAAATGGGAAGGTTGTTGCAACTGATATGAGTAAACTGGCACCTGCAATATATGAAGCAGATAAGTATTATATTGTTCCTAAAATGACAGATCCGGAATATATAGACATTATTTTTGATATATGTAAAAAAAGAAAACATCAGTGGTGTTTTATCATTAATAGATCCAGAATTATCATTGCTTGCTCAGAATGAAAAAAAATTTAAAGATATCGGTGTAAAAGTAATTGGTTCTACATATGAATTGTGTGAAATGTCGTTAGACAAATATCAGATGTTTTTGTGGCTTAACAAAAATGGATACAATTGTGCAAAATCTTATATGGATAAGGAAGAGTTCTATAAAGATATTGATAATAAAACAATAACATATCCAGTATTTGTGAAACCGGCGAGAGGAAGCGCAAGTATTGCTATTTCAAAAGTTTATGATAAGGAAACAGTAGAATTGTTATTTGCACATGATGAGGGACTTATGATTCAAGAATTTCTTAATGGACAGGAAATAGGTGCAGATGTATATATTGATATGGTTTCTGGAGAAATTGTTTCTATTTTTACGAAGAAAAAATTAAAAATGAGAGCTGGAGAAACCGATAAAGCTGTTTCGTTTAAGGATGATAAGTTATTTGATCTAATTAAGAAATTTGTTTCAAAAGCTGGATATAGGGGTCAGATTGATATTGATATTTTTGACATTGATGGAGAGTATTATATATCAGAAGTCAATCCACGTTTTGGCGGGGGATATCCTCATGCGTATGAGTGTGGATGTGACCATATGAAACTGATAGAAAACAATCTTGAGGGAAATAGTAACAAGCCAGTTATTGGAACATACAAATCAGACATTTATATGATGAAGTACAATGAAATTTGTATAAAGAATTTTGAGGTGTAATATAAATGAATGTTTTATTTATGACAATAGGAAAAATGGATAATGTTGAAGAACATACAATATATTGCGATTTATTACGATATTTTCGTGATGCTGGACATTCTGTATACACTATTAGTCCATATGAAAAAAGAACAGGACTTCAGACAGCGTATGAAGAAAAAAATGGAATTCATATGCTTCATGTGAGAACCGGAAATGTAACAGGAATGGTAAGTTTAATAGAAAAAGGTCTTGCCCAGTTGTCAATAGAGCCAGTTTTTATTAAAGCAATAAAAAAATATTATTCAAATGTTAAATTTGATCTTGTTATGTACTCGACACCTCCGATTACGTTTTGCAATGCAATAGAATATGTAAGGCGTAGAGATAATGCAAAAACATATCTTTTGCTTAAAGACATTTTCCCTCAGAATGCAGTAGATATAGGCATGATGAGCAAATCTGGTATTAAGGGAATTTTGTATAAATTTTTCCGTAACAAAGAAAAAAAGCTTTATGGCTTATCAGACTATATTGGATGTATGAGCCCGGCGAATGTAGAATATGTAAAACAAAACAACCCAGAGATTGATGAGTATAAAGTGGAAGTATGTCCAAATTGTATTGAAGTAGTGGATAAATCTATAAACGAAGAAGAACGTAGATACATTAGAAAAAAAATATAATATTCCTTTAGAAAAAAAAGTGTTTGTTTATGGTGGTAACTTGGGAAAACCACAAGGAATAGATTTTTTGATAGAGTGTTTACATAGCCAAGAAAACAGTAAAGATAATTATTTCCTTATTGTAGGAGATGGCACCGAATATGGAAAAATTGAGAAATTTGTAAAGGACAGCAATCAGAATAATATAAGATTGATGAAAAGATTACCCCAGGAGGATTACGATACTATGGTAGGGGCATGTGATGTAGGAATGATTTTTTTGGATCATCGTTTTACAATTCCTAATTTTCCAAGTCGAGTATTAAGTTATATGCAAGCAAAAATTCCAGTTTTAGCATGTACAGATCCGAATACAGATATAGGAAGAATTATAGAAGAGGCTGGATTTGGAAACGGGTGTGAAAGCAATGATATAAAAGGATTTGCTGAATGTGTGGGAAAAATTATGCAAATACAAGATGTAGCTGATAAAGAGTGGAATTATTTGAACAAGTATTATTCAACAAAAACTGGATACGATATAATAATGAAACATTTTAAATAAAATTAATAGTTAATTTTGGAGAAAAATAATGGATTTAAAACGTATAGTTGCTAAAGGAATAAAAACTATCTTTAATCCGGCAGCTTTAACGAATTGCCAAGTAAATAAAAATGCGAAGATTTGTTCGGGTACGCAAATGAATAATTCAAGTATAAATAGGTACTCATATTGTGGGCATGATTGCTTTATTTTAAATTGCGATATAGGCTCTTTTGTTTCAATAGCAGATAATTGTCGATTAGGCGGTGCAATGCATCCAATAGAAAGAGTTTCGTCGTCTCCGGTTTTTCATAAGGGAAAGAATGTTTTGAACAAAAAATTTTGCAAAATTTGATGATATTTCTGATAAAAAAATAGTAATTAGCTCGGATGTGTGGATTGGCGCAGGAGTAACTGTTTTATCAGGAATAACAATAGGAGTGGGAGCAGTTGTGGGAGCTGGGAGTGTTGTTACACATGACATTCCACCATATGAAATATGGGCTGGAAATCCTGCAAAAAAAAATTAGAAATAGGTTTGATGAAGAAACAAGTAAAGAACTATTGCAAACAACTTGGTGGGAATGGAACGATGAAACAATAGGAAAATATTCTCATTTGTTTGACAATCCACAGAAATTCATTGAAACGATCAAGGAGAAGTAAGATGAGAATATTAATGCTGACCTCAGTATATAAAGATGAATTTTTGGGTAACAAGGATACATCTACTAATATTGTGAATTCATTTGTGAAAGAGTGGAAGAAACAGGGACACGAGGTGCTTGTTATTCACAATTCACATTGTTATCCTAGAGTAATTCATGAAATTCCAGAGAAATTGAAAAAATCTTTAGCAGCAAGGATGGGATTCGCAATTTCTGATTATGATGCAGTTAAAGAAAAAGAATACCAAGATAATGGAGTAAAAGTATTTCGTCTTCCAATAAAAAAGTTTATTCCTCATTCACAGCCTAGCGATAATGTTATAAAAAGACAAGTAAATAAAATTGTAGCTACTTTGAAAAAAGAAAAATTTGAACCAGATGTAATAACAGGACATTGGGCAAGTCCACAAATGGAGATAATTTCGGAATTAAAAACAATATATCATTGTAAAACAGCAGTAGTTTTACATGGGACAGGATATATTGAATCGCCAAAATTTAATGCTGAAGAGTACTTGAAAAATATAGATTCATTAGGAGCAAGATCTCTATCTCAGGCAAAACAGATAAAGGAGATACTTAAGTTAGATAAATTGCCATTTGTGTGTAATTCGGGCGTACCGGATGAGTATTTGAAAAATTATAGGCTTAATACAGAAAAATATAGGAACATTAAAACGTGGAAAATTACTTATGTCGGAAGACTAGTTTCTTATAAAAATATAGACTCCACAATAAAGGCACTATCAGAAATAAAAGATGTAAAGTGGGAGTTTAACATTGTGGGAGATGGTGCTTCCCGCACAGAACTGGAAGAATTAGCACAAAACCTTAACTGTGCTGACAAAGTTCATTTTTGGGGACGTGTTTCAAGAGATAAAGTTATGCAAATACTTGAAGATACACATATTTTTGTAATGATTAGTACAAATGAAATATTTGGCTTGGTGTACCTTGAAGCCATGGCTGCTAGTTGCTTGACTATTGCTTCCAAAAACGGTGGAGTTGATGGGATTATTAAATGTGAAAAGAATGGTTTTTTATGTGAAGAGGGAAATGATAAAGAACTGCATAGTATCTTGAATAGAATAACCAAAAAAGAAATTGATGAAATATCAAATATTGTAGAAATGGGTTATAAAACCGCGAGAGAATATTCAGATTCAGAAGTCGCTAGAGTTTATATAAAAAATATAACACAATAAGTCGTAAGGAACAATTTATGATAAAAAAATTATATGATTCAATAAAGTTAAAATATGATAATCATTTCCTGGCAATATGGAAATATAGATTTTATAAAATGTTAATTAATTTGGGATATCCAAATTTTTAAATAAAAAATTTGAAAAGATTGGTATTAGTGAAGAGAGCAGTATTATTGTTTCACTGACTTCATTTCCTGAGAGAATAAATACTGTATGGCTGACTATTGTCACATTGCTTTCACAAACACTAAAGCCTAAAAAAGGTACTCTTATGGTTAGCAAAATCTCAATTTGAAGGAATAGAGTTACCTGATAATTTGAAAAGGCTTGAAAAATATGGCCTAGAGATTAAGTGGTGTGATGATCTGAAGCCGCATAAAAAATATTACTATACAGTGCAAGAATATCCTGATGACTGTGTTGTAATAGCTGATGATGATATATTTTATCCGGAAAATCATTTGGAAATTCTATGGAATAATTATTTAAAACATCCTGATTGTATAATTGCAAATAAAACACATCGAATAGAATACGGTGTAGATAATCAATATCTTGCATATAATAAATGGTCAAATCGTATAGTCGAAAATCCAAGTTACTTATTAGTGCCTATTGGATGTAATGGTGTATTATACCCACCGCACAGTTTGCCAGAGTATACATTTGATAAAAATTATATTACAGAAGCGGCTTTGTATACTGATGACTTATGGCTAAAATTATGTGCAATACGCAATAATAAAATGACATTTTCATGTATGGAAAATGAATTAGTATATTTTGATTGCATAAAGGCTGGAAAAGTTGGCTTATGGAAATCAAATACAAAAGGAATTAATAGAAATGATATGGTTTGGAAAAGGTTGATGAGTGATTTTCCTCAGATGAATGAATTACTATATAAAGAGTGGAAGCGTGAAGCGGAAGCATATCAAGAAAACTGTTAGACAATGTTTTTGAAAAGGGGGTGCAATATAACTTATGAGTATGCAAATTCAATTTGTTGTTTTTTGGATAGCGATAATTGTTATTCTTTTATTGGGATTAATACAGAATAAATTTTCAAAAAAAAGTCAATGCGCAATAGTCATTTTTGCAATTTTTATATTAAGTTTTATGTATTCAAACAGAACTTTGGGATTGGATTTGAGAAACTATATTGAATATTATTCATCTTCAAATATAAATCGCATAATGAGTACACTTGATATTAAAAGCTTGTTTTTGAATGAATATGAGCCTTTGTTTACATTGACAATAGTGGTAGCAAAAAAAATAGGTTTGTCTGTTCAAAAATGGTTATTTGCGATTGTATTTATACCATCATTAATTTTTTATGGCATTTTTTTTAGAAAAGGGAAAAAGCCATTGTTAATGTTTTACTTTTTTCTGTTGATTATGATGTTTCAAGTTGACTTGACAAGATTTTATTTAGCAGCGCCTTTTTTATGTATTGCATTTCATAGTGAAAAATTGACAAAAAAAGGAATTTTTTATGTACTAGCATTTGGATTCCATTATTCTGCAATATTTTTAGCTTTTGCAGAAATATTCCTTGTTATGAAGTTATCGAATAAAAAGAAGTATGGAATTGTGTTTTTTTTCCTATTGGGAGCATTGGTACTTAAAAATATTGATTTATCATTCTTGGAGTATTCGCAGTATAGATTTTTATTTAAATTGTGGTACAACCTATATCATTCGGGAGCTAGCAATAGTTTAATAAATACGTATCAGATTATTATGACATATGTGATTAATGTGTATCCGATAATAATGTGCTTAATAATACTTAAATTGATGAAAAAAGATGAAGCGTTAAATAAGTGCCCAATAGGACTAAATTATGCAAAATATGAAGATGTCCTTAGAATTGGAATCATTACTAGCATTTTATTGGTTATAGTATTTGGTTCTGTAAAGATAGGATTTAGAAT
>ENA-OQCF01000591-OQCF01000591.1-human-gut-metagenome-genome-assembly--contig:-NODE-591-length-13750-cov-11.318138_pt1 | contig 13750 bp, 22 predicted proteins | sample MGYA00242756_ERZ504573 | MGnify/ENA primary metagenome ERZ504573 (study PRJEB26092, sample SAMD00036240) | human gut metagenome | host: Homo sapiens | study: EMG produced TPA metagenomics assembly of... | reverse complement strand
CTCAGCCGGGCCGCAAGCCCGCCGCCCGCCTGCGGCGGCGCCACCTCGGCTGAGTTTGTGGGAATTAGCTAACCGAAAGGCTTACACGTGAACGAAGAACCTCAAGTCCTCTACTGCGACGCCTGGCTCATGGCCATCGACAAGCCCGCCGGCATGATCGTCCACGGTGACGGCACCGGTGAGCGCACACTTACCGACTACGCCAGCGACCTGCTGTTGGCCATGGGCGACGGCTTTGCCGCGACCGACATGCAACCGCTCAACCGCCTGGACCGCAACACTACCGGCGTGGTGTTGTTCTCGCTCGACAAGCAGACACAACCTGCTTTTGACCAGATGGTGATCGACCACGCATTCGAAAAGCACTATCTGGCGCTGGCCGAGGGCAAGATCGACTGGAACGAGAAGCTCATCGACAAGCCCATCGCCCGCGACCGCCACGACAGCCGCAAGATGCGCGTCGGCGCCAGCGGCAAGCCGTCTCAGACGCGCGTCAAGGTGCTCAAGCGCCTTAAGAGCCGCCGAGGCCTGCCCGCGCGTTCCTATATCGATGTCGAGCTGCTCACCGGCCGCAAACACCAGATCCGTGTGCACCTGGCCAGCGAGCATCACCCCCTGGTTGGCGACGACCTGTACGGAACGCCGCGCCCCTGCGGCCTGATGCTCCACGCCCACAGTGTGTCCTTTACGCATCCCGTTACCGGCGAGCACATCCACATCGAAGCCCCCTGCCCCTGGGAGCTTAAACCACCACAATGGGGACAGGCACCTTTGTGGTGGTTTTGCCGCAATGGCTCAGTCGCGGTCCCAAAACGTCTCGATCTGTAACAGTTAGAGCCCATTTTCCGGTCTATCCGTTACAGATCGAGACATTCGAATCTCCCTCAAAGGAAAATCTCAACCTGTAACAGTAACTCGGCAAAATCCGTCCCAGATGTTACAGATTGAGAAAAAGGGGCGGCGCGGTTCGGAAGTATCTCAATCTGTAACACCTAGCCCACTTTTAACGGTCCAGTTGTTACAGACTTAGACAAACCGACAGACAACGAAAGCGGCAACGCCCGTGATGGACGTTGCCGCTTTTCTATTGAGAAAACTCCTCGGTTTTCGTTACTAACCACCACATTGGGGACAGGCACCTTTGTGGTGGTTTTGGCCTTAGCCCGTACCGTGCTGTTAGACCGTGATGACGTTGTCCATTGCCCGGTACTTGGCGGGGACCTCGCCTGCGGTAATAATCGTTGCGTCGCGGAAGTCCGCGAACTTGACGGGCGCCACCATGCCAAATTTGCTGGCGTCCGAGATTACGAAGCGTTTGGCCGTATGGCGCATCGAGATACGCTTTACTTGCGCTTCCTCGATATCGGGCGCCGTGAAGCCCTGCTCGGCGGCAATGCCATTAGAACCCCAAAAGCCACAGTTGAAGTTGTAACGGTCTAGGGTTGCCAAAGCATCGGGGCCAACGAGCGCCTCGGTCTCGGGTTTGAGCTCGCCGCCCAGCACTACGGTGCGCATGCCGCGCAAAGCGAGGCGCTGAGCATGGAGCACGGAATCGGTCACATAGGTGACACCTTCAAGGTGTGGAAGATGCTCGATGAGCTTGAGCGTCGTCGAGCCCGAGTCGATGTATACAAAGCTCTCGGGCTCCACAAGCGCCGCCGCACGGGCGCAGATACGCTCCTTGTCGTCGTTATGGAGATCGCTGCGCTCGTTGAGCGTTAGGTCGCGCGTCACGTGCGCGCGCTCAAGACTCGTCGCTCCGCCGTGGACCTTGGCGATGCGGTGTGCGCGATCGAGCGTCTGCAGGTCGCGCCGAATGGTGGACGCCGTCACGCCCAAGGCCTCAGCAAGCTCCGGCACAGTAACCGAGCCAGCCTGCTGCACCATCGACACAATCGCATTGAGCCTATCTTCCGCTAGCATCGTTTACTCCTCCTCGGGGTACACGACTCCCCAGTCGGCGCGAAGCTTGGTCATAAGCTCCATAACATCAGAAGCATATTCCAGCAGCTCGCGCTTGGAGTCGTCGCCGGCAACGGCCTTCTCAAGATCGGCCATCTCATAGCAAAGGGCGTAAGCCTCGGTGCCCGCGTGGACCTCCTCGCGGTGGCCGTCCGCAGTCCACACGATGGTCGCGTGATCGGCACGCGGATACTCGTTGACCTCGATATAGCACTTGTCAAAGCTGATGACCGAGCGCTTGGGCTGCTTGGAGTGAAGCGTAAGGCTCACAACACCCAGCTGTTGCTCAGCATTACGGCAGACGATGCCGCCCGCAACGTCGACACCGGTCTCACAGGTGTTGCCCAGCGAAACGACCTCAGCGGGCTGGCTTGCCATAAAGAGGCGCATAACGGAAAGCGCATAGACGCCAATGTCGAGCATAGCGCCGCCGGCGAGGTTGCGGTTATAGAAGCGGTTGGTCAGATCGCCGTACTCCTTATAGCTGCCAAAGTTGAGTTGGGCGAGGTTCATGCGGCCAAACTCGCCGGCATCCATGCGGCGGCGCAGCTCTTGATACAGGGGCATGTGGAGCACCGTAGTGGCGTCCATAAGGACCACGTTATGCTCGTCGGCAATGGCACGGGCCTCGTCGAGCTCGGCAGAGTTGAGGGTAATGGCCTTCTCGCAGAGCACGTGCTTGCCAGCTCTCAGAGCGGCGCGCAGGTAAGTGATATGCGTGTTATGCGGCGTGGTGATATAGATCGCGTCGATGTTCGGATCGGCATAGAGGTCCTCGACCGTGTCATAGACCTTCTCGATGCCATACTGCTCGGCAAAAGCTTGAGCTTCGACAGCGTGCGGTTGGCGACGCCCGCAAGCTTGCGGCCGGCAAGAGCGAGAGACTGGGCCATCTGGTTGGCGATAACGCCGCACCCGATCACAGCCCAACGAAGCTCGGGGGCCGTAAAGACATCATCGGGGAACGGCTTGTCCTGGACCGAAGCGAACGCTGCCTTAGCGGCTGCCGCAGCATCAAGCGGAGCCTGTTTGGAATCTGCATATGTGCCTCCTGCGTCGTGAAAAGTCTTTCATTTCTGACAGCTCTATATTCGCACAAATGCGCGCGTATATGCACGTATATGCGTATTTAGGTGCTTAACGGTCATCATATAGCCATAATTTGCACATGTTTGCGCGGTTACACGCAATGTCACGCAATGTCATGCGCGTAATGCGCATGCAGGATCCTTGTTAAACATAAAGGGACGGAACACCAAAGCCCTAAAAGACAGAGTAGGTCGTTTTACTCCACACCTATAGAAGCATCAGGCATCAAAGGACCGTACCAAACTGCCGGCACATAGGGACGTTCCCAACGACCACTCATTTAAGTCTGTCCCCAATGACTGCCAATCAACGGCCACTCATTTAAGCCTGTCCCCAATGAGTACCTAATGAGTAGGGATCAAAAAAGGCCCGGGTGCCGTGGCATCCGGGCCTTTGCTAGCAACTTGATGTTGCGGGCAGCTTAGAACTTGTGGCCGCACTTCTTGCAGACGCGCAGCTTGTTCTTGCCGTCCTTCTCGTGACCGACGCGGGTAACCTTACCGCACTCGGGGCAAACGAGATTGACGTTGGAGGCGTCGATGGGAGCCTCCTGCGAAACGATGCCGCCCTGCTGGTTGGCAGCGTTGGGCTTAACGGCCTTCTTGACGACCGAAACGCCCTCGACAACGACCTTGTTCTCGGCAGGGAGAGCACGCAGGACAACGCCCTGCTTGCCGCGATCCTTACCAGAGAGAACCTGGACCTTATCGCCCTTCTTGATATACATATATCTCCCTAACTACAGGGTCTCGGGAGCGAGCGAGACGATCTTCATGTACTTCTTGTCACGAAGCTCGCGAGCGACGGGCCCGAAGATACGGGTGCCGACGGGCGAACCATCGTTGTTGATGACAACGCAGGCGTTCTCATCAAAGCGAATGTAGGAGCCATCCTTGCGGCGGATCTCCTTAACGGTGCGAACGACGACGCAACGGACAACGTCCTTCTTCTTGACGTTGGCGCCAGGGGTAGCCTCCTGGACAGCACCGATGAACACATCGCCGATGCCTGCATAACGACGCTTGGAACCGCCAAGCACCTTGATGCAGCGAATCTTGCGAGCGCCGGAGTTGTCGGCGACGTTCAGCATGGTTTGCATCTGAATCATGGTAGATGTTCCTCCGAACTAAGAACCGAAGAGAGGTGCGCAGCTTTATGCGGCCCGTGGTATGCAAGCCAGGCATACGCACATCTTCGGAAACGTACAAGTCGTAAGAGCGACTGCTTATTTAGCGCGCTCGACGACCTCGATGAGGCGCCAACGCTTCATCTTGGACATAGGACGGGTCTCCATAACGCGGACGGTGTCGCCCACGCCAGCCGTGCACTCCTCGTCGTGAGCGTGCAGCTTCTTGGAGCTGGTCATCATCTTGCCGTACTTGGGGTGACGCTTACGCTCGGTGATGGTGACAACAATGGTCTTGGCACCGGAGACGGAGGTAACGACACCCGTACGGACCTTACGCGAGTTACGCGAATCAGTCATGTTCTCTCCTTAGGTCCTACTCGGCGACAGCGGACTTCTCCGCTGCGATCTCGCGGGCGCGCTGCTCCGTGAGGACGCGAGCGATGTCCTTCTTCACGGTGTTGACGCGAGCGGTGTTGTCCAGCTGGCTGGTAGCCATCTGGAAACGAAGGTTAAAGAGCTCGGCGCGCATTTCCTTCAGCTTCTCAACGAGCTGAGCGTCCGAGAGCTCACGAATCTCTGCGGGCTTCATTAGTTCTCCTCCTTGGCGGCGGCGGCGTCCTCAGCAGCCACTTGGCCTCGAGAGCGGCCTCCTCAGCCATCTCCTTCTCGATGCGCTGCTCAGCGTTCTTGGCAGCAACAATCTTGGTCTTGATGGGAAGCTTGTGCTGTGCAAGACGCAGAGCCTCGCGAGCGACCTCCTCGGGCACGCCCTTGACCTCGAACATGATACGGCCGGGCTTGACGACGGCCACCCACTCCTCGGGGTTACCCTTACCAGAACCCATGCGAGTCTCGGCAGGCTTCTTGGTGATGGCTTATCGGGGAAGATCGTGATGTAGACACGACCGCCACGCTTCATGTAGCGGGTCATGGCAATACGAGCGGCTCGATCTGACGGTTGGTGATCCAATGGGCCTCGAGAGCTGGATACCAAACTCGCCGAAATGCAGCTCGGTATTACCCTTGGCCTGGCCCTTCATGGAGCCACGCTGCACCTTGCGGTGAAGAATACGCTTAGGGGCAAGCACTACTGACCCCTCCTCTCGGAGTTACGACGACGAGGACGGGAAGAGCCCTCGAGTGCAGGGTTGGGAACAGGCTGGCCCGGGAGCTTCTCGCCCAGGTAGATCCAGACCTTCACGCCGCAGGCACCCATGGTGGTGCTGGCGACAGCCGTGCCGTAGTCGATCTTGGCACGGAGGGTGTGCAGAGGCACGCGACCCTCACGGTACCACTCACGACGGCCCATCTCGGCACCGCCGAGACGACCGGAGCACTGGATACGGATGCCCTTGGCGCCGGCCTTGCGGGCGGACTGGACAGCCTTGCGCATAGCGCGACGGAAGGCAACGCGGCCCTCGAGCTGCTCAGCGATGGACTGAGCAACGAGGTTGGCGTCGAGCTCGGGGCGCTTGATCTCGACAACGTCGACGGAGAGCTGGCCCTTGGAGACGCCAGCGACCTTCTCGAGCTCGGTGCGGAGGGTATCGATCTCGGCACCCTTCTTACCGATGACAACGCCGGGGCGAGCGGTGAGGATGATGACCTTCACCTTGTCGCCTGCGCGCTCGATCTCGACGCGGGAGACAGCTGCGCGGGAAAGACGCTTCTCGAGGTACTTGCGGATCTCGAGATCGTTACCGAGGGTCTTAGCGTAATCCTTCTCTGCGAACCAGCGGGAGCGCCAGTTCTCGGTGATGCCAAGACGGAAGCCGGTGGGGTAGACTTTCTGACCCATACAGCTTTACGCCTCCTTTCGAGGAGCAACGACGACGGTGATGTGGGAAGTACGCTTCAGAATGCGAGAAGCGGAACCCTTGGCGCGGGGACGGATGCGCTTAAGCGTCGGACCCTCGTCAACATAGGCAGCGGCGACAACCAGGTTGTCGGCACGCAGACCGTTGTTGTTCTCGGCGTTCGCAACGGCGGAACGGAGAACCTTCTCGACATCCACGGCGACGGCGCGGTCGCAGAAGTGGAGGATGTCGAAGGCCTGAGCGACAGGCTTGCGGCGGATCAGATCGACCACCAGGCGGGCCTTGCTGGGGGAAACACGCACGTACTTAGCGACGGCGCGAACCTCGGTGGCCTCAGTTTCAATAGACTTAGTTGCCATTTACGGTTAACCCCCTATTTGGCCTTGTGGCCACGGAACGTACGAGTCGGCGCGAACTCGCCGAGCTTGTGACCAACCATGGACTCGGTAACATACACGGCACATGCTTGCGGCCGTCGTGGACGGCGATGGTGTGACCAACCATCTCGGGGAAGATGGTGGACGCGCGGGACCAGGTCTTCACGACGTCCTTCTTGCCAGCCTCGTTCATCGCGGTGATACGCGAGAGAAGGCGAGTCTCCACGAACGGGCCCTTTTTGAGACTTCTGCTCATAAGTGCTTTCTCCTAAAACTCGGTATCCGAAATTACTTCTTACGGCGACGAATGATGTGCTGGTTCGAGACCTTCTTCTTCTTGCGCGTACGAAGGCCCTTCGTCGGCTTACCCCAGGGGGTAACGGAGGGTCGACCAGAGGTGTGGTTCTTGCCCTCGCCACCGCCGTGCGGGTGGTCGACAGGTTCATGACGGTACCGCGGACGGTCGGGCGCACGTTCAAGTGACGCTTACGGCCGGCCTTGCCGATGACGATGTTGGCGTGATCGGCGTTGCCGACCTCACCGACGGTGGCGCGGCAGGTAACGAGGATGCGGCGCATCTCGGAGGAAGGCATACGGACGATAGCGTACTTGCCCTCCTTACCCATCAGCTGGCAGGAGTTACCGGCGGAACGGGCGATAGCAGCGCCCTTGCCCGGCTGGAACTCGACGGCGTGGATGAGCGTACCGACGGTGATGTCGGCGAGGGGCAGAGCGTTGCCCGGCTTGATGTCGGCGTCAGAACCGGACATGATGGTCTGACCAACCTCGAGGCCCTTGGGAGCCAAGATGTAGCGCTTCTCACCGTCAGCGTAGTGCAGCAGAGCGATGCGAGCGGAACGGTTCGGATCGTACTCGATCGTGGCAACCTTGGCGGGCACGCCGTCCTTGTTGCGCTTGAAGTCGATCACGCGGTAACGACGCTTCACGCCGCCGCCCTGGTGGCGGGTGGTGATGCGGCCGTTGTTGTTACGACCGGCCTTCTTGGGCAGGGGCTCGAGAAGGGACTTCTCGGGCTTGGTGCAGGTGATCTCGGAGAAATCGGAGATCGTCTGCCAACGCCTACCAGCGGAGGTCGGCTTAAGGTGCTTTACAGCCATTACAATCCCTTTCAATAGGAATCCGTTAGCCATCGCAGACAGGGATTCGAGGTTCTGCCTCGGGTGCGATGACACCGGACGTATACACGGTTCCGGGCGTGTCCATTTTATACGCCCGAAACCTTGAGCTCTCGCCTCCCCTATTTGGGAGGCATGAGCTCACTCAACAGCAGCGAGTCTTAGGCCTGATTGCCAAAGACCTCGATGGTGTCGCCCTCGGCCAGCGTGACGATGGCCTTCTTCCAAGAACGGGTCTTGCCGGCGACATAGCGCACACGCTTGGTTTTGGGCTTGACCGTCAGGGTGTTCACGCGAACGACCTTGACGCCGAAGATCTCCTCGACAGCGTCCTTGATCTGATACTTGTTAGCATCCTTGGCGACCTCGAACGTGTACTTGTTCTGCTCCATGCCGGAGAAGGAACGCTCGGACACGATCGGACGGATGATGATCTCGTGGGCGGTCATTTATGCAAGCACCTCCCCGAAGTGAGCGGCGATGTCGGCGGGCATCAGCACAGCGTTGTTGTTGACGAGATCGTAGGTGTTGGCCTCGTCGGCGGTGATGATGAACGTCTTGGGAATGTTGCGGAACGACAGGTAAGCGTTGACGTCCTCATCGCGAACGATGATGGTCAGACGCTTGCCCTCAAGGCCGAGAGCCTTGAGCATGGCAACGGCAGCTTGGTGGAAGGCTTCTCGAAGCCGTAGTCGTCGACGAGCACGAGCTCGCCATCGGCCAGCTTGGCGGACAGCGCGGAGCGCATAGCAGCTTGACCTCCTTGTTGTTCATACGCTTAGCGTAGGAACGGGGCTTGGGGGCGAAGACAACGCCACCGTGACGCCACTGGGCAGCACGGATGGAACCCTGGCGGGCACGGCCGGTGCCCTTCTGACGCCAAGCTTCTTGCCGCCACCGGAAACCTCAGAGCGGCCCTTAGCAGACTGGGTGCCCTGACGCCAAGAGGCCATCTGGCACTTGACGATGTGGTGCATAACGTGGATGTTCGGCTCGATGCCGTACACCTCAGCGGCGAGCTCGGCCTCGGCGACCTTCTTGCCCTCGCTGTTCTTTACTTCAAACTTTGCCATTTAAGTGTTCTCCTTGGTATGACGCTGGGCTAAATGGGCTGGGCCCTTAGGCCATACGGATGGCGACGAGACCATTCTTGGCACCCGGGACAGCGCCCTTGACCAAGATGAGGTTCTGCTCGGCATCGATGCGGACAACGGAAAGGTTCTTGACGGTAACGCGCTCGTTACCCATGTGACCGGCCATCTTGACGCCCTTGAGGACGCGCGCAGGATAGGCGCACTGACCGATAGAACCGGGGTGACGCTGGAAGTGAGAACCATGCGTCATAGGACCGCGGCGCTGACCCCAGCGCTTGATGCGACCCTGGAAGCCTTACCCTTGGAGGTACCGATGACGTCGACCTTCTCGACATCAGCGAAATCAGCGACGGTGACGACCTCGCCGACCTTGTGCTCCTCGCCGTTCTCGACGCGGACCTCACGAAGGAAGCGGACAGCTCGACGCCAGCCTTGGCGAAGTGACCAGCCATGGGCTTGTTCACGTTCTTGGCCTTGATGTCGCCGAAACCGATCTGGACGGCGTCATAGCCGTCGGTTGCCTGAGTTTTAACCTGCGAGACAGCGCAGGGGCCAGCCTGGATGACCGTGACGGGAACGACGTTGTCGTCCTCGTCCCAAACCTGGGTCATGCCAATCTTGCGGCCGAGAATCATGCTGATCAAGATATGATCCCAACTCTCGCGTGGTCTTGGGACAATGCGTACACCACCGAGCGTACGCCCCTAGAGGACCACTACTTACACGACGTGCTCCCCAGTCTTGTATTGCGTCCGGACTACCTGACAACCCTATTAAGCAGGCATTTTGTCCAGCCAGAATACTCCCCTGGTTACACACAGCTGTTTAGTATACACGGCTGCGGGCGTATCCATCGAGATTCATATTTCACTCACATTGTTTACGCAGGTAAAGTGCGTGGAGTCGCCTGGGCTTGGCAGAGGGGCGGCGAAATATATTAAGTTTGCTGCTCTACAGTCCTGCGCAAGACGGAAAGCACATTAAGTGCTTTCCTTTGCGTGCGGAACTCGCGACAAACTTAATATATTTCGCCGCCCCTCTGCCAAGCTCGGGAGACGACACGTTGATGTCTGCTTAACTCTGCTCGCTCAGCTAATTACTTTGTTGAGGGTCCACTATTTGCTGGAGGGTGAACTGGCATTGCATTGGCTCGCCTTCTGCTTGTGGCTTTGCCTCTTCAAAACCGAAGATCATGATGGCGCAGTTGGGGAGTTTTGTTGGGAGCTCGAAGCCCTCTGGGGCTGCAGCTTTGATGAATTGGCGGCTGGCGCTGCCGTGGCTTACTGCTAGAAGGGTTTCGATGCCCTCAGAGCCCATGAGATTGGTGAGGGTGCCCACCATGCGCTCCTGCAGGGCATGGCTTCCTTCTCCGCCAAATGGGATCAGGTCCTCGCCGGGGTCCCAGACGTCGGTGGGTAGGGCGTCGTGGGGGCCTTCTTCGAAGGTGCCGTAGCTGCGCTCGATGATGCCTTCGCAGGGCTCGACTGCTGCATCCCGGCCGAGGAGTTCGGTTGCGACGAGACTTGCCGTGTCCATGGCTCGGCCTAAGGGCGAAGAGACCACTTTGTCGGGGACGACGCCGTGGGCTTTGAGCCATGCGGCTGCCATTCCCGCTTGCTTGCGGCCCAGATCGGTCAACGGAGAATCGCAGCGGCCCTGGACGAGCTTTTTAACGTTGAATTCTGTCTGACCGTGGCGGAGTAGATACAGCTTCTTCATGCTCTCCCCTTCTGCATAACCTGCTTTGCCGGCACAGCCTTACTCGTGGGTATGCCCTACGTAGTCTTCGTCGATCGTGATCTTGGCGACCGACTTGGGATATTCCGATTCGACCCGTTTCGCCAGCGCGCGCTTCAGGTCCTCGGCGCTCATCGCCAAATCCGAGGGACGTACGCAGTCAAAGATCACGTTGGTATGCGTGGGGCCCGGAACACAGCGTAGGTCGTGGATCGAGAGGCGGCTATCAATCTCTTGAGCCATAGCGTTGATGCGCAGACGCATGCTCGCCACCTTTGGATCGTCGGTCACGATGGGATCGTAATGGAGCGTGACGATCATGCCGTCTTCGACCCTAAACGACTGCTCGATGTTATCGAGCGTGTCGTGACTTTCCAGCGGGCTGGCCTCGGCTGCCATCTCGGCGTGAGCGCTTGCGAACTTCCTGCCCGGGCCGTAGTCGTGAACCATCAAATCGTGAACGCCCAAAACGCCGGGGTAGCTCATGATCTTGTCTCGAATGTGCTTGACCAGCTTTGGATCGGGTGCCTGGCCCAAAAGCGGGCTCACCGTATCCTGGATGAGCTCAAAGCCGCTCCAGCCGATATAGGCGCCAACGGCAAGGCCGACCCATGCGTCAAGATTGATGTGCGTCACCTGCGAAACAATTGCGCACGCCAGCACGGCACCCGTAGCTAGGACATCGTTCTTTGAGTCCTGAGCGGTCGCATGCAGCGTCTCGGACTCAATGCGATCGCCGAGCTTTTGGTTGAGGGCCGCCATCCAGAGCTTAACAATCATCGAAAGCACCAAGACTGCCACCAGGGCAAGCGAGAACTCGACAGGTTCGGGGTGGATGATGCGCTCAACCGAGGACTTCACCAGCTCAACGCCAATCAGCAGCACGAGCGCCGCCACGACCAGACCCGAGAGATACTCGTAGCGGCCATGTCCGTAAGGATGCTCGGGGTCGGCCGGCTTGCCCGCCAGCTTAAAGCCAAGCACGCTCACGATGTTCGAGCTGGCATCGGACAGGTTGTTCATGCGTCCGCCACAATCGAAACCGATCCCGACAGCACGCCAATTGCACCCTTCGCAGCGCAAAGCGCAACATTGGCGAGAATACACACTATGCCCGTCAACGTGCCCACGCGCGCACGGTCGCCCTGCGCACGACGAACAATCCACTCGACCATCCTCATCAGTCCCCACGGTACTACCTATATATCTATTGCTCAAACGGATTGTAGTGTAGCCACTTTGTCCTCCAGATACAAAAAGGCCGCAGCCCACACGGGCCGCAGCCTTGGAATATGACAAAGGAATCGTCCTTTTGTCGCACAGATTTATGCGCTTGCTTCAGCAGCGCTCGCCACTGTTTCGAGCGAATCAGCTGCGTCTTCTGCCGCCTGCATCTTTGTCGGCACCACGCCAAAACAGCAGCTCAGCGCCGCAGACACCGCAAATGCTGCGCCGCCGGCAGCGCAGCACCACAGCAGATTCGAGATGCCGCCCGTGGCAAAGCCAATGACCATAAGAACATTCGTCATACCGATGGTATAAGCCGTAACGTGGCCTACGGCCGCAACAAGGCTCCGACGGCGCCGCCAACGGCCATGCACGTCAGACACCTGCCATATTTAAAGCCGCATCCGTACAGCGCTGGCTCGCTTACGCCGCCAAGAATACCCGAGATTGAATAGCCCAGCATGAGCGCCTTCTCGTCCTTATCCGCAACGCGGAGCGACGCGCCAAAGGGCATACCCCAAACGGCGAACGTTGCCATCGTCGCGGCGATCAGGATGCACGAATCCGTTCCCACACTCATAAACTGCGCATAGGCGAGCGATAGGACAACGTTGCTGACACCCGCGATCTTAAGAAACTCCCAGCCCGCGGCAAGCCCCATGAGCGTGAGCAGCGACACGATGCCACCGGAATTGCCAAGCATAAACATAAGCTGTCCCAACAGCATGCCCAGATAGCTGCCTGCCGGCGCCGTAACACACAGCGACACCGGAACCATGACAAGCATGGTTGCAAACGGTACAAAAGAAAACGCCACAGCCTGAGGGATAGTGCGCTTAAAGAAACGCTCCACCTGCCATAGCACGGGCACCGAGATGAGAACCGGAATAACAGTCGTCGTGTAATCGTTGACCGGCGCGGGAAGTAGACCATACACGAAAGTCATCGATGCCCCCGTCGTCGATGCGGCATCAACGAGCTTAAACAGATCGGGCACAATCAATACGCCGCCCAGCATCATGCCCAGCTGCTCCGAGCAACCGAGCTGGCGGGCAGCGGCCCAACCAAGATAGATGGGCAAAAAGTAATAGCCAGCGTTATACAGCCAGCTGTAAAACAGGCGATAGATTTCGGAATCGGCAGGCCATAGACCAAGCATGCCTTCGCCCATAATGACGGCAACGGTGCGGAACAGCGCCGCGCAGACAATAAACGGCAACGCCGACATCATGCTTTTGGACAGATAGTCCACCACGGCCATGGCGTTTGATGAAACCGTCGTTGTAAACGAGGTGTTAGAAACTTGTGACATGGAACGCCTTTCCCAATGTGACATGCGGACTGTCCCTTTGTCACATCGTGCGGTACTGACCGATTGCGCGGTACTTTTCGTAGCGGAGGTTTGTGAGGGTCGCGTCGTCGAGCTGCCCAAGCGTATCGAAGGCATCAAATGCCGAGGACATGACGACACCGGCGATCTCCTCATGCGACAGGCCCCTATCGTCAACAATGCCGTCGATGATGCCGAGCGCCAACAGATCGGGGGCCGTGAGCTTAAGCGCCTCAGCGGCCTCATTCGCGCGCTCGGTATCCTTCCACAGGATCGACGCACAGGCCTCGGGGCTCACGACCGAATAGGCCGAGCTCGAGAGCATCAGGATGCGGTCGGCCACGGACAGCGCCAGCGCGCCACCAGAGCCGCCCTCGCCTGTCACCACCGAGACAATCGGCGTCTTAAGGCCGCTCATCTCCATGAGATTCTGGGCAATCGCCTCGCCCTGGCCGCGCTCCTCGGCACCGATGCCGCAAAACGCGCCCGAAGTATCAACCAGGCACAGAACCGGCCGACCAAATTTCTCGGCTTGGTGCATCAGGCGACGTGCCTTGCGGTAGCCCTCGGGATGTGCCATACCAAAGTTGCGACGCATGCGCTCTTTGGTCGTGGTACCGCGCTCGATGGCGATAACCGTCACGGGTCGCCCGTCTTTCCAGCCGATGCCGCCCACCACGCAGCATCGTCGCCAAAGTAGCGGTCGCCGTGCAGCTCTACGAATCCGTCGAGACCCAACGAGATCATCTCCGCCTGCCGTGGCGCGGTTCGCCGAGCGAGTCTGTTTGACGATTTCGAGCGCGCTTTTTGGTGCGGCCGAGCGCTTAAACAAGTGTCCCAGCTTTTTGTCGC
>ENA-OQCF01000588-OQCF01000588.1-human-gut-metagenome-genome-assembly--contig:-NODE-588-length-13805-cov-3.076400_pt1 | contig 13805 bp, 15 predicted proteins | sample MGYA00242756_ERZ504573 | MGnify/ENA primary metagenome ERZ504573 (study PRJEB26092, sample SAMD00036240) | human gut metagenome | host: Homo sapiens | study: EMG produced TPA metagenomics assembly of... | reverse complement strand
TATTTATTATTCTCTATTCTTTATTTATTCCTTCAACTCGTCCCTCCTAACTCCTAATTCCTAACTGCTTTCGTTTTTCTGCTGTCAAACCTGCCAAAACATGCACCGTATTCTTGTGCTTGTATACACTTTTTTCGGCCTGCAGAATCGGCTATAATGTATGTATACAAGGTCAGCGAAACGGTTGGCACCCCGCCAGTCCGCTGCCGCTGCAAGCAAAACAGGAGGATTCCGCCCCATGGATATTCGTTATTCCTGCAATCAGCGTGACTTCAAGCGCTATACCACCGAGGAAGTCCGCAATGAGTTCCTGATTACCGATCTGTACAAAGCAGATGAGATGGTTGCCGTTTACAGCCATGTTGACCGCATGGTCACGTTGGGCTGCATGCCGGTCAACGAGGTCGTGTCCATTGATAAGGGCATTGACATTTGGGCAAACTTTGGCACCCACTATTTCCTGGAGCGCCGCGAAATCGGCATTTTCAACATTGGTGATGGCGCCGGTACCATTACCGCAGACGGCGTGGCTATCACCTGGCTATAAGGACTGCCTGTACATCACCCAGGCACCAAGGAAGTTACCTTTGCCAGCGATGATGCCGCCAAGCCCGCCAAGTTCTATATGGTCAGTGCTCCGGCCCACTGCCGTTACGAAACCAAGCTGATCACCCTGCTGACGCTGCCAAGCGCCCGCTGGGCACCCTGGAAACCTGCAACAAGCGCACCATCAACCAGTTTATCCACCCCAGCGTGCTGAAAACCTGCCAGCTTTCCATGGGCATGACCGCTCTGGAGCCCGGCAGCAACTGGAACACCATGCCCAGCCACACCCACGAGCGCCGCATGGAGATCTACACCTACTTCGAGATTCCCGAAGGCCAGGCCGTATTCCACATGTGCGGCGAGCCGACCGAAACCCGCCATGTTGTGATGCACAACTATGATGCTGTTATCAGCCCGTCCTGGAGCATCCACAGCGGCGTTGGCACCTCCAACTACACCTTCATCTGGGCCATGGGTGGTGAAAACATGGAATTCGATGACATGGATAACATTGCTACGACTGATCTTCGGTAAAACCTTTTTATAAAGGGCAACACCGCACAATTCCCGCCTTGCGGCTTAAGCACCGCTCCGGCAGCTGCGGCACGGCATCTGCGTTGCCAAAATGCTCGATAATGTCGGGTTGCGGTACCCGCATCGTGCTTCGGGAGCAAAAGCCCCTCGCACTCTGCGACCGCTGCCCCTGCTTCGGTTCGCTGTTTCCGCTACTGGCGGCGCTCACCTTTGCAGCATCCAGTATTATCTGCGCTTTTGGCTTGGCATCTGCCGCACCTCGCTCGCCGTATCGGCACTTAGAATTATGCGGTATTGCCTAAAGAAAAAAGAATAATTAAAAGTGATGGTATTCCTTCATTATTCTTTATTATTTATTCTTTCTTCATTTCCAATCTCGTTCCCCTGCCGCTCTATGCGCGGCTTTTGAATTACATAACATCACTTTCAGGAGGTAAGAAATATGTCTGTCTGCACCCCGAAATCTTTTGATCTGACCGGCAAGGTTGCCTGATCACCGGCGCTTCTTACGGCATCGGTTTTGCTATCGCCACCGCTATGGCAAACTGCGGCGCTACCATCGTTTTCAATGATATCAAGCAGGAACTGGTTGATAAAGGTCTGGCCGCTTACAAAGAGGCTGGCATCACTGCCCATGGCTATGTCTGCGATGTTACCAACGAGGACGCCGTCAACGCCATGGTCAAGCAAATCACCGAGGAAGTCGGCCACATCAACATTCTGGTCAACAACGCCGGTATCATCAAGCGCATCCCCATGTGCGAAATGACCGCTGCACAGTTCCGTCAGGTCATCGATGTTGACCTGAACGCTCCCTTTATCGTTGCCAAGGCCATCATCCCCGACATGATCGAGCAGGGCGGCGGCAAGATCATCAACATCTGCTCCATGATGAGCGAACTGGGCCGTGAGACTGTTTCCGCTTACGCTGCTGCCAAGGGCGGCCTGAAGATGCTGACCAAAAACATTGCTTCCGAGTACGGCCAGTACAACATTCAGTGCAACGGCATTGGCCCCGGCTACATCGCCACCCCGCAGACCGCGCCCCTGCGTGAGATCCAGCCGGACGGCAGCCGCCATCCGTTTGACCAGTTCATCGTTGCCAAGACTCCCGCTGCACGCTGGGGCAACGCCGAGGACCTGGGCGGCCCCGCTGTCTTCCTGGCATCTGAAGCTTCCGATTTCGTCAACGGCCTGATTCTGTACGTTGACGGCGGCATCCTGGCCTACATCGCAAGCAGCCGGGTTGATTGGGTGTCGGTTTGTCTCCCATAAAGGTCTGACCTGATCATAAAAGATTTTCCCCCGTTTTGCAGCAGGCGTAAATGCCGCTGCGGAACGGGGGATTTGTTTTTTATGCTGATGTATGGGCATTTTTTAATAGGCCAGCAGTTGGATTATTTGAGTTACGGAATATTTCGCAGCTCGTCCGCGGGCGCACAATGTGCGCCTCTACTAGTGTGGTAATTCTAAAGCTTTACTTTTTGTATTTGGAGACTTTCTCCATTTGGCTTTGTTACGAAGCGGCTCTATTTTTTAGATAGAGCAAAAAGGTAAAGTTTTAGCCTTAATGCACTACTACGGGTGGGATGCACAGTAAATGCTGATGTCATGTTATAAAGTGTTCCGGAACCATATGCCAGATAACATTAAGGTTTTGCGAATGTTCCATTATTTTTATGCCCGTCCGGGACGTCGGGGACGCCGCCCCTACCGCGGGGCAGAGCACTACGTTAAATTTAATAGTGTGCAGCAATGTTAAGGCCCACGGAACGATGCAAGCATCGTCCCCTACAACAATCTTATTGGCATATCACATATTTTCAACAGACAGCATAATGGAGATAGCTGGATGAGGGCATCCCGCCCTACAGGTAATTTTAATTCTATCACGCATTTTCAAATATACGCTTACGGCGGTGAGGTAAGGTTTTCGCCTCCTGCCACACCCTACCTCCAATTCCTAATTTCTCATTCCTAATTAAAATAGTTCCTCCCTCCTACCTCCCAACTTTTTCTCTTCGCCCCGATTTTGCCCTCTTTTTTGCCCTTTTGCACAAGAAAAAAGATTCTCATTCTATGGAAAAAGCCCTGCTGTCTTTCAGGCAGCAGGGCAATTTTTACAATGTTTTATTTTCTGATTTGTGCAGAATTACAGGTGGAAGTAACGCTGTGCGTTGTAGTAGCTGATGCCTTCCACGATCTTCTTCAGGGTCTTCTCATCGCTGGGGTACTGGCCATTCTCGACCCAGTTGCCGATGAGGTTGCACATCAGGCGGCGGAACAGTTCGTGGCGGGTGTAGCTCAGGAAGCTACGGCTGTCGGTCAGCATGCCGATAAAGTTGCCCAGCAGCCCCAGGCGAGCCAGGGTCTTCATCTGCTGGTACATTCCGTCGTCGGTATCGCAGAACCACCAGGCAGAGCCCAGCTGGATCTTGCCGGGAACTTCGTCATCCTGGAATGCACCCAGGATGGTGCCCAGCATGTCAAAGTCGGCGGGGTTCAGGCTGTACAGGATCACCTTCGGGCATTCGCCGGTCTCGGTCAGCTTGCTCAGCAGGCTGCTGATGGCGGCGCTGCCATCGGTCACAGCGATCATATCAAAGCCAGTATCGGGGCCCAGCTTCTTGTACATCTTCTGGTTGACATTGCGCAGGCAGCTGTAATGGATCTGCATGGCAACGTTATACTTTTTGTACAGGCGGCCCAGGCTGATCAGCAGGTAGGTGGTGTATGCGTCGCCCTCTTCCTGGGTCAGCGGCTCACCGGCCATAGCCTTTTTGAAAGCTGCGGTTGCCTTTTCGGCGTTGGTCTCCACGTAAGGAACATAATCCAGCCCGTGGTCAGAAGCGCGGCAGCCCATCTCGACAAAGAACTGCAGGCGCTCTTCCAGAGCATTGACCACACAGTTGGCGCAGGCGAACTTGCGGCCAACAACTTCTTCCAGCTTATGGATGTAATCCGCAAAGCCGTCCTTGCGGATGTTCAGGACCTTGTCCGGGCGGAAGGAAGGTGCAACAACAACCTTGATGGTGGGGTCTTCCTTGATTTTCTTGTGCCATTCCAGGCTGTCGATGGGGTCATCGGTGGTGCCGACCATGGCAACGTTGCTCTGCTCGATCAGGCCGCGCACGGTCATCTTGGGATCATGCTGCAGCTTATCGTTGCACAGGTTCCAGACTTCCTCAGCGGTATCGCCGTTCAGAACGCCGTTGTAGCCAAAGTACTTTTTCAGTTCCAGGTGGCACCAGGTGTACATCGGGTTGCCAATGGCCATTTCCAGTGCTTCTGCAAACTTCTGGAAGCGCTCGCGGTCCGGCTTGTCACCGGTGATGTACTCTTCGGGCACACCGTTGGAACGCATCACGCGCCACTTATAATGGTCGCCGAAGTAGTAGTCAGAGCCATCGGCCAGAACCTGATGGCCGCCCAGCCATACCTGAGCGATATTTTCAAAGCGGCGGTCCTCGTAGATCTCCTGCGGGGGAATGTGGCAGTGATAGTCTACGATAGGCAGCGTTTCTGCATAATCATGATACAGGTGCTGCGCGGTGGGGGTTTCCAGCAGGAAATCCTTGTCCATAAATGCTTTCATAATTGCAAGCTCCTTCGTTGTGTGCTGCGGGTCAACAGAACGAATCATGCTGCCCCCAAACAGCAGAATAAAACATAAGCTGATATTATTATACATACTTGCAGCGGTTTGAACAAGTTGCAAATCTTGCCCTTTTGATGTAAAAAGCACTAAAAATATTGCATCCCGCTTGTGCAAAACAGGGAAAGGGAAAAAAGTCAAAGAAGGAGCGCAAAATATGTACGTTTCTTCACGAAAGAATCTTGACGTTGCAAGCAAAAAAAAATACAATGAAGCTAAACAAGGCGCTTACGCAGCGCAGGGCGTTTTTGTCTGGCCCTGCACACCGCCGCCGTAATTGCACACATTGCAAAGGAGAATTTCCAATGGAAACTTTGAATTATCAGGTTCTTGAAAAATCCGGTTATGATGGCTATATTCTGAAAAATGCCCCCGAAAAGGTTTTGCAGTTTGGTGAGGGCAACTTCCTGCGTGCCTTTGTTGACTACTGGTTTGACCTTGCCAACGAAAAAGCTGACTGGAACGGCAAGTGCGTTCTGGTTCAGCCCATCGCCCCCGGCCTGGCCAAGATGATCAACGAACAGGAGGGCCTGTACACCCTGTACCTGCGCGGCAGCGAAAACGGCCAGAAGGTCGATGACAAGCGCGTGATCTCCAGTGTATCCCGCTGCCTGAACCCGTATGAAAAAGCTGATTACGAAAAGATGATGGACGTTGCCGCCAGCGACGACCTGGAAATCATCGTTTCCAACACCACCGAGGCCGGTATCGTTTATGATCCCGCCTGCCAGCAGAACGACTGCCCGCCGTCCAGCTTCCCCGCAAAGCTGACCCAGGTGCTGTACCACCGCTACAAGGCCGGCAAGAAGGGCATCATCATGCTGGCCTGCGAGCTGATTGACAACAACGGCAAGGAGCTGCTGAAGTGCGTCAACCAGTACATTGACCAGTGGGGCCTGGAAGACGGCTTCAAGAAATATGTCAACGAGGACTGTACCTTCTGCGGCTCTCTGGTTGACCGCATTGTTCCGGGTCGCATCCGCGACCGAAGGAAGTTGCCGAGCTTGAAGAGAAGCACGGTTACGCTGACCCCCTGCTGGACGTTGGCGAGGTTTTCGGCGTGTGGGTCATTGAGGGCGACACCAAGCTGAACGATATCCTGCCGTTCCGCAAGGCTGGTCTGGAAGACCACGTCTTTGTTACCCCCGATATGAGCCCGTATAAGAAGCGCAAGGTCCGCATCCTGAACGGCGCACACACCGGTTTTGTTCTGGGTGCTTACCTGGCAGGCTTCGACATTGTGCGTGACTGCATGCACGACGAAACCATCCTGGGCTACATGAACAAGATGCTGCTGCAGGAAGTTGTTCCCATTCTTCCGCTGGACCAGGACGACTGCAAGAAATTTGCTGCCGCTGTGGAAGACCGCTTCAACAACCCGTTCGTCAACCATGAGCTGATGAGCATCTCCCTGAACTCCACCTCCAAGTGGCGTGCCCGCAACATGCCGTCCTTCCTGGAATATATCGAGAAGAACGGCAAACTGCCCACCTGCCTGACCATGAGCTTTGCCGCTTACATCGCATTCTATTCCAACAACATCCAGGAACTGAACGATAAGGGCCTGGTCTGCAAGCGCGCCAAGGGCAACGAGTACACCATTTCCGATGACCGCTATGTGCTGGAATTCTACAATGCCCACAAGGATGACGACATTCCGACCCTGGTTCATGCTGTTATGACCAACGAGCAGATGTGGGGCCAGGATCTGACCAAGGTTGCCGGTTTTGAGGAAGCCACCGTCAAGAACCTGACCCTGATCCGTGAGCAGGGCGCAATGGCCGCTTATAAGAGCTGCCTGTAATTTGAGTTAGGAGGTAGGAGTGAGGAGGTAGGAGTTAGGGAGCAGCGCAGAGCCTTTGGTTATCTGCAAAAAGCCCTAAGGCAATACCGCACAATTCTCGCCTAACGGCTCAAGCACCGCTCCGGCGGCTGCGGCACGGCATCTGCGTTGCCAAAATGCTCGATAAGACATCCAGTATTATCTGCGCTTTTGGCTTAGCATCTGCCGCACCTCGCTCGCCGTATCGGCACTTAGAATTATGCGGTATTGCCCTAAAAGCAGGGCTAACAATTCCTAACTTCTACTTCCTAACTCCTACCTGTTTTTATCGTAGTAAGGAGATTCTGTATGCCTCTTGCAATCAAGATCAACCCCAAGGATAATGTTGTGGTTGCCCTGCATCCCATTGCCAAAGGCACCGCTGTGCCGGTGGACGGTGCATCTGTGACCGCTGTTGAAGATATCCCCCAGGGCCACAAGATGGCCATTGCCCCCATCCACGCGGGCGAAAACGTCATCAAGTACGGGTTCCCCATCGGCCATGCCACCGCTGATGCCGTGCCCGGCACCTGGATGCACACCCACAATGTAAAAACCAACCTGTCCGGCGAGATCGAGTACAGCTACCACCAATGTGCACCCGCTGGCCCCCGTTGCTCCCGAAACCTTTATGGCTACCGCCGCAAGGATGGCCGTGCAGCCACCCGCAACGAGATTTGGATCATCCCCACCGTTGCTGCGTGAACGACTGCGCCAAAGCCTTGTGCGGGACAATCAGGATCTTGTGACCGACAGCATTGACGGGCTGTACACCTTCACCCATCCGTTCGGCTGTTCCCAGACCGGCCACGACCATGCCCAGACTCGCAAACTGCTGGCTGCGCTGGCCCGCCATCCCACGCCGGTGCCGTGCTGGTGCTCTCCCTTGGCTGCGAGAACCTGACCCATGAGCAGTTCCTGACCGAATTGGGCGAATACGACCATGACCGCATCAAGTTCCTGACCTGCCAGGATGTGGACGATGAGCTGGTTGCGGGGCGTGAGATCCTGAAGGAACTGGCCGCTTATGCTGCCCAGTTCCAGCGCGAGCCGATTCCCTCCAGCGAGCTGGTGATCGGCATGAAGTGCGGCGGTTCGGACGGTTTGTCCGGCATTACCGCTAACCCCACCATCGGCCGCTTCAGCGATATGCTGTGCGCCCGCGGCGGTTCCACCGTGCTGACCGAAGTGCCGGAAATGTTCGGTGCCGAGGGCTTTTTGATGGATCGCTGCCAGAACGAAAAAGTGTTTGAGAAGGCCGTGCATATGATCAACGGCTTCAAGGAATACTTCATCAGCCACAACGAAGTTGTGTACGACAACCCCAGCCCCGGCAACAAGCAGGGCGGCATCACCACGCTGGAGGATAAACCTGCGGCTGTGTGCAGAAGGGCGGCAGCGCCCCCATCATGGACGTTATCGGCTATGGCGATGCTGTGACCACCAAGGGCCTGAACATGCTGTACGGCCCCGGCAACGATCTTGTTTCCGCCACCGCCCTGACCGCCGCCGGCGCCCACATGATCTTGTTCAGCACGGGCCGCGGCACTCCGTTCGGTGCCCCGCTCCCACCCTCGAAAATTGCTACCAACAGCCAGCTGCTGCCAAAAAATTCACTTGGATCGATTTTAACGCCGGTGTTGTTGCTGACGGCGAAAAGACGCTGGATGAAGCCGGTGCTGACCTGTACCAGCTGGTGCTGGACGTTGCTTCCGGCAAGCAGACCTGCGCCGAGAAGAAGGGCTTCCGCGAAATTTCCATCTTCAAGGATGCGTTGTGCTGTAATTTTTGCACTGATGCTCTGGCTCCCGCCGCATTTTTTACCCAAAAGGTAGAGCCGGGAACATTTTGAGAGTATAATAAAATTAAGAAGTGCCCGCCGGGAGCTGTGTCTGCCTGCGGTGCACAAAGTGGAACGGCTCCGGGCGTTCCGGGTGCTCTGGGATCAAGGCGCTGTGCGCTGCTCCAAGAATCCCGGTGCGGTCGGGCCGTTTTTGTAACTGAAGAAAGGGGACTGTAACAATGTCCAAGCTGACTGCCGGTACTTACGAAAAGTACAATGCCAAATATTCCACCCTTACCCTGACCGATGGGGAGTACGCCCTGACCGTTACACCGGAAAAGGGCGGCATGGCAACCTCCTTCACCAAAAGCGGTGAGGAATACCTCTGGCTGCGCGATAAGAACTATGAATCCTCGGACCGCCCCCGCTGCGGCGTGCCCATCCTGTTCCCCAGCTGCGGCAAGCCGGACGGCGGTGTGCACCACTTTAACGGCTCCGATTATCCCATTGAGGTCCACGGCTTTGCCGATTTGCTGCCCTGGCAGGTCAAGACCGCTGCGATGATGAGATCGTGCTGACCCTGACCCCCAACGGCCTGACCAAGTTTGTTTACCCCTTTGATTTTCTGCTGGAAATGCGCTATACCCTGTCCGGTGCCAAGCCGGGTTGGAACTGACCGTGCACAACACCAGCGACAAAGCCCTGCCGTTCAGCATCGGCTTCCACCCGTATTTCGCAGCTTCCAAGCTGGAGAACGTCCACTTTGACATCAACGCCGCCACCTGCTCCGAGAACGCCAAGGGCGAGCAGCCCGCCGCACCGGAAACCATCACCTTGACCCGCAAGGAAGGCTCCGCAGATTCCATCCGCCTGATGACCGGCGTAAAGAGCCCAATGCGCCTGACCGATTCCGGCAGCGGCCACACGGTGGAAGTTGCCTTTGATGAAAGCGTGTTCACCAACGGCGTGCTGTGGCAGCAGGATGCCGAGACGTTCGTCTGCATGGAGCCCTGGAACGGCTGGGCCAACAGCGTGAACGAAGCCGGCCGCCACATTGAGCTGGCCCCCGGCGCAAGCAAGACCTTTGCCTGGAGCATTACCATCGGCTGAGCTTAACCGCCTGCCCTGCATCTGCTGAACATTTTTAACCAACTGCCCTCTGCTGTGTGGAAAACTGCAGGGGGCAGTTTGCTTTGCACGGCTGCCAAAATTTCCTGTCCAAAATTACACAATCTGCCTGCTTTACCGGATTGTATTTTGTTTGACAAAATGTTACCATATTCTTATAAATATAAAAGTTTTAACGCCAACATTCCGCTGCCCACCGGGCAGCTGCGATCATAGAGGAAACCGCCGATGGAACAAAACAAACAACCGTCGGGGCAGCCCCGCAAAGCCGGAACAGCAGCCCCGCCAGACCTACCGCAAACAGTCCCAGCCCAAGTCCCCGCAGGGCCGCCGCCCACAGCCCAAAAAGAAGCAGCAGCCCAACCTGCGTCTTGCACTGGCCGCGTGCGTGCTGGTCGCCGTTGTGGCGCTGGTAGTGATCGGGCTGGTCGCCTGCAACAGCGGGCAGAAAGCCCCCCTGACCATTGACCCCGGCACCAGTGCCGGAGCGTGGGCCAAGAACGATGCCGGGTACTACTTTAACAGTGACGGAGAGCCGATTCTGGCCGCCACCAAAAAAGGCATTGACGTGAGCAAGTATCAGGGTGAAGTGGACTGGGAGAAAGCCCAGGCTGCCGGGATCGATTTTGCCATGATCCGCTGCGGCTTTGGCAGCGAGTGGAACGGCACCGGCGATTATGCCCAGGACGATGAACAGTGGCGCCGCAACGCGGACGAATGCACCCGCCTTGGCATCCCCTTTGGCACCTATCTGTACTCTTACGCCACCACCGAGGAACAGGCCAAATCGGAAGCCGAACACGTTGCCCGCCTGCTGGGCCTTGTGGCACCCCCACACGAGGGGCTGGACGATTACACCGCCACCCCCTACCAGCTCAGTTACCCGGTCTATTATGACCTGGAGGATAAATCCATCACCGGCCTGTACCCGGACGAGATGGCCCACCTGACCGAAGTATTTTTCGACCGCCTGAAAGAACTGGGCTACAAGGGCGAGGAAGGCATTTACGCCTCCATCAACTGGACCCGCGGCCGCCTGACGGACCCCGCGTTTGACCGCTGGCGCGATAATTTCTGGATCGCGCGGTTCAATTCCGCGTTGGGCTACACCGGGCCGTATTCCATCTGGCAGGCCACCTATACGGAGCCGGGCGAAAAGTACGGCGTGCAGAGCGACACGGTGGATGTTGACTTTGTGATGGAAGAGCTGACCTTTACCGGCATCAAAGCAACCAGCAAGGACATCCTGCCCTCGCTGACCAACGACACCTACAAAAACGAGCTGTGGCTGCCCAAGGCGAAAGCCACCGCCACCCTGCTGACCGATGAGCCAGCGAAAGCGAGGGCGGGCAGAAAATCTTCTGGTCCAGCGATAATGAAGACGTTGCACCGTGAATAAGCACGGCGAGGTAAAAGCCAAGCGGACGGCACCTGCACCATCACCGCCACCCTGGCGGATGGCCGCATGAGCGCCGATGTGACGGTGCGGGTGGGGGCATTCACCATTCCCGTTTACGTTACCGGTAATCTGCAGGGCTTGACCGAGGGCGAAGAGATCGGCCTTGCGGACATTGCTGCCCTGAAAGCGGGCAGCGAGGACTCCATTCTGGTGGATGCAGGCGGCAGTTTGCAGGGCACCGCCCGCGCCAGCCTGACCGGCGGCATGGATATGACCAGCGCCTTTGCCGCAGCCGGGTATGATTTGCAGGCCTTTGATGCTTCCGATATGGCGTATGGCACTGACCGCCTTCTCAGCGATGTAATGACCGCCACTGGGCCTTCGATTGCTTCCAACCTGTACACGACAGAAAACGAAGCGTTGCTGGCCCGTTCCACCAGTTGGAGCCGCAACCGCATTTCCAACGGCATGAACACCATTGTGGAGGAAGCAGGCAAAAAGATCGGCTTCTTCTCGCTGGCCTCGATCGGCAATTCCGCCCAGACGAAAGAACTGACCGCTGCGGACCTGGCGCTGGCGGCTTCCGAACAGGTTGCTGCTTTGCAGGCCCAGGGGGCTGACGCCATCCTTTGCATTGCCGGGCCGGATACCGACATCAGCGGCATTTATGCGACCTGGCAGACCTTGGCGTGACCGCGTCTTGGATGCCGGCGCCACAGCCAACAGCACCGCAAAGGCAAACGGCATTGCCGTTGTTGCCGCCGGGTCCGGCTGGGACAGCGTGGGCTGCCTGAACCTGACCTTTGCGGCGGACGGCAGCATGACAGCCGAACCCGCCAGCATGAGCGCCGCCGACCTGAAATCCGCCCGCGGCAGCTACACCACCGCCCAGCAGACTGCCTATGATTCCGCCTTTACCAGCCTGCAGGGCCTGGCAGACGGCGACGAGGATGTGCGCAGCCAGACGCTGTTCACCTTTGAAGTCAACGAAAGTGCGGATAAAACCATCAGCTTTGCCAACTATGCCGCCGCACTTTACCTGGCCTATGCCGACGGTGACCGCGCCAACTGCCCGCAGGATGCCGCCGACCTGACCGTAACCGCGCTGGCAGGCGGCATTACCGAGCTTGACTTTGGCGATGTTACCCGCGGGGTGCTGTGTGATGCCGTTCCCGCCGGGCAGCGGCTGGTGCTGGCGCGGACGACCTCCGCCGCCATCGGTGCCCTGATCGACACCGGTACTGTGACCCGCACCTATGAGGAAAGCCTGACTGCCTTTGAGCCGACGGACGGCGACGCCCTTGTGGTGACCGATACCGCCACGCTGGAAGCTCTGGAGCAGGCAGGCGGCAGTTATACGATTCTGCGTGATTATGGGGATGTCTTTTGGGATATCCGCATGAATATCAATGATGTAACCAATAACTTTGCAAACCCGTTTACGTTGCCCGAAGCACCGCAGCGCGGTGCCGGGAGAAAGTGAGGCTGTTATGAAGCTGACCTTTTTGGGCGCTGCCCGTGAAGTGACCGGCAGCTGCACCCTGATTGAAGCAGGCGGCCACCGCTTTTTGGTGGACTGCGGCATGGAGCAGGGCAAAGACGTTTACCCCAATGCGGACCTGCCCTGCGCCCCCGGTGAGATTGAAGCCATCCTTTTGACCCACGCCCACATTGACCATTCGGGACGCATCCCCTATCTGTACAAGAACGGATTCCGCGGCCCCATTTACAGCACAGATGCCACCATGGACCTGTGCGAAATCATGCTGGAAGATTCCGCCCACATTCAGGAGCAGGAGGCCGAGTGGAAAAACCGCAAAGCCCAGCGCAGCGGCAATGAGCTGGTAGAGCCGGACTACACAGTAGAAGACGCCATGGCCGTGATGAAGCAGTTTGTACCGCAAAGCTACGGCAAGCCGCTGGAAGTGTTCCCCGGCATTACGGCCACCTTTACCGATGTAGGCCACCTGCTGGGCAGCGCTTCCATCACCTTGCAGGTAACGGAGAACGGCGAAAGCCAGACCATTGTGTTCTCCGGCGATATCGGCAACCTGAACCAGCCGCTGATCCGTGACCCGCAGTACCTGACCAAAGCGGATTTTGTGGTGATGGAATCCACCTATGGTGACCGCACCCACGGCCCCAAGCCGGACTATGTGGCCGAGCTGACCCAGATTTTGCAGGAAACGTTCGACCGCGGCGGCAATGTGGTCATTCCCAGTTTCGCCGTGGGGCGCACGCAGGAAATGCTCTATTTTATCCGCCAGATCAAAGAGGAGCACCGCATCCACGGGCACGATAACTTCCCCGTGTTTGTGGACAGCCCGCTGGCCAGCAAATCCACCACCATTTTCCGGGAAAACTTCAGTGAATGTTATGACGCCGAAGCCATAGCCCTGGTGACGAAGGGCGAAAACCCGCTGGCGTTCCCCGGTTTGCAGATCAGTGAAACCAAAGAGGATTCTGTTGCCATCAACCTGGACTCCACCCCCAAGGTCATCATCTCCGCTTCCGGCATGTGTGATGCCGGGCGCATCCGCCACCACCTCAAGCACAACCTGTGGCGCGGGGAATGCACCATCCTGTTTGTGGGGTTCCAGTCCCCCGGCACGCTGGGGCGCGCACTGATCGAGGGTGCCGATGAAGTACGGCTGTTTGGCGAAACGGTGCAGGTCAATGCGCAGATCCGCCAGATGAGCGGCTTGTCCGGCCATGCGGACCGGGACGGCCTGTTGACCTGGATCCGCCACTTTGATCCCAAACCCAAACATGTGTTTGTGAACCACGGCGAGGACTTGGTTGCCGATCACTTTGCCCACACCCTGACGGCGGAGGGCATCCCGCAGAAGCGCCGTACAACGGTGCCGTGTATGAGCTGGCCGGCGGGGCCGTTGCCCTACTGCGGCAGGGCACATGGTGCCGATGGCCAAGGCCAGCA
>ENA-OQCF01000587-OQCF01000587.1-human-gut-metagenome-genome-assembly--contig:-NODE-587-length-13828-cov-11.631049_pt1 | contig 13828 bp, 15 predicted proteins | sample MGYA00242756_ERZ504573 | MGnify/ENA primary metagenome ERZ504573 (study PRJEB26092, sample SAMD00036240) | human gut metagenome | host: Homo sapiens | study: EMG produced TPA metagenomics assembly of... | reverse complement strand
GCTGCTGGAGGATCAGAAAACACCGGATCACTGCACTATAGCAAGATTTCGGGGCAACCGTAACCTGCAGGAAGCGTTTGAGGATTTGTTCTTTCAATATGTAAAGAAGCTGGAGAATAAAGGGTATACCGAGCACTCCGAGGTGTTTGTGGACGGAACCAAAATCGAAAGCAAAGCAAATCGGTATACATTCGTATGGCTAAAGCAGGTAAGCAAACAGCTTGAGAAAATCAAGGCACGGTTGAAAGAACTGGTATGTCCGCAAGGAAATCTGACCTCGACTAAGGTTGAGAAAAGACTGGAACAACTCAATACAGAAATCGAGGCGCAGGGCATTGAAGTGAAAAAAGGCCGCGGGCACCACAAGCCGGAAATCGTTCGGGAGCGGGATGAACTGGCTCTCTTGTATCGCCGCTGGATGGAGTATAACAGAAAGAAGGCAATTTGCGGGGAGAATCGCAACAGCTATTCCAAGACAGACACAGATGCCACTTTTATGCATATGAAAGACGACCATATGCGCAATGGCCAGCTAAAACCCGGATATAATGTTCAGTTTGCTGTCAACAGCGGTTTCATAACCGGCATTGGCGTATTCAGCAACAGAACGGACTTCGGCACGCTGATTCCGTTTTTGACCTATTTATGGCATAAGCACGGAAAATCCTATCGCAATGTCGTGGCGGATTCCGGCTATGAAAGTCTTGCCAATTACCGCTGGCTGTTTGAAAATGGCCAGACTGCATTTATTAAGCCCGCCAACTATGAATCGGGGAAAAAGCGTTCTTCAAAGTCACAGGTTGGCAGAATGGAAAACATGGGCTATTACGAACCGGATGACTGCTTTATCTGCAAGAACGGCAGACATCTGGATCTCAGTTCTCACTATACCTCCCATGCGAAGGACGGTACAGAGCGCAAAATCTCTGTTTACCGCTGCGAGGACTGCTCCGGCTGCCCTTACCGTGCAGCCTGCTGCAAGGCTAAAGACAGCGAAAAGCGCAAAGAAATTTTTGTCTGCTGGGAATTTCAGAATCTGCGCAAGAATTCGTATCACAACATTACCACCGAGGAAGGAAAGCTGCTGCGCTGCAACCGTTCCATTCAGGCAGAGGGTGCCTTCGGACAGCTAAAGCACAATCGGAATTTCAAGCGTTTCCTTACCGGCGGTAAAGTCAAAGTCCTGGCGGAGCTTCTGTTTTTGGGGCTTTCCCAAAACATTGCTCACCTGCTGGCAAAGTGCAACAGTGGACTGCAAAATCTGCATTTGATTCAGCCTAAAGCATACCTGAATTTCTGATTTTTGAAAATTTGGAAAACAGGCTCCTCTGGAAAACAATCGTTTTTCAGAAGGGCCTGTTTGAGTTATCTGCTTTTTGGAAATTAGGGGGTCTATGGCGAGCGTTTTTGTGCTTCTGGAGGCATTTAACCGTAAAGAGGCTGCTGCACTTGGATTTTTTCCTTGTGCAACAGCCTCTTGTCTCTATGTTACAAAAAAGATACCCTATAAAAAGGCTTAGACAAGGCCGCTGTTTTATAAAACATTGATTTGATGACCGAAAATTTTGTATTAGAATACCGCCTCTAAAGACTGCCTATGGCAAGGAAGATATTGGTATTCTTCCGGTAGGGTAAGAGCCGTCCAATCAATTTTTTTGGCTGTGTATACGATTTCTGTATAGAGCGCGTCTCCGCGCTGCTTTCGATATGTAATGACGATTCTATCTGCGCTGCCTTTAACCATGCTTCGGATATCGCCTTCCAATACGGTGTTGGGAACAAAACGCCCCTTGCCGCCATTGCGGACAAAGCCCATACAAGCACCAACTGATCCGGCGAGCTTGTCGGTGTATAATTTCGGCTGGGATAAATTGTAATCCCCAACCATCTTAGCAGAAAGATGCTTTTGCACCAATCCGGGAAGAACGCGCATTTTCATTTCGGTCGTGCCGTCTGCTGCAAACTCAAAATCTGACTCAGACAAGCGCTTGTCGCAGCACATACTAAAGAAGTTGTTTGCACTGATTTCCTTCTTGTTCAGCTTAAAGCCTGTCATGTGCAGAAAATTGCTGCCGTCAAATGTAACTTCCAGACACCGAACGGTCTTATGCTTGTCAGTCGTAACAAATAAAAGGCTTCTTCCCGCTAGGTTTTCCTTATAGGAGCTGCGCAGGAGAAAACGATTTGCAAGGCTTCTTTTTTCGTCATGATAAACTTCCTGTTGCATTCTACATTTTACAAAAAGAAAGGGACACCTACAACACCGCAGTGCTGTCAGATGTCCCTTGTGGCTAGTTTTATCGTTGTCCGCCAACCGACAGGTCCTTACGCCCTGCATCGCTTTCGGGTTTTATCGTTGCCCGCCAACCACAGTCCTTGCGTCCTGCATCAGATCGGATTTTAGGTGCTAGCCCACCAGCAGAATGTCGTCTGCTTTCCTACTTATAGTATACACAAGACGAACGAAAATAGCAACAGATCTAGCAATCAATTTTATGAAATTTTTGCAAATAAACGCACAAAAACAAAAATGAGATTAACTACCCCCAAAAACCGACCAACCGCCGCGAGGCAATTAGCGATTTCGGCAAAGCATACATTGAAAATCGACCACTGGCTTTGCCAATTTTGTATGATACAAGAAAGTGGCCTATATTTAATTTATTGGGGTTGCCACTCTAAAAATCACCACACTGACAACTTGGATTTAAATATCTTACGGTGTAATGCTTTTAAGTGGCATTTCTCTTTAATTGTAAATTTGGAAGCTTAATTATTTTGTGGGCTGCCAAAGTACCGGCAGGCAAGTCCAGTAAGCGTTCAACTTCCGTGGCGTTAATGCTTAATCCATAGGAATCGGAAAGTTCCTCCATAAATTCTGCAGGAGTAAAAACATTTTCCTGCAACAGCATGATTACCGATGTTTTGAGCAGCGCAGGACTTGCCGTAATAAGGGTGTCATCCAAAGGCTCTTCCTTGCGAAGCCCGCGTCTTTGCATAATCCGAATTAGATTTTGATAATCATCTGTGGTGATGATTCCCAACTTTTCGGATCGGCGGATCATCGCAGCGATAGAGACTTTCCAATTCTTCTTTAGTTGTTTATAATAAGTTATAGTTTGTGGTCCTCGTTCAGCATCTCTTCTGAACGTTTCCTCCGGTAGCAAGAAAGCTGCGGCAAAGTCGTTTGCCTCGCGTTCTTTGCGCTTGAATTCTTCTTTGGAAACATCTTCGATATCTTCGCTCCATTCATGCAGCAGATATGCCCTAATTCGTGAGCAATATCGAAATGAATTCGTACCGCCGAAGTTTTATTGTTTGAATATGCAATGATGAATGTTGGAACATCCCCTGTCTGCATAAATTGACTGAATGCATCAACATCATTGGTATTGGTAGAAATGGAAGTTACTAAAATTCCATGCTGTTCAACTATAGATACCAGATTGTCTAGGGGACCTCTTCCAAGCCCCCATGCGTCTCTCAAGGCATAAGCTGCTTGTTCAGGGGATATATTATCAGGTAGGTCGAGATGAACAAATTCGGGAAATGATACATAGTCTTGCAGCAGAGAGTAAATCTGCGAAAGATAGTCCATTTTGACAATTTGTTCACTACGGTACTTCTTATTTGTCGTGAGTAAAGAACGGAAATAGACTGTTCCGGAAGCAATTGCGCTGGAAGGTTCATAAAAGTATTTAATGGGGAAGTCTAGCGCTTGCGCCAACCGGACAACAGTTGTTTTGTCCGTTGGTTGGCTTTTTGAAATCTCATACATTGATAGGGTTTGCCGTTGACAACCAACGCGTTCAGCTAAGTCAGCAACGGTCAGTCCTCTGTAAATGCGTGCCTTTTTCAAGCGATCTCCATTAAATTGGGTGTTCATATAGGCGATCCTCTTTCATTAATAGTTATTTGGCATTGCACCACATATAGAGTATTTGCTGTGGAAGCGCCTTTAGGGCCGACACGGTGTCGACCCTAATTTAGCAGTAATCAACTTTCTCTTTTTGTGGTACGTTCCAACTCTTTTTGCTTGGGGCGAGATTTTTGCCGAGCCATAGCTTTTGCAGTAAGGTGGAGACCTCGATTCGGCTGATTTCCGGGAACATTGGAATTGGGGACTTTCTCAACCACTGTGCTTTCATCGGCTGCAATGTATTGGGACCAATCTTGCTCACTGTTCTGGGCAATATCCAGAGATGGAGTGACCATGACAGCACGAACATGCGTTAACTGATAGCCGACAGTATCAAACAAGACGAGCACATGATGGCGGACAACTTCAACACCACCTTCAAGGTCACTCAACATTGTTTGAACTAATTCCGGAAGGCGACCCTCATCAGAAAAGGTGTTAGGGAAAAGGCTAAGTTGTTGTTGATCGGCTAACAAATCTGCATTAAACTGTCTTGCAAGCATATCGATATAATGCATACATCTTCTCTTATGCTGGCGATTACGAAGTTCAGCAAAGCGCTTTTCACGCATGAAAGTGAAGATGCAATGTGTTGATTTTTCATACACGACCAGCATTTCCCATGGCCCGCGATGAGCCTTCGCAATTGTACAATCTTCAGTGTCCAGCGTCTTGATGATATTGGTATTTAGCAAATCCCAAATTCGAGACGGAACGCTGTTTTTCGTTTGGAGATCGTGCTGGCGAATATCGGCGCGGATATCATCGCCAACAGCATCTTCAATGCATCGGACCATCTTGGCAATCAACGCGGGTGAAAGAAAAATATTAGCTGTGTGCATGTGGCACCCCCTTAATCTACTATGACGTTATTATAGGCGTTTTACTAAAAAATGTCAAGATGCTTTTATAAATTCATGTTCGTGTTGTTCCGCGATATTAGTAGGTAGGAGGCATCGGGATTTAAGGGAAGGGATATTGTCTGCAAGTTGGCATTTGAATTGACGCTCATTAAAAGAGTTTGAGAGTAAAAACAAATAAAGTGTTGATTTTACGGTAGACATGCATAGATATTAGGATTGCAAGGGGACTGTCACTGTGTATCCGCCGATAAATTCGATTTTGATTCTTACAGCAGATATGACCTCGATTCTCTCGATGATTCTTGCGACAAGGGTATCAGAATATTCGGTAATACGGAAGTCGGAGTCGGTCAGTTGGAGATTCGGATTTGCAGCTTTCTGCTGGCTGGCAGTAAGCTGGTCGACTTGTTTTTGCAGGTTGTCGATTTCCTCGCTTGCGTGTTTTAATTTTTCGTCGAGGAATGACGCATCGCATTCAAGGGACATGTCCAGCAGGCGGTCAAACTCTTGCTGTGAGTCCGCAAGTTTTTGCTGTAATTTTTCCAGTTCTGTTGTGCCGCCTTGCAAATCATGCAGAATGCCGTTGATTTGCATAGCGACTTCTTCGGTGTAATTGTCGGCCAGATTTTGGATGGCTCTCAGCAGGGTCTGATGCAGGGCTTCTTCCTGCACCGAGGGTGAATTGTGGCAGAATTTTGTTCCGTAGGTGACACGGTTGACGCAGCGCCAGACGATTTCTTTTCTGCCGTGAATATTCCAAGTCACACGCTTATAAGGGCTGCCGCATTCCCCGCAATACAGCCGTTCGGAAAGGGCGTACTTGCTGTTGTACCTCCCGCGCTTTTGTTTGCGTCGGTTCGCGCAGGACTTGCTGTTCCGGAATAATTCTGGTTTGCATTTACGGGCATCGTAATGGTGGTACTGCCACCCGTACTGCCGCCACCGCTGGACTGGGACGCGCAAAGCTGCCAAATCTGATTGTCTGCATTGGATGCATTTTCCCACGTCAGAGCAGCACCGCTCGAATTGGATGCCGGAGTCAGGTACAGGTTGTGGTTGATCATCTTGATGCGGTACAGATTATTAGCTGCGTCAACGGTCAAAAGGTCAATCAAAGCATCGTTAAAGTTGCCAGAGACCGGATAGAAGTCACAAACACTCCCTGCTTTGGTTCCGTAAATGTTCAGACCATACGCATTGTTGAGGTCAGAAAGCAGCTGGCAACCACCGCTAACCTTGTGAACTTTAAGGCGCTGATCAGCAGAACCTGCTGCCGTATACAGTGTAGCTTTCTGGTGAGATGCGATGCTGCCATTGCCGTAGCGGTTCAGCCAAAAACTGCTGTTGCCTCGATACGGACGAAAATAGTAAGATTGCTCAAAAGTGTAAGCCATTATTTTTTCACTCCTTCATTGAATTTTGTCCTTGCACCTCGTCAGGTGCTTTTGTGAACGTTCACTAAGTAAAGAGATTACTGCACCAATTTTGTAAACCCTAAAATCAAAAAAATCAGAAACCATTTATCGTGTTCGCTTTATCTACCAGTTCCTGCAGCTTTCCGGAAAGATAAGGACCGGGGCATGCCGTCGCAGCGTACATACTGTGCCAAGTCAGATTTTTACCCTTAACCAATTTTCCAAGGCCATTACGGCGGGCGATATCCGCCACCAGTGTAACCAGCGTTTGGAACGTCGTATCTGAAACAGGCCACTCCGGTGCGCCACCACTATTAGATGTCTCAATTGTTACTGCGCGGTAGTTTGCCTCCCAGTTGCCGTTCGTCCATGCCACATCACTTTCATGGACATACTGTCCGATATTCGTTTCAGAAACACCGTAGTGGGAAGACCCCTTTCGTCCTTCACGCTGCCACAGTGCGCCCAGCGCGTCAATGGTCAAAATGCTTGCGCAATGGTGAATTGTGATTTCAGAAATAGTCCCACCCTGTGCTTTGCGGTCTTTCGTGTAATTTCCTTCGTAAGCCGGAATAAATTTGGTTACCAGCTTCGAATCGGGAACATTAGAGACTTCTCCGCTATCACTGCCATCACTGCCGGTGCCAGGTTTCAAAATGGTGAACATCTGTTCTTCTTCGCCCGTATAGGCACTCCATTTTAGGGCAGTGCCAACAGCCGTCAGGTAAATGCTGCGGTCCCGCAGCATAAGATAATAAGTATTGGGGCGATTTTCTACCTCAACGGTAGTAATAGCTGTCCGGCTGGCCCTGCATGGTAAAGTCAATGCGGAACTTGGTCTTGTCGTACCAATGGCCTGTATAGCCCGGCTGCTCCCGGTCATGGCGTCTGGCGCTGTCCAGCTCTTTGAAAACGGCCTCGGCTTCATGCAGCGGCATTTGCTGGCCGTCTTTCAGATGGGGGCTTTCACTCCAAAGGATCGTGACAACCGGCTCCGCCGCCGGATTCTGCGCGATCTGCCGCTGGGCGTTGGCAACGGCAATCTCACTTTCGATCTCGCTTTTCACAAAGGAATCCATCTGGCCCTTTTGCAGCTCATAGCCCTGTTCGCACAGGCGGTTGATAAGCCGATCACCTTGTCCGTATCGCCCACGGATTCGGCATAAGACATAATCAACTGCCGTTCCTCGCTGCCCAAACGCAGGGCGTTTTTCTCTGCCAGCTCCATCAGGGCGGCGGCCCGGTCAGCCGGGGACGCCTCCGGCATGAACGGCTTTCCATTCAAAAGGCCGTCGATCCCGTTCCATGCCTGCGGCTGGGCAATGGCTTCTGCCTGTTCCAGCGTTCCATCCCCGGCAATGGTAAAGCCCTGCGCCTGCGCCGCCTCCTTGGTTCCCTGCGACACTTCGCCGGTGGATTTCAAATCCGCTTCAATGAGGGTTTGCAGCATGGCTTTTACGCTGTCGGTCATTTCCCGCTGTTGCTCCGGGGGCAGCTTGGAAAATACGCTGTCCGGGTCTGGCTGCTCGGCGGCCTGTTCCAGCGGTGCGGCCTGCGGCTGCTCCTGCTGGGCCTGCCGTTCTTTCTGAAGCTGAGCAAGGTGGCCGTCAATGGTGGTAATCAGTTCATGGGCGGTGGCCCGGATGGTTTCAAGGGAGGCTTTCAGCTCTTTCAAGTCCTTGCCGGAACTCCAACCGGCCACATAGCCAAAGGAATAGTCGGAGGTGTCCAGCCCGTAGTGCTGCAGACGGCATAGGCCACGCTTTCGGCCTGCACCTCGCGGGTGCGGCTGTCGGGGCGGTCGGCCTGCTCTATGGCCGGGGCTTCCGGGTCGATGGCGTGGAGCTTGGAATGGGCGATCTCGTGGATGGCCGTCTTTAGGGTCTGTAATTCGCTCATGCCCTCTTGGATGGCGATCCGCTTTTCCGTCAGGTGGTAGTAGCCGTGGGAACCGCCCGGAATGTCCTCAAAACCAATGGGAACCGGGGAGGTCTGTTCCAGCGCCTTGAAAAACTCCCCGTAGCGTTCCACGCTGCCGGTCAGTTCTTCCACGCCGATAGAGGCAGCGGTTCCCCCTCGGTCTGGCTCACATCAAAGACAGAAACGATCTTAAAGGCCGGAACCTGTATTTCCTGTACTTCGGTAACAGGCTTTCCGTCTTTTCCCATCACCGGCCTGCCCTGTGCGTCCAGCTTTTGCACTTCCTTTTTCGCCTTGAACGGGGCCGGGGCCAGTATCTTGATGGCCTTTTCGCCTTTCTTCACATTGCGGTGAAAATCGTCCCGCCACTTGTTGTAGCCCGCCACAAGCTGTCCGCCCTGCATGGCGATCAGTAGGGTGTTGTTGAAGCTGTAACTGTGGAACTTGGACATGGTGGTGAGATAGGCTTTGTAGCGTTCACTCTCGAAAAGCTCCTGTATGCCGGTTTCCAGCCGGTCGGTGATCTCTTTCATGCGCTCGGTGCTGTTCTGGCCGTTTAAGAGAATGGGGGTGACAGGCTGCGGGGCCTTTGCGGGAGCTGCCGCCTCCGGCTGCACCTTGCTTTCCTCCCGCAGAAGTTCCGGCGCAGGATAGGCCATCACCCGGTATTCCTCCGGCACCGGCTGTCCCTCATGGACGCGCTGCCATTCGTCGCTGGTTCGCAGGATATAACCGTAATCGGTAAAGGTTCCCTGTTCCTCGTTAGCGATAAAGCTCCCCAGCCGGTCGGTGTCAATGGCCGGTTTCCACGGGTCGGGAACGACAAACAGCCCGGAATCATTCAGATAATATTCCCCCAGACTGCGGTTGTCCTTGGCGTTGATTAAGACAAAACAATCGGTGTTTTCGGCGTAGTCCAAAAGCTGCCCGATGGTCTGCATTTTTGCCGGGGACTGCATGGCGGCGTTCAGCTCCGCAAGCTCCACAGCGTCCAGCTTTTGAAGCTGGGCGGCAAGGAAATTCAGTTCGTCCACGCTGGCGGCCTTGATTAAATCCTCCGGCAGTTCCAGCGCTTTTCCCTCCGGGACAGAAAAGCCGCCAATGAACAAGTCCTGCTGGTTGTCGGCGGTGATGTGGATTTCCTTTAGGCTTCCTGCACCTGTTCAGCGGTAGTCGGCAGGGAAAGCCAGTACCCATGCGGCCCGCCGGTCTGCGCCTCGGTGCGGTTATCAAGAAAAATGGAAAATATTTCGTTTACGGGTTCCCTCCTTTCCGGGGTGGCTGCGGTCTGCGGCTGTGCGGCTTCCTCCTGTGTGGGAAGCTCTGCGGTCTTTGCCGGTTCCTCCCCCTCGATGGTGTAGCCGGGGAGCAGGCAGCCGTTGACCTTGAAACAGTCGGCGTATTCCTTGGGGATGGCCGGGGAAATTTCGGTAAAGTAATGGTCGTGGGCTTTGATCCGGCCATTCAGGTATCTGTCCAGTTCTTCCCGGTTGGCAAAGACTTTCCGATCCTGTCCGGCGATCTTTTCCCGTTGGTTTCCGTGGGGCGCGTTGGTATAAAGGCCCCAGCGGAGCGTCCACGAGTAGGGAACGGATTTTTTTGCGGTGCTGTCATACCGGGTATTCTCGGAAATGGAATAATCCATCTGGTAAACCATGTTGCTGCGGATATGGCGGTATTCGTCCGGGGCCTCCCACTGGTTTGCAGTGTGGGTGACGGGAAGCGTCCGGGCATATTCAAGGGCTTTGTCCAGAAACAGGGTTTTTCCGGCCTGTTCCTCCCATGCGGCGGCCTGCTCTTTCAGGCGGTCAAACACTTCCTGTTCTGCGGCGGCGCTTTCCGCCCGCAGGGAAAGAAGCTCCGCAAGGGGCAGCTTTACCATTTCGGAAAGATCGGCCTTGCCGCTTTCAAAGTAAATCCGGCGCTCGATCCGCATGGTGCTGGCCAGTTCTAAATCGTCATGGTCATAAGAGCTGTAAGACATTTGGGGTTCACATCCTTTCTGAAAAATGGCATAAGAAAAGCAGGAAACCTTTGAAAAATTTCCTGCTGGGTGGGCCGATAATAAGCGGCTGATATTCAATTTTGAAAGTTTGGGTTAGATTGATTGAAGCTGGGGACAGTCTAACAAATTAAAGCTTTCTACTTCTTCAACATCAATAACTTTGATGCCTCGTTCTTTTAATGCCTTTGCAAACAATCCCATTCCAGAAATCAGCTTTCCGGTAAAGCTACCATCATATATTTGGTTTACTCCGCAGGTAGGACTTCTGGATTGTAGTATAGCTAACTCAATATCTTCATGTTGAATTTGGGATAATGCCATTGATACTGCTCGCTTATATTCCAAATCGACATCATTTCCGTTTTCGTCTGTTACTACACCATTCACAATCTCTGCACAAGGTCTGGGAGTAGTCATACCTGCTAATTGCTCTGGACAAATGCAAATAATTTCTTTATCTTTTAAGTAGTTGATAGCTGCCAGATTTTTGTTATTTTTTCCATTGTATTTACAATCCACTCCCATAATACAAGCACTAACTAATATTTTCACACTTATCACCTCAAACGGATATTATCGTTGGCTTTATTATACTATGACATGGTGTATCTTGGAATAGATGAATTGTAAATTTGCTGGATACAAGGGGGTTGGGGCTTCCCCAAAGAGAAAATCCCCGGCCCGGCAGGTGCGCCGGGTCAGGGATTTTGCCGGGAGTGTGGCTACACTCCCTATGCTTGCTGTTTTTAGTTCTTGTCCCTCTGTTCCACGCGGTAGTTCACATACTTGCCGCCGGTATCGGCCAAAAGCACCGTCCCGTCATAGGTCTTACCGGTTTTCATGGAGCGCAGGCCCTTTACCTTTGCCTTTCCATCTTTGAGCAGCGCAGCGGCGATCTTCGGGGTGAACGCCTTGCCCCGTTCCTCAAAAAATCGGTCATTCTTCCACATGACAAACTGGCAGCTTCGGTTTCCGCAGTAGTAGTTCTTTTTGCCCTCGTAGACGCTTTCCCCGCAGCGCGGACATTTGCCGATAACCACACGCTCGGTTTGAAACAACTTCTGCGCGTCCTCGCTGATCTGGGAGTAGTTTGCGATCAGGCCCCTTGTCATTTCTGCAATACCAGCCATGAAGCCCTCCGGGTCGGCCTGCCCCTTGGCAATGGCCGTCAGCTCCGTTTCCCACTGTGCCGTAATCTGGGGAGAGGTCAGCACCTCCGGCAGCACACAGGCAAGGTTGTGGCCGTCCTTGGTGGGAAGTAGCTGTTTGCCCCTGCGCTCCACAAAGCCCATCTGCACCAGCTTTTCTAAGATGGAGGCGCGGGTGGCCGGGGTTCCCAATCCCTGCCGCTCGGCGTCCTCTGGCAGATCGTCCGCACCGGCGCGCTCCATAGCGGAAAGCAGGGTATCTTGGTTTCTCTGCAATTACTAACTGATAGCTCATACTTCGTCCTCCGTATTTCCATCTTCACTTGTCATATCCTCGTTCGGCTCCGGGGTTTCGTCCTCGTCGTCCTCGTCCTCGCCAAAGTCATACTCAGCCAGATCGTCATTTCCTGTGGTATCGGCTTTTTCCTTTTTGAATTTCAGAAAGTAGAGGGCTGCGCCGCCGCCCAACAGCACCACCACAAAGAACACCACAAGGCCGCCCATGCCGCTTGGCTTTTCCTCCTGCAGCTTTTCTTCCTCCGGCTGGGGCTTCGGCTCCGGCCCGTTGCAGGCGGTCAGGTTGTTTTTACAGACCGGGCAGGCCGTATTGACGGCCCCGGCTTGACACTTGGCCGTACAGTTGCAGACCTCTGGCTCTTTTTTCCCGTCCTCCAACAAGGCTTGCAGGTCGGCGTCGTCCACTTGGTTGAGGAAATGCACCGCCGTTTCCTTGTCCTCGTTGGCCCGGTCGATCAGGATGTAAAAATAATTCCCGGCCTTGGTAGTGACGGTGATAAGCTGCTTATCCCCGAAAAAATCATCCACCAGCGCGGCGTTGCCTGCAGGGTGACAGGTACGCCCTCCGGCTCCATGCCGCCGGTGGTGGGTTCTTCGGTTTCCTCCGGCACTTCTGCGGGGGCCTCGGTGGTTTCCGGCAGCGGCACCGGGTCAGGGTCAGCGCCCCCGGCGTAGGCGGTAACGGTCGTGGTCGCCATACAGAGCGCAGCGGCCACAGCCAGCGTCAAAGTGCGGAACAGTTTAGATTTCTTCATGGGCGCTGTCCTCCTGTTCAAGTCCGGGATCGGGGTCGGGGCCGCCTGCAACGCGCCGCCGCGCACAAAGGCGGCGAACTCCTGCGAGGTCATGTTGAGGCCGCGCACAAGCTGGACGATCTGCAAGTTTTCCTGTTCGGTCTTGGCCGCTTCCAGCTCCCGAAGCTGCTTTTGCAGCTCCGCGATCTTGCCCTTGGTTTTCTCAATATCCTTTTCAATGCGTTCCAATTTGTTCATTGCCATAGTCAAAAACTCCTTTCTGGCGTTTAAGGCAAACGCCCATAACAATAAAAATGCTGCTGCCAGTAGCTTGAATTGAGGTTTGTGTAGGAAATGGGGTCGCCGCAGTGCAGCATGACCGAATTTCCCACATACAGCCCCACATGGGACATCCCGGCAGTGTCATAAGTGCCGACGAAAAATACAAGGTCGCCGGGCTTGGCCTGCTCCGGGGAAACGGGGGTGCAGATGTTGTAAAGCCCCTGCGCCGTCTGGCGTCCCACATTCCAGCCGGAATGATTGATAACCCAGCTAATGAAGCCGGAACAATCAAAGCTGGTGCTTGGGGAGCTGCCGCCCCACACATAGGGATAGCCCACATACTTTTCCGCCTCCGCGATCATGGCGGCAAAGGCTTCGTCCTTTAGCGCCTCCGGGGGGATTTCATAGTAGGTCGGCTCTTTCGGGGTGGAGGCGTGGGGATAGCTGCCGTTGGGAAACAGGTCTGGCCGGTTGCCCAAAGTCTGCATATAGGCAGCATAAAAGCCCATCTGTTCCTCGGTGAGAATGTAGATGGGCAGGTGGGACAGGTCAAAGTTTTCCAGCTTCACATTGCAAATATAGTAGGTGTAGGGGACTTCCACGGTGTAGGTGTTTCCCTCGCTGTCCGTCCTCGTTTCGGTGCGGTAGCGGGTTTCCGTTTCGATGGTCTGGGTCAGGATGTACTGCTTTTCAAAGAGCATGGCAAGGTCGCCCTGTACCTCCCCCAAAGTGAACACGCCGTTATGCAGCGCGGAGAGGATGGAGGTCAGCACATAGGGGTCATGCTTGATCTCGTCCAGATCGAAACGGTATTCGTCATAGCCGGGGTGCAGGCTTTCGTAGTTATCAAGTTCGTGCTGCAAGTCTGCTTCCAGCGCGGCATAGGCGGCTTCGGCTCCCAGCATATCGCTGTCCTCGGAGAGATAGGAGGTGGCGGCAAGGCCCGTCCCGGTGCTGCCAAACATGGCGGTGCAGGATTGCAGGCCGCCCATCACCAGCAGGAGCATAAGGCCCACGCCGACGACGATCAGCGCCCCTTTCCAGTGCCGGGCGGCAAAGGACGCGGCCTGTCTGCTTTTCTCTGCGGCTTTCTTGGCTGCGGCAGCCGTGGTCTTGGCGGTGCCTGCCGCCCCCTGTGCGGTCTGGCCCGCCGCCCTTGCTGCCTTGGCGTATTCCCGCTTGATGTGCTGTTTCTGCCAGAAGCGGGAAACGGGGTTCTTGGCCGCCTGCGCCAGCTCCGGGTTG
>ENA-OQCF01000585-OQCF01000585.1-human-gut-metagenome-genome-assembly--contig:-NODE-585-length-13857-cov-3.882229_pt1 | contig 13857 bp, 17 predicted proteins | sample MGYA00242756_ERZ504573 | MGnify/ENA primary metagenome ERZ504573 (study PRJEB26092, sample SAMD00036240) | human gut metagenome | host: Homo sapiens | study: EMG produced TPA metagenomics assembly of... | reverse complement strand
TCAAAGGGTTCCGGGGTGGAATCCTTGCGCAGGTACAGCGGGTGGTGGGGGTGGCCCTTTTTGCTGCGCCTGCCAAAGGTGACCCAGCGGAATCTCCCGCTCCCGCGTCAGGGCCACCATCTCCCGCATCAGGCCGGGCAGATAGTCCCGCTTTTCGATCAGCGTGCCCCACGCTGCCCACATGGTGGGTTCGGTCTGGGCCAGAACGGCTTTGAGCCAGCGCAGGTTTTCGTCACACAGGGCGCGGTCCGGCACACGGTCCATATCGTTAGGGTCGGTGGCGCGCTGGGGATACACGTTGAACATGACCCAGCTGTCAAAGCCGTTGGCGGCGGCAAGGCGCTCCACACTTTTCAAGGTGGGATCAGTGCGCCGGGCTGGGCGGTGCTGGGGTTGATGCCAATGCATACCAGCGGGTGGGTGCCAACGCGGCCCAGTACGTAACGGTAAGGCTGATATGTATGCGGCTCGTAATACCAGATGCCGCCGGGATATTCGTCGGCCTTGAGTACGGGGATCTGTTCGGTCTGCATGGAAAGAATGCTCCTATCATTGTTTGCTTTCTATTATCGTACCTGAAACTGCAGGATAAATCAACTCTTTTGTGCGGAAAATCCTCCCATAAAATCAAATTTCATGGTATACTAAAGAAGGACGCTGCGGCAGCTGGCTGCAGCGCATTGCAGCTGAGAAAAAGGAGCAACTATGCTGGAAGATTACAAGAACGCACTGAAGAGCGGCCAGCGTGCTTACCGTGCCTGTGTGGCGCGCGGCCAGTCGCCGTATCTTGCGGTGCTGGACGATATTCTGGTCAATGTGAACATCGTGGCGCAGGAGCCGCTGGGCCTTGTGGAGATCCCGGCGGAAAGCATCGTCGGCACAAAGACCAGCGGCCGTCACACCGCCTTTGCACCGAACTTTATGCCCCTGCTGGAGCCGGACACCGAGTTTGCAGGCAAGTGGTCGAACCTCTGCGATGCACATCTGGAAGAGGGCATCCACACCCCCATCATCGCCTACGAGTTCCTGAACAAATTCTATGTGCAGGAAGGCAACAAGCGGGTATCGGTGCTCAAGTATTTTGATGCGGTCAGGATCGCGGGCACGGTCACGCGGCTCGTCCCGGAACGGAACGACAGTCTGGAAAACCGTATCTACTACGAATTTCTGGATTTTTACAAGCTCTCCAAGGTCAACGATGTGCATTTCTCCCGTCTGGGGGGTTACGCAAAATTGCAGACGCTGGTGTGCAAGGCCAGCGGTGAAAGCTGGACGGATGATGATCGGCTGAGCTTTTCCTCCTTCTATACCATGTTCCGCCAGCAGTTTCTGGCTCTGGGCGGCGGCGGACTGAATCTGACTGCCGGCGATGCCATGCTGGTGTATCTGTCGGTCTACCGTTACGCGGATGCCTGCGAGAGCACGCCCAGCCAGATGAAGCAGAATCTGGAAAAGCTGTGGGATGAGGTGAAGGTGCTCACCGAGCCGCAGGCCGTGGCCCTTTCGCTGGAGCCGAAGCAGGGCCCCGGCGAACCGCTGCTGGCAAAGCTGAACATCTTTACAAAGCCCAGCGAGCTGAAGGTGGTGTTCCTGCACGAGCACAATGCCGAGAGCAGCGCGTGGGTGCGCGCCCACGACAAGGGCATCGAAGCGCTGCAGCAGGCGTTCCCGGACCGGGTATTCATCACCCGCAAAGAGAACATCGAGCCTGAGGTGGACGCGGAGCAGGTGCTGGAGGATGTGGCTCACGACAATGCCGACGTGGTGTTCACCTCAAGTGCCCGGATGCATACCGCCTGCTTGAAGGTGGCGGCCCAGCACCCCAAGACCCGCATCCTGAACTGCTCGCTCAACGCGCCGCATCCGCTGGTGCGCACCTACTATCCCGCACGTATGAGGTGACCTATCTGCTGGGAATGCTGGCCGGTGTGCTGACCAAGACCGACCGCGTAGGCTATGTGGCGGCAAACCCGGTGTACGGCATCCCGGCGGCAGTAAACGCCTATGCGCAGGGCCTGAAGACCGTGCGCCCGGACGCAAAGGTGGTGCTGCGCTGGGCCTGCCTGCCGGACCCGGCACACCCGCTGGATTTCTCTGACCGGCCGGATGTGGAAATCTTCTATGCCCGCGATAACCGCGAGCCGGAAGGCACCCACCGGGACTACGGTCTGTGCCGCCGCCAGCCGGACGGCACCCTGCAGCCGCTGGGCCTGCCGGTGTGGCGGTGGGATACGTTTTATATCGAGATTGTGCGTTCCATTTTTGACGGCGCGTGGGACAACGATGCAGCGGGAGCCAGAGCCGTGAATTACTGGTGGGGCATGCGCAGCGGCGCAGAGGAGATCGATTACAGCAAAGACCTGCCCGCAGGCACTTTACAGCTGCTGGACCTGATGGAAAAAATGCTGCACGAGGATGACCTGCGCATCTTCCCGGAAGACCTGTACGCGCAGGGGCATGTGCTGCACTCGCCGGAGGCCGTGGTCTACAGTCCCAAGGAATTGATGGAGATGGACTGGCTGGACGAATGCGTGGAAGGTGCGCTGCCGCACTACGATGAACTGGATGTAAAAACGCATGTGCTTATGGCGATCAACGGCCTCAATACCCTGAAAGGGTTTGTGAAATAAGCGGCCCTCAGGCCGAGAGAGAACGGAGCAAACCGATGTGAAAATTCTTGCAATTTCGGATGTGCCCTCTAAAGCACTGTGGGACTACGGTACCCGCGAACATCTGGAAGGCATCGACCTGATCCTTTCCTGCGGGGATCTGCCGCAGAAGTATCTGGAATATCTTACGAACTTTACGGCTGCGCCCATCTTGTATGTCCACGGCAACCACGACGGCAGTTACAGGGAAAATGAACCTGGCGGATGCATTTGTGTGGATGACAGCGTGTATGTGTGGAAGGGCCTGCGCATTATGGGACTGGGCGGCAGCATCCGCTACAATAACCGGGAGGACAGCTTCCAGTATACGGAAAGGGAAATGCGCCGCCGTGTGCGCAAACTCTGGCGCAAGGCCCATCATGTGGGCGGCATCGACCTGCTGCTCACCCACTCCCCGGCGGCTGGCCTGAACGACAGCACGGATCGTGCTCACAAGGGCTTTGCGTGCTTCAATGATCTGATGGATGAATACGAGCCGCAGTGGTTCGTGCACGGCCATGTGCACCTGAACTATGATGCAAAGCTGCCGCGCGTGTGCACCCGCGGCAAGACCACCGTGATCAACGCTACCGAGCGCTATGTGTTCGAGATCCCGGACCCGGACCCCGTGATCCAGCATTATCCGTTCTGGAAAAGATGGTTTGATGTAAAATGAAAAGCTGCCTTGCATTTTGGATGCAGGGCAGCTTTTTTACGGTTTAAAATGGAGCCTTGTGTGGGAACGGACAACCTGCCGCAAAACAGGTGCGGAGTGCTTTGCAGCAGGAGAAAAGAATACAGGAAAAGTTACAGCTCCAGCTTGCCGGAGACTTTGTTGATCACGTAATAGGCAGCGTCTTCCTCGGGCTTGACGTATACCTTGCAGGACTGCACGCCAACCTTGTGGGTAGCGCGGTAATCGGCCTTGGCACGGTCGATGATATCGGTCACGTTATACTGCTTGCCGCTGAACTCCACATACAGCTCCGGTGCAAGCGGGGGACGGCCGCGGCGTGCAGGGGCTTGGCAGATTTACGGGTCTTAGACTCCTTGGCCTCAGCGGCAGGAGCTTCCACAGCAGGAGCAGCCGCTGCGGTCTTTTTCTTTTCGGGCATAGATAAACCCCTCCTTGATCGTATTTGGATGCTGCACAGGGGGCTGCACAGCATTGGCTCCATGAAATATATTACTTATATAATAAGTTTTTAGAAATGGTTTGTAAAGTCTTTTGCAAAAAACTTTCGGAAAAAGGCAGGAAATCGGGTGTGAAACTCACTGGAATGCATTTTGATGCAACAGTATTACGGAACTGCCACAAAAACACGCAAAAAAGGCGGACCTTTCTGGTTTGCGCCGGGAACGCTCCCGCTACAAACCCGGCGGGTAAAAGCGGCGGCTTTCCGGCCCGGATTTACTCCCGGCAAAGCTCCCTGGCGCGTTGCACAACAGGGGCAAGAAGCTCCTCGTCCCAGTCCTCGGCAAGGGTGAACAGCAGCTGATAAACGGCGGCCTGCGCCTGACCCTGCGGGCGCTTTTGGGCCAGCGCAAACGCGGCAGAAAGCATTTGCAGCTTGAGGGTGCGGATACTCTCGGGCGCAGCCCACAGGCGGACAAAATCGTAATCGTTCGTGTTGCCGCAGGGCATGGCACAGGTGGCGCAGCCCGGGGCAACGCGGTGCTTTTCAGTCTGGACGATGGCAAGCATCCGCTGCAGCCTTTCCTCCGGTGCATCCGGCTGCGCGGCAAGGCGCAGACCGGCGTTCAGCACCTCGTCGGTGTCGTCCGTTTTGGGTTCGCTGGTGGTGGCCCGGGCAAGCCCCACGAGAGCACCGAGAAGGGCATCTCTTGCCTGCTGAGCAGGGGTGACAGGCGCTTTTAAAAGTTCAGGCATGGCACAGTTCCTTTCAATGGTTCTTTCTGCGGAAAGTATAGCCGATTCTGCTATGTTTTACAAGATGAACAAAACGGAAATTAAAAATAAAATATAGGCTGCTTGTGAGTTTGATGCCGTTTGTGGTTATGACCCTATTTCGTGAAAAAAAAGTTCTCAAAAAGCCCGCAGGCTTTTTGAGAACCCAATAAAAATAATAATTCCGCTAAAGATGCTCAGAGCGGAGCTTTTAAAATCGTGCTCTGCTCAGATCAGGCCCGGCACTTCTTTTGCCAGCAGCTCCGCCAGCTGTGCGTGGCCTTGCGGGTCAGGTGCATGAAGTCCACCTTGTTGAACTCGCAGTCCTTTGCGTCCAGGAAGTGCACGCCCTGCCGCTCGCAGATGATGCGGAGCTGCCCGGCTACACCGGCAGATTTTTCCACACAGCCATCGCCCATCACAGCGTCGTGGAAGCCTGCACCGATGGGAGGAGGTGCCACCACCAGAATGTTGGGCTGCTTGGTGCCCCAGCAGTCCACGCTCTTGGCTTTGAGAATCAGCCGCTCCATGCCCGCAGCGATGCAGGCGGCGTTGGCACCAAAGCGCTCCTTCACATCATTCGTGCCCAGCATGATGATGAGCAGGTCGATGACCTCGTGGCTCTTGAGCAGGGCATAGATAACGCTGAGGGCATCCATAGATTCGTGGATGGGGTCCACAAATACGGTGGTGCGGCCGGAAAGACCCTCTTCGGTCACAAGGTATTCGTCGCCCAGCGCCTTCTGCAGGCGGCAGGTCCAGCGCTCCTCTTCATTGAAGCGGATGCCGTGGTCGGCGCAGTCGTTCGGGTCGGCACAGTAGCCGTGGGTGTTGGAATCGCCCAGACAGAGGATATGTGTTTTCATATATGATTACTCCTTTTCCATGGTCTGCCGGAAGTAGTACACTGCGCCCACCATACCGGCATCGTTGTGCAGCTGAGCGGCACGTACTTCCAGCCCCTCTGCAAAGGCGGGCATGACCGATGCTTTCACCTTTGCGGCAATGGGTTCGATCAGCAGTTTCTGCTGCGCGCTCACGCCGCCGCCGATCAGAATGAGCTGCGGGTTGAAGATGTGCACCATGCCTGCAAGGCCCTGTGCGATCTCGTCCGTCCAGTGGTCCAGCAGGGCAAGAACTGTCTCGTTGCCTGCTTCGGCTGCGGCAAAGATGGCGCGGCCATCCTTCCAATCGGGGTTCTTTTCCTGTGCGGCGCGCACCAGCGCGGTGGTGGCAGCGTAGCGTTCCCAGCAGCCCTTTGCGCCGCAGGTACAGTCCACACCGTCCAGCGCGTGGGTGCGGTAGTGACCCAGCTCACCGCCAAGGCCCCGTGCACCCTCTAACAAATGGCCTCCGGTCAGGATGCCGCCGCCCACGCCGGTGCCAAGGGTCACACCGATCACGTCCGTATAGCCCTGTGCAGCGCCGACCCACACTTCACCCAGTGTCATGCAGTTGGCGTCGTTGGCCACTGTGACGGGCAGGCCGAAGTCCTTTTCCAGCGCAGCCTTGATAGGGCTGCCGATGTAATTGGGAAAGTTGCCGCAGGTACCGGCCACGATGCCCTTGCGGCTGTCGATCTGACCGGTGGCCGAAACGCCGATGCCCGCAAGGCTTTCCACCGGGATGGAATTTGTGGTCAAAAACTCCTTTGCGGCCCTGCGCACGGTGGTGAGAACAGGCGTCTGGTAGCCGTCAAAGCTGACGCTCTCTTCGCCCTTGAGCAGCACCCTGCCGGTCTCGTCCACGATGCCCAGCTTGACGGCAGTGCCGCCGATATCAATGCCAAAATACTGTTTCATCCGGCACACTCCATTTTACTTTTTTGCGGCGTTGATGGCACCGGTAAAGCGGGCCGTGATCTCTGCCGGGCGGGTGATGGCACCGCCCACCACCAGTGCGAATGCACCGGCTTCCAGCGCCTTGACCGCCTGCTCCGGGTAGTGGATGTGGCCCTCGGCAATGACCTTTGCCGGGCACTCTGCGGCCAGCTTATGGACAAAATCAAAGTCGATATCGTCAATGCCTTTTGTCTCCGGGGTGTAGCCGCGCATGGTGGTGCCCACAAAGTCGGCACCGGCTTCGGCGCAGGCCATGGCGTTCTCAAAGTTGTCGCAGTCGGCCATGACCAGCTGGTCGGGGTACTTTGCCTTGATGGCGCGGATGAACTGGGCGGAGGTGGAGCCGTCCGGGCGCAGGGCACCGGTGCCCTGCACGGCAAGGATGTCCACGCCGCACTCCACCAGCTCGTCCACTTCCTTCATGGTAACGGTGATGTACATGGGCGTGCCGGGGTAGTCCTTTTTGATGATGCCGATGACCGGCAGATCCACCACCTGCTTGATCTGGGTAATGTCGCGCACGGTGTTGGCACGGATGCCCACAGCACCGCTCATGGCGGCGGCTTTTGCCATCAGCGGCATCACGCCGCCTTCTTTCGTGTACAGGGGCTCCGTCTCCAGTGCCTGACAGGAGACGATCAGACCGCCTTTGATCTGAGCAAACAGCTTTTCCTTATCCATCGTTCAATCCTCCATCCGAATCTTTACAACAGCCTTGCGCACGCCCACACAGCCGTGCTGTACAAGGCCGGGTTTGTGCAGCTCCGTGGGGAAGAACAGCACAAAGCGTCCTTCGCCCAGTGTGCCGGTCACGACACTGGCGCTGTCCTGAAAACCGCAGTCGCCGGTAAAATCGCCGATCTCCCTGCCGGGATTTGTGGTAAAGCCCCAGCCCTCGCTGCCGGTGATGTCGAGCTGCAGGTCGGCGTACTTTTTGTGATATTCCGGGTGGTAGCCATCGTCCGAATGGAGCGTGGCATCCATCGTGTTGATGAATACCTCCTCGCCATCCACCTCGGTGCGGCCCAGAGGCAGGCTGGCAGGGTCGTGGGTCAGCAGGTAATCAATGGCCGTGTCGAGATTTTTGCAAAGGCCCTTGTAGCGCGTCAGGTGCTGCAGGGTATCACAGATCATAAAACGTCCCTCCAAAAACAAGCGCCCGCTCTCCCCTCTGAAAAGAGACGGAGAGGGGCGCTGCTTCAATTTTACAGTTTTGCGATGGCAGCTTCGATCATGGCCTGTGCTTCGGCCACGATGGCTTCATCTTCCGGGATCAGGCCGGGCATCGGCTCACGCACGCCGCCCAGCTCCAGACCGTACATCCGGCGCAGGATTTCCTTCTGCACGGCGTACAGGTTGCCGTGGGCTTCGCACATTTTGTAGATGATGCGGTCGGCCTCGTACTGGATCTCCTGAGCCTGCTTGATCTCGCCCTTGTTGATGTGGTCGTTCATGGCCAGATACAGCTCCGGCATGACGGCGTAGGTGCCGCCGATGCCGCCGTCTGCGCCGATGACGCGGCCGGAAACAAACTGCTCATCGGGGCCGTTGAACACCACAAAGTTCCCCTCGCCGCGGGCGGCGATACCGGCATCCTTGAACATCTGGATGTCCTGCGTGGGCATGGAACTGTTCTTCACAGCCACTACATTGGGGTTCTTGAGCATTTCCTTCAGCAGGCTCATGGTCAGGCCGGTGCCTGCCAGCTGCGGGATGTTGTAGATGACGAACTCGGTGTTGGGAGCAGCAGCGGACATATCGTTCCAGTACTTTGCAATGGCGTACTCCGGCAGGTGGAAGTAGATGGGAGGAATGGATGCAATGGCATCCACACCCACGCTCTCGGCATGGCGGGCCAGCTCCACGCTGTCGGCGGTATTGTTGCAGCCGACATGCGCAATGACGGTCAGCTTGCCCTTGGCTTCGCTCATCACGGCTTCCAGAACGGCCTTGCGCTCATCCACGTGCTGGTAGATGCACTCGCCGGAGGAACCGCCTACATACACGCCCTTGACGCCTTTGGCGATCAGATGGCGGGTAAGGGCCTTGACGCCCTCGGTAGAAATATTGCCCTCTGCGTCGTAGCAGGCGTAAAAGGCGGGGATGACACCCTGATATTTTTTGATATCTTTCATGTTCCAAACCCTTCTTTAAAAATAGTAATAAATACAGATGAAATGGTTTTGCATCAAGCTCGTACGCTTTCTGTTCCGGGCAGCGGCATCAGCGCCCTCTTGCGGTGCCCTGCATCCGCTTCGGCCTTGGGCGGGCCTTGCGTCTTGCAGACCGCTGCGCCAAAAATCCCTCCCTGCATGCCCCTTTTTGTCGCTGCGCGACATCTTCCCCCGGCCGGGGGAAGTCTTTGCCCGCAGGCGGCAGTCGGGATTTTAGCCCTTAACAGCACCCATAGCGATGCCCTTGGTAAAGTACTTCTGGAAAATGAGGAAGATGATGATGATAGGCACAGCAGCCAGTGCGGCACCTGCCATGATCAGCCAAAGTCGGTGCTGTTCTCAGCCTGCAGCTTTGCAATGCCCAGCGAGATGGTCAGGTTGCTGGTGCTGGACAGCATGATCAACTGCATGAAGTAGTCGTTCCAGCTGTTGATGAAGGTAAAGATGGCCAGCGCGCCGATACCGGGCTTGACCATGGGCAGCACGATCTTGACAAAGGTGCGTGCCTCGCTGGCACCGTCGATGCGGGCAGCTTCCAGCATTTCGGTGGGGATGCCCTCACTGAACTGCTTCATCAGGAATACGCCGAAGGGCCAGCCCACGATGGGGAAGATGACGGCCCAGATGGTATTGTACAGGTTCAGGGCGCTCATCTCGCGCAGCAGGGGGATCAGGATGACCTGCTTGGGCAGAGCCATTGCGCACACGATGAGGGTGAACAGCAGCTTGCGGCCCACAAAGCGCTTCTTGGCCAGCGCATAACCGGCCATGGCGGCGGTGATGCAGGTGAAGATCATGGACATGACGGCCATGAACACGGTATTGATCATCCAGCGGATGGCAGCAGGAGCCGTGGGGCCCACCGAGAAGTAGATGGGCTCGCCGTCGGCACTGAACTTGCTGCCGAAGGGCACGGCTAGCTGCCACAGCGGGGCGCTCTTGCCGGCGAACAGCTTCTGGTAGTTGGTCAGTACCCACTGGCTGGGCCACCACTCCGGGGTAGTGGCGTTGATGGCGGCACCGGTCTTGAAGGAGCCGGTGATGATCCAGTACAGCGGGAAAGCAAACAGCACAGCCACGATGCTGATGAGGATGATGGTCAGGATCGTGTAGGCACTTGCCTGCTTGAGCTTGCTGGGATGACGTTTCAGCGGTTTTTGCTTTTTGGTTGCAGCAGTTGCACTCATTGCTCGGCACCTCCCTTAATTATCCTGGTTGCCCAGCTTGAACTGGACAGCCGACAGGATGGCGATGATGACCGCCAGCACAACGCCCATGGCATTGCCGTAGCCGTAGCGGTACAGCTTGAAGGCGGTGTAGTAGATGTAGTACATAATGGTGTCGGTGCTGTGGTTGGGGCCGCCGGAAGTCAACAGCTGGATCAGCGCAAAGCACTGGAAGGAGTTGATGGTGGTGATGACCAGAATGTACAGGGTGGTGGGCATGATGGCGGGCCACTTGATCTTCCAGAAGCACTGGAAATCGGTAGCGCCGTCCACCTCGGCAGCCTCCACGATGGACTGATCCACATTGCCCAGGGCCGAAACATACAGCACGATGGGCTGGCCCACCGAGGTGGTGAGCAGGATCAGGATGATGCAGCCCAGTGCAAACCGCTCGTCACCCAGCCAGTTGATGTTTTTGTCGATGAGGCCCAGGCTCTTGCCCAGATAGTTGAAGATGCCGTAGTAGTTGTTGTACATCCACTTCCACACCACGGTGACGGCAACGGAGCCGGTGACCACGGGCAGGTAGAACACGCAGCGGAAAAGGCTGGTGGCCCACTCCGGCAGTCTACGATGGCCGAGGAGACCCACAGCGAAAAGACGCAGGTCACGGGCACCGAGACAATCACGATGATGAAGGTGTTCTTCAGAGCACCCAGGAAGATGGGGTCGGTAAACAGTTCTTTGTAGTTTGCCAGCCTACAAACACGTCGGCACGGTTCATGGTGGAATCAAAGAAGCTGGTCACCACGCAGAGGATCATGGGGTAGATGACGAAGCCCAGGAAGAAGATCAGGCTGGGCAGCAGGAAGCAGTAGGAGCGAATGTTTCACGCCGGACCAGGGCGCTGCTGCGCTTTGGCTCCTTGATCGCTGTTTTTGCAGCCAAGAAAATCACCAATCCTTTCGGTTACAGCGTTTTTTTACAAACAAAGCCCCTCCCTCGCCGGGATCTTCGAGGAAGGGGCTCGTTCCGTTCAGATAATGGAAATTCGGGGTGCCGGGTGCTTATGCCTCAGCGGCTGCGGCAGCGTTGGCGTTCTCCACGAAGGTGGCAACAGCAGTCTCGACGGCCTCGCCGGTGCCCACGCGCTGCAGCATGTTCCACCATTCGGTACGGGCAGTTGCCCAGCCCGGAGTGATCTGGTAGTAGTCGCCCAGGTAGTTCATGAACTTGCTGTACTCGCTCATGATGTCGTTGCCGGCGTAGATGTCGCCCACGCTGGAACGGACCGGGAAGTAGGTGGAAGCCAGAACGCTTGCGCCCACCTGATCGGGGTCGGCAGCGATGAAGTCGATGAAGGTCTTGGCAGCCTCGATCTTGGCAGCATCGCCGTTGTCAAAGATGCCGAAGCCCCAGATACCGCCGCACAGCTTCGGGTCGCCGCTGGCGGTGGGGAATGCCATGGGCATGATCTCGTCACCGTCGTTGGTCAGGCCGGCGTCGTTGTTGTCGGTGTTCAGCTGCTGAGCGATGTTCCAGCAGAAAGCCATCTGCAGAGTGCCGTTGCGGAACAGGGTGATCTCGTCGCCGCCCACGATGGAAGCGTCGAAGTTGATGCCGTTGGTATCGTACAGGGTCTGGATGGCCTTGATGTTCTCGGCAGAATCCGCGGTGTACTTGGTGTGGGCTGCATCGGTGAAGGTGCCGCCGTACATGTTGTTGATGATGGCGCGGGTGCTGGTCGCCGCCCTGGCCGCCGCAGTAGACAGCTGCCACGTTCTCGTAGCCACCGTTGTACAGAGCGTCCACGGTGTTCAGGAAGTCCTCGGTGCTCCAGGTGTGGGTGTCGGTGTTGATGTACTTGTCAGCGCCCACTTCCTTGACCTTGGTCATGTTCACGGCCATGCAGTGTGCGGTCATGCACAGGGGGTACTCGTAGTAGTCACCGGCGTCGTTCTTGCAGGCGGACTCCACAGACTCGTAGATGTCCTTCTTGGCATCGTCGGTCCACAGGTCGTTCAGCGGAGCCATAACGCCCTTGGCACCCCAGTTGGCGACCAGACGCTCGGGACCTTCCATGATGAGGTCGGGTGCGCTGCCGCCCTCGATGGCGGTGTTCACCTGGTCATCGCCGTTGGTGTAGTCCAGATACTCCACGGTCACCTTGATGTCGGGGTACTTGGCATTGAAGCTGGAGATCAGCTCCTGCACGGTCTCATCCTTGCCCCAGCCGCCGATGGGGTAGGTCCACAGCTTGATGCTTGCACCGGAGCTGGCGGTGCCGGAAGCGGCAGCAGAGCTGGCTGGCGCTGGAGGCGGGAGCAGTGCTGGAAGAAGAACCGCCGCAAGCGGCCAGTGCACCGGCAGCGCCAGCATACCGGCAGCCTTCAGGAACGAACGGCGGGAAATGCAGTTTTTCATGATAGTTTCTCCTTGCTCTCATCAATTCACGTTGTGGCAGCGGCTTGTGCGGGCGGCTGCCTTTGATGGTTCCATTATAGAAAAATATTTTCATTCTGTCCATACTTCCTTTTCATAAATTTTTCATTTTGCAACTGTGCAGGTTGTACAAGATTGTGGGATATCAGAAAAAACACAAAAGAAAAGTGAAAATTGCTCGTTGAAAAGGTTACAAAACGGTACAAAATCGGAAAAATGAATGAAAAGACTTTTCGGCCTGAAAATCTGAAAAAGAAAGAGATTTTCAGAAAATGGGCCGTTTTTCCTCACTTTCTGTGCCGTCTGCACAGAAACCGGACCAAAAATGTGGGCAATGCGCCTCTTGCACACCCGGTTTGTTTCTTTTATACTTTTTGATGTAAGAAGGTGTAGGAAATAAGTCGGCGGCTGCCCTTTGTGCAGCGGTCGGGTAAGGAGAAGGAAATGTCTACAAATTTTTGGGAGCTGCTGCAGCAGCACCAGAATGACCTGACAAAATCGGGTCACATGGTGGCCGACTATCTGGTGCAGCACGCAGCAGAGGCACAGTATCTGTCCATCTCATCCCTGGCAAGGGAATGCAAGGTGGCAGAGGCTACGGTGTTCCGGTTCTGCCGGGCGCTGGGGTTTGAAGGCTACCATGAAATGCGCATTGCACTGGCACAGGCCAATGCCACCGGCGCACTGGTCAACCAGCGTGCGCCGGAGCCGGACGCCGACACGGCCACCCTGTGTGAGCACGCCGGTGCGCTGTTCATGACAGCCATCAATGGCACACAGAATGCCCTCTCACCGGAGGCGGTGGACAAGGCTGTGGCCCTGCTGCACAGCGCACGGCAGGTGTTCTGCCTGGGGCAGGGCGGCAGCATGCTGGTGGCCAACGACATCTGCGCCCGGTTTGCGGGCATCACCAACAAGTTCCGCACGGCGGGCGACAGCCACATGCAGGTGATGGCGGCCAGCCTGATGACGGAAGAGGATGTCGTGTTGTTCGTGTCCTACTCCGGTGCCACGCGGGATATGATCGAGACGCTGCGCACCGCCAAGCGCCGGGGCAAAGATCATCCTCATCACCCACTACGAGGACTCGCCGGGCGCAAAGCTGGCCGACATCGTGCTGCTGTGCGGCGCGCAGGAAAACCCGCTGGACTCCGGCAGCATCCCCATCAAGGTGGCGGTGCTGTATGTGGCAGAGGTGCTTCTGCTACGTTATATGCTGGATGACCAGCAGCAGACCAACGAGGCACAGGACCGCACCACCGAGCTTGGCCGTGAAGATGCTGTAATTTCTCTGATCGAAAACACAGATGCCGCTCTGCGGCCGGGCATTCCGGCAGCCGGGCGGCGTTTTTTTGCAGCTGCGCAGAAACAGAAAACAGACGTTCCGGAGCATTTTTTCTAAAAATGCAATCTTTTTGCAAATTGGTCTTGCAATCGGGCAGGATATCGTGTATAATCATCCCTGCACGAAAATGCAAGCTGATTGCAATTTACTAAAATGAAGAAACCCGCTGTGGTTTTTGGGAGCGATATTTATGGAACTGTTTCTGGATGTTCTGGGCGAATCTCTGGTGGACACCGCCAAGATGCTGCCCTTTCTGTTTCTGGCCTATCTGCTGATCGAATACATCGAGCACCGCCACGGCGAGCGCATCGAAGCGCTGCTGGCCGGCGGCG
>ENA-OQCF01000584-OQCF01000584.1-human-gut-metagenome-genome-assembly--contig:-NODE-584-length-13873-cov-2.326713_pt1 | contig 13873 bp, 17 predicted proteins | sample MGYA00242756_ERZ504573 | MGnify/ENA primary metagenome ERZ504573 (study PRJEB26092, sample SAMD00036240) | human gut metagenome | host: Homo sapiens | study: EMG produced TPA metagenomics assembly of... | reverse complement strand
ACGGGAGTAGGCACCCCATTTGCATTCTTTTTCCAGAGGACGATGTCGGGCCGTATGGAGCTGTTGTTTCCTATAGGTAGAGTCAATTGGGATCTCATCGTTTCATTGGTTTTCTTCCATCCAAGGAATTTCAGACAGATTTCTATTTCCCGTTGGTAGTCACCTTCTGCAGAATTTACTCCAAAGTAGGGCAACAGTGTTTCTACAATTTCCGGCCAGTTTTCGTTCATTGTTTATGTGTTGTTAATCATAGTTTATACAATTTTGTCTGCATCGTTTTTTAACTTATGCATAAAACAAATGTATTGACTTTATTTGAACTGCCCAAATTATAGTCATAAAAAATGAATCGGGCGGTGTACAATAAAAACAAATAATCCCAGACTCTTTGTCAAGAATCCGGATTATTTTGTTTTATTGTTTTTGAGGGGCTTTACTTAGCAGGTTTCAGCCATTTGTCCAGCCATTCAAAGAAGGTACGTTGCCACAGCACGCCATTCTGAGGTTTCAATACCCAGTGGTTTTCGTCCGGATAGATAAGCAGTTCGGCAGGAACGCCACGCATCACGGCTGCATCGAAGGCGGCCATTGCCTGGTTGGCAAGGATGCGGAAGTCCTTCTCTCCGTGGATGCAGAGGATAGGGGTGTCCCATTTGTCGACGAAGAGATGCGGGGAGTTGGCAAAAGTGCGTTGTGCCGTAGCGTTGTTCTTTTCCCAATAAGCGCCGCCCATATCCCAGTTGGCAAACCATTTCTCTTCCGTTTCCAGATATTGCATTTCCATGTTGAAGATACCGTCGTGTGCGATGAATGCCTTGAAGCGTTTGTCATGGTGTCCGGCAAGCCAATATACGGAGAAGCCTCCGAAGCTGGCGCCTACGCAACCCAGGCGGTCTTTGTCGACGAAAGGTTCCTTGGCCATTTCGTCAATGGCAGTGAAGTAGTCCTTCATGCACTGGCCGCCATAATCACCGCTGATGGCTTCGTTCCACTCTACACCGAAGCCCGGAAGACCACGACGGTTGGGAGCTACGATGATATAGTCGTTTGCCGCCATAATCTGGAAATTCCAACGGTAGCTCCAGAACTGGCTGACGGGACTCTGAGGACCGCCTTCACAGAAGAGGAGGGTGGGGTACTTCTTGTTGGGGTCGAATTGTGGAGGATAAATCACCCAGGTCAGCATCTGCTTGCCGTCGGTGGTCTTCATCCAGCGGGCTTCCACTTTACCCATTTCCAGCTGGTCGTAAATCTGCTTGTTTTCTGTGGTCAGTTGCACTGCTTCTGCAAAAGCGTCGCCGTTGCGTGCACTGTTTACGGCATAGATTTCGTCGCCCATGCTCATGGAGTGGCGTTTGGCGATAATCTTGTCTCCGCAAAGGGCGAGTGAAGCATAGTCGTGCATGCCGTCGGTGAGCTGGGTAAGCTTGTCGTTTCCGGCAAGGTCGATGTTGTAAATCTGTGTCTCGCCATGCCATACACCGATGAAGTAGATGCTCTGGGAATCTTTGTTCCACAAGAAGGCGTCCACGTTCGATTCGAAAGCTTTGCTTACAAAACGTTTCTCACCGGTCTCGAGGTTCATGATAAACAAGCGGTTCAAGTCGGCTTCGTAGCCGTCACGCTCCATGCTCTGCCAGGCGATGTATTTGCCGTCGGGAGAGTATTGGGGATTCGTATCATATCCCTTGTTTTCTTCCGTGATGTTTTTGGTTTCCTTGGAGGCAAGGTCGTAGATATAAATGTCGGAGTTGGTGGAAATGGCATACGCCAGTCCGGTTTTCTTACGGCATGTATAGGCCACTTTATCAGAAGACGGGCTCCATGCCAGCTGCTCGATACCGCCCCAGGGCTTCATCGGGCTTTCGTATGGCTCTCCCTCAAGAATATCGGTGACATTGCTGATGGCATTGCCGTCGAAATCAGCAACAAACGGATGGGGAGCAGTAGTCACCCATTCGTCCCAATGCTTGTACATCAGGTCGGTAACGATAATGCCGGTGGCTTTAGGAAGGTCCGGATGTTTGTCTGCCGTACTCTTTACGGTCTTTACCTGGGCAATGAAAAGGAGTTTCTTGCGTCGGGCGAGAAAGAGAACCCTTCGATGTCTCCCTCGTATTGGGTCAGCTGCTTGCGTCCGCTGCCGTCGGGATTCATTTCCCATACCTGGCTGCTGCCGCTTTCGTTGCAAAGGAAGGCAAGCTTCTTGCCGTCCTTAAACCACGTGGGCTGTCCTTCTTGCCAGGCGTCATGCGTTATCTGGGTATTGTCACTACCGTCGGCATTCATGACGAAGACTTCGCTGTTACTCTTGTTCTGGGGCACGCTGTAATAAGATACCGTGTAGGCAATCTGCTTTTCGTCGGGGGATACGGCCATACTGCCGATGCGTCCCATCGCCCAGAGTGCCTCGGGTGTCATACGCTTTCCTTCAATCTTGATGTCCGACCGCTGGATGAGCGTTGCTGCGTCCTGCTGCTGTCCGGCATCTTTTGTGCCTCCGCAAGAGGCCAATGTCATGGCTGCTGACATAAGTAGTAGATTTACTTGTTTCATATATGCTTTTTGTTTCAGTTATTTTAATGCAAAGATACTAAATTTTCCTTCCTTGCCAATTTCCACGTTTGATATATAGCCAGCAGAAAATGAGAATAAAGCTGGAATAAACCATTTCCGAGGTCCAGCAGATGGCCACGTCGAGTTGCAGAATCAGAATAATGTAGGTGATATAGGCTGTGTAGATGACCAGTGTAGCCATCTCCAATCCCCATGCCGTACGCGTGTTGCCGGTTCCGGAAACTGCCTGAAAATAGACATTGGCAGGAACCAGGAACAGATAGGTGGAGCACATCACCCAGAGCGAATGCACGGAAGCGTCCTGCAGGTCGGGCATGTCGGTATAAATTCCCAGAATCAGCTTGGGGAACACCGCGAAAAGCAATGCCAGCGGAAGTACGAAGACGTAGGCTATGCGTACGTGCTGCCGGATGGTGCCTGCCACGCAATCGGAGTGGCCTGCACCGATGAGGTTGCTGACCAGTGACCCGCAGGTAGAGGCAAATGCCATGAGTACCATGAACAGTATGCCGGACACGTTGCGGACAATGTTGGTCACTGCCAGCGAGCGCTCTCCCAGATGCTCCACATAAAGGAAGAAAAGGAACCAGGTGGAGAGGGAGAAGAAATTCTGTATCATGGTCCAGAAAGAGACGTTCAGCATCCGTTTCAATACGTCCAGCCGGAACTTAGGAATACGATCCAGCCCGTACTTGCGGCAGTCGATGCGGCTGCGGGTATAGAGGATGAAGAATAACAGCGAAACCAGCTCGGCCAGTGAGGAGCCGATGGCGCTCCGGCAATGCCGAGCGCCGGGAAACCGAATTTACCGAAAATCAGGATATAGTTGAATACGACATTGCTCAACACCATGACGATGGAGTTCAGTGTCAGTGTCTTGGTCTGGGTGGTTCCCAAGAAAAAGGCACGGAACATGACTGCGCTGAACGAGAAGAAGGCACCGAATACACGCCAATGCAGGTAGCTGGTGGCTGCTTCGTAGATATGTTCCGAAGCGACGATGCGTTTCAGGATAATCGGTGAGAAACAATAGGATAGCAGGAACATGACTGCCGCCATTCCGACTTGGAAATAGATGCCCTGATAGAACAAGTCACCGATTTCCTTATACTGCTGTTCGCCGTTACGCCGGGCAATGAGTATCTGTGCCCCGATGCTGAAACCGAAGGCAACCATGAAGATGACCATGTAGAAGACACCGGCGATGGCAGATGCTCCCAGCTCGACTTCGCCCACACGCCCGAGGAAGGCAGTGTCCGTCATACCTATCAGTTGCTCCATAAGGAGGCTGATTAGGATGGGGTAGCTATAAGCCAGATCTGTTTGTAGGTGTATTTAGTCTGCATAATTTAGAGTCTGTGAGTTTTTTCATTGGCGTAAGGATAAGAAAGCCGGGCAAATGTCATTGTCCGGCTTTCTGCAAAAGAATATCTTGAACGGTAGTCTTACTACTTTTTGTTCTGTCTCTCTTTCATCATCTGTTCCTGCTGTTTCTGCATAGCTTCCAGACGGGCGGCGAAACCGGTTTTCTTCATCTTCTTCGGGTCTTTCTTGTTGGCTTCCAACTGGGCAAGAAGGGCTTCCTCATTGGTTGTCTTGCGCATGATGAGCGTTGTTACCACACTGATTAACGTAGAGATGAAGTAGTAATAGTTCAATCCCGAAGGATAATCGTTCAATATGAAGAGGAACATGATAGGCATCAGGTATGACATCCACTTCATGGCAGCCATCTGCGGATTGGCACCCGTATCCTGCTGCTGCATCATGTACTTCGTGTTCAATATGTTGGTAACCGTCATCAGCAGGCAGAACAAGCTGAGGTGGCTGCCCAGGAACGGGATATGGAACGGGAAGTTGATGAATGCATCATAAGTGGAAAGGTCATCTGCCCACAAGAAGCTCTGTTGGCGGAGTTCAATGGCACTCGGCACGAACATGAACAAGGCCATCAGGATAGGGAACTGTATCAGCATCGGCAGACATCCGCCCATCGGGCTGACTCCGTACAGGCTGTAGAGACCCATCACTTCCTGCTGCTTCTTCATGGCATCTTCCTGCTTGGGGTACTTCTTGTTTATCTCGTCGATTTTCGGTTTCAGCACGCGCATCTTGGCAGAAGACATGTAGGTCTTCCATGTAGCCGGGAATACCACTGCCTTTACAATCAGCGTCATGAACAACAGTACGATACCCATGCTCAAACCCCAACTGGACAACCAGTCGAAGATGTTGATGGTGAACCATTTGTTTATCCAGCGGATGAGCGGCCAGCCCAGATAGACCAGACGGTTCAGCTCCCACTTCTCGTCACGTCCCTTGTCGAGTGCGGTCAGAGTCTTGTAGTGATTGGGGCCGAAGTAGAAGAACAGCTGGGTAGGTTCCTTGCCGGTAGGATCGAACTTCGTGCTCATCTCTGCAGAATAGTCCTTGATGTAGCCGCTGCCTTGAGTCTCCATCTTGGAACTCAGCTTGGTCTTTTCAAAGTCGGCATCTGCCAAAAATACTGAAGAGAAGAACTGGTTCTTGAAAGCAATCCAGTCCAGGCGTTCTGGAACTTCCTTTTCATCGTTCTTGTTGGCAGACAGATAATCGGTACCCTCTCCGGTGATTTTGTAAGTCAGTTCAGCCAGACGGTTCTCGTAGGTGTAACCCTTCTCTATTTGACGGGCACGCTGAGACCACTCGATGTCCACATAATTGTTGGTAGCCGCCAGCTTGCCTTCCATATTGACAGCTGGATAGTAAGTCTATCAGGTATGTGTCATTGTGCATGCGATATGTAAAGTCGATATAGCTGTTGCTGTCTGCCGACAAACGCATGGTGACGGTACTGTCCGTACGGTTTACTGCGGTGAAATAATAGTCTTCCGTCTGGATAGTCTCTTTCTTGTTGTAAAAGAGGAAATTCATGGAAGCATCGTTGCCGCTGAACAGTGTGACGGGAGTCGTTTTGTCTTGTCCCATGTATTCCTTCAGCGTGGCCGAAGCTATGCGTCCGCCTTTTGTATCTACGGTTATTTCTGCCAGGTTGTTCTGGATGGTTACTTGCGAGTTGGTTCCTTGACGGGCGTCGAAGAAGAGGGCAGTGGAGTCAACGCTTGTTTCCGCTCCGCTTTCGTTGGCCAGGGCTGCTTCCGCCTTGGCTTTCAAGTCGGCTTCGCGCTGTTGCACCTGGGCTATGGAGTCGTAGTAACGTTGCTGTGCTTCCAACTGCTCCTGGCTGGGACGGCTCAGAAAGCTGAAACCTACTAACAATATCGCTATCAGAACAAGACCTGTGATGGTATTTTTATCCATTCTTTGTTGATTACAGATTACTAATTACAAATTATTTCTTTTCGTTTTCATTTTCGATGGCGGCCTTCACGAATGCTACGAACAGCGGGTGCGGATGCAATACCGTACTGCTGTATTCGGGATGGAACTGGGTACCGACAAACCACTTCAATGCGGGTATTTCGACAATTTCTACCAGATCCGATTCGGGGTTTATACCCACACACTTCATGCCTGCTGCTTCGTAGGCCTCCTTGAAGCTGTTGTTGAATTCATAGCGGTGGCGGTGACGCTCCTGGATATGCTCGGTACCGTATGCCTCGTATGCCTTGCTGTCTTTCAGCAGAACACATTCATAGGCACCCAGACGCATGGTCCCACCCATATTGGTGATGGATTTCTGCTCTTCCATGATGTCGATAACATTGTGCGGTGTCTTTTCATCCATCTCACGTGAGTTGCATCGGCGTAACCCAGTACATTACGGGCAAATTCAATGGCGATGCACTGCATACCCAGACAGATACCGAAGGTGGGGATGTTGTGTGTACGCGCATATTTGATGGCTACGAACTTGCCGGCAACGCCGCGTTCGCCGAAGCCCGGACCGATAAGTACGCCTGCCATGCCTTTCAGGCTTCTGCCACATTCTCGTCTGTCAGCTTTTCACTGTTCACGAAGTCTACCGACACCTTGCGGTCATTGTAAGTTCCTGCTTGTGAAAGGGCCTCGCGGATGGACTTGTAGGCATCCTGCAAGTCATATTTGCCCACCAATGCGATGTGCAGCGGGGCAGTCTCTTCGGCTTTGTGACGGCGTTCGAGGAAAGCACGCCACGGTCCCAGCCCCGGAGTGTCGCCCACGGGAAGCCCCATCTTCTTCAGAATGGTGGCGTCCAGCCCTTGGGACTGCATCAGGATGGGCACCTCGTAGATGGTAGGCGCATCAATGCTCTGCACTACGGCATTCTCGTCTACGTTGCAGAAGAGGGCCACCTTCTTGCGCAGGTTGTTGCTGAGTTCGTGCTCGGTACGCAGCACTAGTACATCCGGTTGAATTCCCACACTTTGCAGTTCCTTTACGGAGTGCTGGGTGGGCTTGGTCTTCAGTTCACCGGCAGCTGCCAGGTAGGGACATAAGTAAGGTGCACGCACAAGGCGTCTTTTCCCAATTCCCACTTCAGCTGACGGATGCTTTCCAGATAGGGCAGAGACTCGATGTCGCCCACTGTACCGCCAATCTCGGTAATAACAAAATCGAATTTGTATTTGTTTCCCAACAGTTTTACATTACGCTTGATTTCGTCTGTAATATGGGGAATAACCTGGATTGTTTTTCCCAGATAGTCACCCCGGCGCTCTTTGTCGATGACACTTTTGTAGATGCGTCCGGTCGTGATATTGTTGGCCTTGGTGGTCTGGATGCCCAGGAAGCGTTCGTAATGACCCAAGTCGAGATCGGCTTCATGGCCATCCACGGTTACGTAGCATTCGCCGTGTTCATAAGGGTTCAGTGTACCCGGGTCGATGTTGATATACGGGTCAAACTTCTGGATGGTTACCTTGTAACCTCTTGCTTGCAGCAATTTACCGATGGAGGATGAGATGATACCTTTACCTAGTGAAGAGGCAACACCACCGGTGACGAAAATATACTTTGTTTCTCCCACAACTATATTATTTTATTAATTGTTTAATCTAATTCCAAGAGCCTATACGGCTTGTCGTTCAGGGTGCATACTGCTCCCGTCAATACACGTGGAACTTAAAAAGCGCAAAATTATAAAAAAAAGAGGAAGTAGAGAAAGTTTCTGTGAAACAATTATTAAAAAATACGATTTCATCGAAGAAACTCTCTCTAGCCTTTTTCTTCATGGCTTTTCTATGTTTTCTAAACATTTTAAGCTAAATTTGCGCTCGAAACATAGACTTAAGGGCATTATGAAGAATAGACACATTGCATTTTGGTTAATTGCTACGATGATCTCTTCGTCGGTGATGGCACAGAATACGCTGGATACCGCCTCGAAGAACAGTGGACAGGAAACAACTGCCAAAGCCGACACCTTGCCGGATATAATGAAAGAATACATGATTCTGAAATTGAAACCGGAAGGTACGGGGTACAAGCTGGATACTGTTTCCATATTATATGAAAGGTATTTCGGAGTGCTGGATTATCTGAATGACCCACGACCCCGGAACGTTATATACCTTCCGATCCGAACTACTATAGGTTGTTCCTCCCCCTTACCTATTATTATGCTCCCATGAGACGCCTTTCCAAGGTGGACTGGCATTTCCAGATGCCCGATACGGTGCCTGCCATGACGCGCGAGATGCTGCCGTTCGACACACTGACTTTCACCTCGAAGGACCGCGCCAACAAGCTGGTGGACCGTACGCTGCTGAACACGTATGTAGATTGTCCCAATCTGGTTGTAATGACCGAGAAGGAGGTGATGAAAGGGAAGATATTCAAGGATAATATAGAGAAGGAAGTTTCTTCCAAACCGTCCGTCGTGAAACTGTTTGCACAAGAGAATATGGTGGGAGTGAAGGAGGAAGCCGACGTAATTATCCACAAGCCCAACTGGTGGGTGACCGGTGGAAACGGTTCGTTGCAGATTACACAGAACTATATCTCCGACAACTGGTACAAGGGAGGCGAGAGCACTAACGCCGTGCTTGCCAACCTGCAATTGTTTGCCAACTATAATGACCGTGAGAAGGTGCAGTGGGAAAATCTGCTCGATGCCAAGCTAGGCTTCAGCTCGGCACCTTCCGACGAGTTTCATAATTATCTGGTAAGTACCGACCAACTCCGGCTGTACAGTAAACTGGGTATTCAGGCTGCATCCAAGTGGTATTATACCATCACGACTGAGTTTAAGACCCAGTTCTGCAATGGCTACAAGGCCAACAGTGAAGAGCTGGTTTCCGCTTTCTTTGCTCCGGCAGATTGGTCGAGCAGTATCGGTATGGACTACAAGTTGAAGAAGCAGAAATTCAGCTTGTCCGTTTTCATAGCTCCGCTGACGTACATGCTGCGTTATGTAGGGAATAAGGGGGTGAATGAAGTGAGTTTCGGTCTTGAGGAGGGCAAGTGCGTGAAGCATAACTTCGGTTCGCAGATACAGCCTACACTTTCGTGGACCATCATCCTTCCATTACGCTGGATTCTCGCCTAGACTTCCAGACCAGTTATGAGTGGACACGTATCGAATGGGAAAACACGGTGAACTTTGTGCTGAACCGCTATCTTTCCACCAAGCTTTATGTGCACGCCCGCTATGACGACAGTGCCAAGCCGACGGAAGGGGACAGCTATTTCCAGGTAAAAGAATTACTCAGTTTCGGTATCAATTATAAATGGTAAATAAACAAATGGTCTGTTCGGAGTGAACAGATTATCTGTTTTGGTTAGTCAGACGGTCTGTTTTCCCTTGACAGACCGTCTGTTTTTTGTCTTTTTGTAGTTTGTGGCAGGTGAAAAAAACATAAAAACATAGAAAAAGCACGTTTACGAACACAGAAAATGCATAGGAAAGGTTTGCAGTTCACAAATAATGCGTAAATTTGCCGCGATTTGTAATGCACACTTTGCAAAATGGCGAATACTATAAAACATCAAGGTATTGTGGAAAACATAAACGGTTCTCATCTCCAAGTGAGAATCATCCAGACTTCAGCGTGCGCTTCGTGTAGTGTCAAGGGACATTGTACCTCTGCGGATACGAAAGAGAAACTTGTCGATGTGGCCGATGCCAATGCCGCATCCTACCAGCGGTGACCGTGTATGGGTGACGGGCGAACTTTCAATGGGAGTGATGGCAGTTCTGTTTGCCTTTATATTTCCTTTCCTTATTCTGATAATCTCACTATTTGTCTTTATGGCTATCTGGAATGACGAGCTGCGTTCCGCGCTTTGTTCGCTAGCACTTCTTGTACCTTATTATTATATATTGTGGCTGAACAAGTCGCGGATGGGTAAGAAGTTCTCATTCTCCGTACGACCGATGAACTAACTAATAATAAAACAAATAATTAATAAACAACTAATTTATGAATGTAATTCTGATTGCAGTGATTTCATTGGGAGTTATAGCGCTGGTATCGGCCGCTATTCTTTACGTGGCTTCCAAGAAATTCGCCGTGTATGAAGATCCGCGGATTGCCCAGGTAGCAGAGGTGCTTCCCCAGGCAAATTGCGGTGGATGTGGTTACCCCGGTTGTAGCGGATTTGCAGATGCTTGCGTAAAGGCAGGTTCGCTGGATGGTAAACTTTGTCCGGTGGGTGGACAGCCCGTCATGACAAAGATTGCCGAGATTTTGGGCTTGGATGCCGCTGCTGCCGAACCTATGGTTGCGGTGGTGAGATGTAATGGAACTTGTGCCAACCGTTCTCGTGTGAACCAATACGATGGCGCCAAGAGTTGTGCCATTGCGGCTTCTCTCTATGGTGGTGAAACGGGTTGCAGTTATGGCTGTCTGGGATGCGGCGACTGTGTGGCTGCCTGCCAGTTCGATGCTATCCACATGAATCCGGAGACCGGACTTCCCGAAGTGGATGAGGAAAAGTGTACGGCTTGTGGAGCTTGTGCCAAGGCTTGTCCGAAATCTATTATTGAAATCCGTCCTCAAGGCAAGAAATCACGTCGTGTTTACGTACAGTGTGTAAACAAGGGACAAGGGGGCCGTAGCACGCAAGGTTGTACCGTGGCATGTATCGGTTGTGGCAAGTGTGTGAAGGTTTGTCCGTTCGAGGCTATCACGCTGGAAAACAATCTGGCTTACGTTGACCCCAATAAGTGTAAATCCTGTCGCAAGTGCGAGGAAGCTTGTCCGCAAAACACAATCATTGCCCTCAACTTCCCGCCGCGCAAACCGAAGGCTGACGATGCAGCTCCCCAAGTAAAGGTTGCAGCTCCTAAAGCTGAGGTTGAGACTCCCAAAGCAGAGGTTTAGACTTCCCAAGTTGAGGTATGAATTAATAAAGTAAATAAACGACTAAAAATACAGAATTGTATGTTGAAGACATTTTCAATTGGTGGAGTCCATCCACACGAAAATAAACTTTCAGCACATCAGCCTATCATCAAGGCAGAGATTCCGGCCAAGGCCGCTATCTTGCTGGGACAGCACATCGGTGCTCCTGCCAAGCCTATCGTTGCCAAAGGTGATGTTGTGAAAGTGGGTACAAAGATTGCCGAGCCCGGCGGTTTTGTATCAGCAGCCATTCATTCGTCTGTCAGCGGGAAAGTCGCTAAGATTGACACGATTGTCGATGCCAGCGGTTACGCCAAGCCTGCTATATTCATTGACGTAGAAGGGGATGAATGGGAAGAATCCATTGACCGTTCCGAAACGTTGGTGAAGGAATGCAGTCTGACTTCCGAGGAAATCGTGAAGAAAATCGCCGATGCCGGTATTGTAGGTCTGGGTGGTGCATGCTTTCCTACGCAGGTCAAGTTGTGCCCTCCTCCTGCATTCAAGGCAGAGTGTGTCATCATCAACGCCGTAGAGTGCGAACCGTATCTGACTGCCGACCATCAGCTGATGCTGGAACATGCGGAAGAAATTATGGTAGGTGTATCCATTTTGATGAAGGCGGTAAAGGTGAACAAGGCATTCATCGGCATTGAGAACAATAAGCCCGATGCCATCCAGCTGATGACGAAAGTCGCTTCCAGCTATGCAGGTATCGAGGTGGTACCCTTGAAGGTACAATATCCGCAGGGTGGTGAAAAGCAGTTGATTGATGCTGTCATCAGTCGCCAGGTTGCAGCCGGTGCGCTGCCTATCTCCACGGGAGCTGTGGTGCAGAATGTGGGTACCGCATTTGCCGTTTACCAGGCCGTACAGAAGAACAAACCTCTGTTTGAGCGTGTCATTACCGTGACGGGCAAGTCGCTGGCAAAGCCGTCCAATTTCCTGGCACGTATCGGTACGCCGATGAAGCAGCTGATTGAAGCTTGCGGCGGCCTGCCCGAAGATACGGGCAAGATTATCGGCGGTGGCCCGATGATGGGTAAAGCTCTGGTGAATACGGATGTACCGACTGCCAAAGGCAGCTCCGGTATTCTGATTATGAACGAGAAGGAAGCCAAGCGCGGCGAGGTACAGCCTTGTATCCGTTGTGCCAAGTGCGTGGGAGCCTGCCCGATGGGGTTGGAGCCGTATCTGCTGGCTACCGTTTCGGCCCACGGAGATTTTGAAAGAGTAGAGAAAGAAGACATTATGTCGTGTATAGAATGCGGTTCATGCCAGTTCACTTGTCCTTCCAACCGTCCGATGCTGGATTATATCCGCTTGGGTAAGGGTAAGGTAGGAGCGATGATCCGTGCACGTCAAGCTAAAAAATAACGAAGTATGAATAAATTAATCGTATCCCTTTCGCCCCACGTTCACGGCGGTGACAGCGTGAAGAAGATATGTACGGTGTGCTTATCGCATTGATTCCGGCATTCCTCGTTTCGCTTTACTTTTTCGGACTGGGTGCGCTAATTGTTACGGCCACTTCCGTAGCAGCCTGCTTGTTCTTTGAATGGGCCATCGGCAAATTCCTCATGAAAAAAGAGACCACAACCATCACCGACGGCTCTGCCATCATTACCGGTGTGTTGCTGGCCTTTAACCTGCCTTCCAACCTGCCCATCTGGATAATCATCCTCGGCGCCTTGTTTGCATCGGGGTAGGCAAGATGTCCTTCGGAGGTTTGGGTTGCAATCCCTTTAACCCTGCACTGGCAGGACGTGTGTTCCTGTTGCTTTCATTCCCCGTGCAGATGACGACATGGCCGGCTGTAGGCCAGTTGACAGCCTATACGGATGCCACGACGGCTGCTACGCCGCTGGCTATTATGAAAGGTGTCATCAATGGTGCTCCGGGCATGTCCCTGAGCGACCTTCCGGGAGCTTTCGACCTTCTGATAGGTAATAATGGAGGATGTCTCGGTGAGGTGAGTGCCTTGGCGCTGCTGCTTGGTTTGTTCTACATGTTGTGGAAGAAAATCATCACCTGGCACATTCCGGTATCTATTCTGGTGACGGTATTCGTGTTCTCCGGTATCATGTATCTGGTCAATCCGGAACTTTATGTATCCCCGGTCGTACAGTTGTTGTCCGGTGGTCTGATGCTGGGTGCTGTCTTTATGGCTACGGACTACGTGACTTCTCCGATGAGCCACAAAGGTATGCTGATTTATGGTGTTTGCATCGGCCTGCTGACTGTCATCATCCGTCTGTTCGGTGCATATCCGGAGGGTATGTCGTTTGCCATTCTGATTATGAATGCGTTCACTCCGCTCATCAACACCTATGTTAAACCTAAACGCTTTGGGGAGGTAGCGAAGAAGAAATGAAAAAGTTAGAATCATCCTTGAAGAATATGTTGCTGGTACTTACGGGCGTTACCGCAATCTCCGTAGCGTTGCTGGCTTATGTAAACGAATTGACGAAGGAGCCCATTGCGCAGGCCAATGCAAAGACCTTGAGCGATGCCGTAAGTGCGGTGGTTCCGGGCTTCGACAATGACCCCATCGCCGAGAAGAAGATGCAGGAAGTAAACGGAGTACAGTATTCTGTATATCCTGCCACCAAAGGCGGAGAATATATCGGAGCTGCTGTGGAAGCTGTTGCCATGGGTTTTGGCGGTGAGCTGAAGTGTTGGTCGGTTTCGATGCCGAAGGCAAAATCATCGACTACTCCTTGTTGTCGCATGTGGAAACTCCGGGGTTGGGCTCCAAAGCTGCCGACTGGTTCAAGAAAGGCAATAAAGGTGACATCACCGGCATGAATCCGGGTGAAGCGGCATTGACAGTGAGCAAGGACGGTGGTAAAGTAGATGCCATTACAGCGTCTACCATCACTCACGTGCTTTTTTTGAATGCAGTGAATGCGGCTTATGCTCCTATGCCGGTCAGGAAACTGCCGACGGCACTACCGGCGCTACTCAAAAGAATGTTGAACAACCTGCTGATTCCGCAGCTCCCGAAGCTGTGGATACACTCAGGCGCT
>ENA-OQCF01000582-OQCF01000582.1-human-gut-metagenome-genome-assembly--contig:-NODE-582-length-13893-cov-2.362051_pt1 | contig 13893 bp, 18 predicted proteins | sample MGYA00242756_ERZ504573 | MGnify/ENA primary metagenome ERZ504573 (study PRJEB26092, sample SAMD00036240) | human gut metagenome | host: Homo sapiens | study: EMG produced TPA metagenomics assembly of... | reverse complement strand
TAAGAACTGGATTCACAATGACAATGACAATGGAAGCCCTCGATGCCTCCGGTAAAGTTTCAGGAAGCAAATCGGCCGTCACCCCAAAACGCGTACCGGGAGCACAAGGATTATAAAGTTCCACCTCTACTTCCGAATATTCAGGTTGATGCGGATACCACAGGTTATCTTTTCTCCAAAGGCCTCAACCATAGGATAAAAACGCCGGAACTGACTGAAAGAATTAAAGGTTATATGACTGCTGCATCGCATGATAACCGGAAAATCAGTATCCGTATACGCCGGAGAATAAGTATGGGCCTTACTGCCAAATTCTTCATACGCCAAACGGGCTTCATATACGGAACTGGCTGTAGTATAACGAATGTATTCCCTGAAAATGGGGAATGATTTCCACATGGCAAAAGACTTGAAAGCCAAGATGATCTCAACTCCGGCTCGGTCTGCCACACTCTTTATCAAACTCAGATTCTTTCTGAGCAATGCTTCATCCATTACATAGCATGGAGAAGGTACTTTATGGATATCTATCATTTTTGTATCAGAATTCTATTAAAATATTTATTCTATTCCACAACTTTGAATCGGGCAAATTTCAGTAATAATTGTTTTTCTCCGGCATTCCGGAAACGGACAGTCGCTTTGCTGTTCTCACCAATTCCTTCCACCTTTATCACATCGCCTATTCCAAAACGCTCATGCTCTATCACCTGCCCTGCCTGTACATTCACCGGCAAGTTTCTCGCTGCGGACGGCTTTGAGACCGTTTCCGGACCAACCTTGGTCAAATTACGTGGTATACTGGGACGAATAATCTCAACTTTCGGTCTTTCTCCAACTAAAAATGTTTTCTGACCACCAGAGATGTTCGATGAAGAACGCCCGTAAGAAGACTGAGAAGCAGGTTCGTCAAACAAGGAACGAGCCGCACGTTCATTTTGCTCACGACAGAAACGGCTGGCTCTCTCGTCTATTCTCCGGGCCATCTGTTCCTCCTGAGGTAACTTCAGGAAATGTACATCAATATCTTTCAAGAAACGGCTAGGGCTACTGAACTCCATCTTTCCATATTTAAACCGACTCTTGGCAAAAGACAAATAGCAATGCTCTTCGGCACGTGTAATCGCCACATAAAACAAGCGGCGCTCCTCTTCCAGCTCCTTATACGAATTGAGTGACAAAGCACTGGGAAACAAGTTCTCTTCCATCCCAACTACAAAGACGTTTTTAAACTCCAAGCCTTTAGCAGAGTGAATGGTCATCAAGGTAATCTTCTCGGCATCCCCCTCTTTCTCGTTATCCTGGTCTGTCAACAGAGAAACCTCCGACAGAAAATCCGTCAACAGGATGTTTTCATTCCCTTCTTCTTCACGGGTTGCACAAAAATCGTGCATACCGTTTATCAGTTCTTCAATATTCTCCTGACGGCTCAGATTTTCAGGATCATTGCTCTGATAAATCTCATTCATAATGCCGGATTGACGAACAATCATTGCTCCCAATTCGTATGCATTCTTCTTCGGGACCTCCACTATAAAACTTTCTACCAGTTCACGAAACCCCTGTAATTTAGTATGCATACCCTTGTTAATATTCAAGCCGTATGCCAACGGCTCTTCCAAAACCATCCAAAGACTGACATGATGCTGTGCAGCCGCATCAATGACCTTGTTCAACGTAGTATCCCCGATTCCTCGCGCCGGATAATTCAACACCCGCTTAAAAGCCTCCTCATCATTCGGATTTACCGCCAGACGGAAGTAAGATATAACGTCTTTAATCTCCTTGCGTTGATAAAAAGAAAGTCCTCCGTAAATCTTATAAGGTAGAGCACGCTTCCGCAAAGCCTCCTCAAAAATACGGCTCTGAGCATTTGTACGGTATAAAATAGCAAAATCATTATAAGAATAATGTTCCCGCGAACGCAGTTTCACAATCTGGTTGGCAACAATCTCCCCTTCCTCCACATCACTGTAGGCATTGAAAACTCCGATAGGCTCCCCTTTCGCTTTTTCCGAAAATACCTCCTTCCTTATCTGCTCGCTATTTTTCTCTATCAAACTGTTTGCCGCGCATACAATGGTCTGGGTAGAACGATAGTTCTGCTCCAATTTAAAAAGCTTGGCTCCCTTATACAGCTGAGTAAATTTCAATATATTGTCAATATTAGCCCCTCGGAAGGAATAAATACTTTGTGCATCATCCCCCACTACGCATACACGCTGATGTTCTTGGGTAAGCTGAAGCACAATGCTGTGTTGCGCAAAATTAGTATCCTGATACTCATCCACCAGCACATAACGGAACTGCTCCGCATACTTACGGCAAATTTCGGGATGATCGCGGAATAACATATAAGTATAAACCAACAAATCATCAAAATCCATCGCATCGCTTTGGCGACAACGTTCCCAATATCGTCGGTAAATATCACGGGTAGCGGGTACTTTGGCATTCAGATCATACTGATAAAGCTCTGCGTTCGAAACATATGCATCGGGAAAAACCAAGTGGTTTTTCGCATTGCTGATACGCGCCTGTATCACCCCCGGTTTATAGGTTTTATCATCCAATTGCATTTCTTTTACAATAGACTTGATCAAACTCTTCGAATCTGAAGAATCATAGATGGTAAAATTGGAGGTAAAGCCGACAGCCTGTGCCTCACACCGCAGGATACGCGAAAAAATGGAATGGAACGTTCCCATCCATAAATAGCGTGCCTGATCGCCCACCTGACGGGCTATACGCTCTTTCATTTCACGAGCAGCCTTATTGGTAAAAGTCAATGCCAGAATAGACCAAGGAGTATATCCCCGCTCCAGTAAATAAGCTATTTTATAAGTCAGTACGCGTGTCTTCCCCGAACCTGCTCCGGCTATCACCAAAGAGGGACCTTCGTTGTAAAGCACCGCATTGCGCTGACTTTCATTCAATTCTTCTAAATAGTTCGTCATAAATTTCACCTTTCGCCCGCAAAGATAGAGAAAGTTTGAGTTTATCAGAACAATTCTATGCTCAATAATGTTATTATGATAGAAGTTTAATTAAAACCTCGACTAAAAATGAATATATTATTAACCACTTTAATTTCATTAGTTATGACTTACGAAATGCCCAAACTCCCGTATGCAAACAACGGACTCGAACCTGTAATCAGTCAGGCTACTATAGACTACCATTATGGCAAGCACTTACAAACATACGTAAACAATTTGAACTCTTTGGTTCCGAGTACAGAATTTGAAGGAAAGACCGTAGAGGAAATTGTTGCATCAGCTCCCGACGGAGCGATATTCAACAACGCCGGACAAGTATTGAACCATACATTATATTTCCTTCAGTTCACCCCCAAACCCAACAAGCATGAACCGTCCGGCAAATTGGCAGAAGCATCAACCGGGACTTCGGAAGCTTTGAAAACTTCAAGAAAGAATTCAACGCCGCTTCCACAGGACTGTTTGGTTCGGGCTGGGCTTGGCTTTCTATAGACAAGCAAGGAAAACTACATATCACCAAAGAGCCAAATGGAAGCAACCCGTGGCGTGCAGGCCTGAAACCATTGCTGGGTTTCGATGTATGGGAACATGCTTACTATTTGGATTACCAGAACCGCCGTGCAGATCATGTGAACAAGTTATGGGAAATCATTGACTGGGATGTAGTAGAAAAACGTCTATAAAAGAACCCTTAACTATACATCATAATAAAGCTGCCTCGCACCCTATTCATTCAGGGAGCGGGGCAATCTGCTTTAAGATGCAAAGATACAGCAGATATGCATTCATCCTTTTACAAGAATAAACAAGCATAATGCAAGATAATCATAAAAAAACATTCTTCCACAAAAAATAAAGCAGTCTGTTGTAGCATTATTCATTTCTTTCCCATATCTTTGCCATCGTAAAACAAAGGGGTGCCCCACGTAAACAGCGGACGGGCTGAGATTATACCCTGTGAACCTGATGCGGTTAGTACCGCCGAAGGGATTGTTACTTCTTACCTCATACCATCCGGTCAAAAAGCAACTCTTTGTATTTACAAGTAAATTCATAAACTGATATAGTATGAAACTGACAGTAAACAGCAAAGAAACCGAAGTAAAGGACGGATGCACCATAGCCGAACTTCCACCTTTCTGGCACTTCCTGAGAAAGGTATCGCCATAGCGGTAAACAACCGGATGGTTCCCCGTATAGAGTGGGAGAAATGTGTGTTACACCCCAATGACAGTCTGGTAGTCATTAAAGCTGCATGTGGAGGATAAGACCGTGGAACTTCAATTCATCACTCACTTCACCGACACATATTCCTATTATGATTCCGCACGCATGGCCTTGGAAGGCGGTTGCCGCTGGATCCAGCTACGCATGAAAGACACTCCGGTTGACGAAGTGGAACGGGAAGCCATACGCCTGCAAGGCTTATGCAAAGACTATGGAGCGACATTTATCATAGACGACCACGTGGAGTTAGTTAAGAAAATTCATGCTGACGGAGTGCATTTAGGAAAAAAGGACATGCCCGTAGCCGAAGCACGGGGAATATTAGGAAAAGAATTCATCATCGGAGGCACCGCCAATACATTTGACGATGTAAAGATGCATTACAAAGCCGGAGCTGACTACATCGGCTGTGGCCCGTTCCGTTTTACTACTACAAAAAAGGATCTCTCTCCAGTGCTGGGACTGGAAGGCTACCGTTCCATTATTCTGCAAATGAAAGAGGCAAATATCCATTTGCCCATCGTTGCTATCGGGGGAATTACTTTGGAAGATATCCCTTCCATCATGGAAACGGGAATCACCGGTATTGCCTTGAGCGGAACCATACTCCGGGCGAAAGACCCGGTAGCGGAAACTAAACGAATCATGAATTTATAATAAAATCACAAAATACAATGAAGAAACTGATTATAGCTGGAAAAGAATTTAATTCCCGTTTATTCCTGGGAACCGGTAAATTCAATTCAAACACCGTAATGGAAGAAGCCATTCTGGCATCAGGGTGTGAAATGGTAACCGTAGCCATGAAACGCATTGAACTGGACGATAAGGAAGATGATATGCTGAAACATATCATTCACCCCCACATACAGCTATTGCCCAATACCTCCGGTGTGCGCACAGCCGAAGAAGCCGTCTTTGCCGCACAAATGGCCCGCGAGGCCTTTGGCACCAACTGGCTGAAACTGGAAATTCATCCCGATCCGCGCTACTTGTTGCCAGATTCTACCGAAACATTGAAAGCAACCGAGGAACTAGTCAAACTAGGTTTCGTCGTATTGCCCTATTGCCAGGCAGATCCTACATTATGCAAACGGCTGGAAGAGGCAGGAGCAGCAACCGTCATGCCGCTTGCCGCCCCCATCGGGACAAACAAAGGCTTGCAGACACGTGACTTCCTGCGCATCATTATCGAACAAGCTTCCGTTCCTGTGGTAGTAGACGCCGGAATAGGCGCCCCCAGCCATGCCACCGAAGCGATGGAAATGGGTGCGGACGCCTGTCTGGTCAATACAGCCATCGCAGTAGCCGGCCAACCGGTAGAAATGGCAATAGCCTTCAAGGAAGCTGTCATTGCCGGACGCCGCGCCTATGAAGCAGGCTTAGGAGCAGTAGGACAGAACTTGATCGCATCCGCCTCATCCCCTTTAACTTCATTCTTAGATTAAACAGAAATATGATAGACAAAAAGCAAGATAAAAAAGCATACGCTCATGCAGAAAAGGCATATATGCAAGGAACCCTGTTCCCATACATCAAAGTAGGAATGCAGAAAGTAAACCTGACTCCTACTGTGAACATAGTGAACGGTGAAAAGGTAACAACGCCCAATGCTCCTGTTTATATTTATGACACCAGTGGTCCGTTCAGTGATCCCAATATGGAAATCGATCTGAAAAAAGGACTTCCCCGTATGCGCGAAAGCTGGATTATTGGACGGGGAGACGTGGAAAAACTGCCCTCCATTACCTCAGAATACGGAAAGATGCGCCGTGACGATAAAAGTCTGGACCACCTGCGCTTTGAACACATCGCCCTGCCCTATCGTGCCAAAGCCGGAAAGGCCATCACACAAATGGCATACGCCAAAGCCGGCATAGTTACACCGGAAATGGAATATGTAGCCATCCGTGAAAACATGAATTGCCGGGAACTGGGCATCGACACCTTTATCACCCCTGAATTCGTGCGTGATGAAATAGCCGCAGGGCGTGCCGTACTTCCCGCCAATATCAACCACCCCGAAAGCGAGCCTATGATTATCGGCAGGAACTTTTTAGTGAAGATCAACACGAACATCGGAAACTCCGCCACTACTTCCTCCATTGACGAAGAGGTGGAAAAAGCCGTGTGGAGCTGCAAATGGGGAGGTGATACCCTGATGGATCTCTCGACCGGCGATAACATTCACGAAACACGCGAATGGATTGTCCGCAACTGTCCTGTCCCCGTAGGTACCGTACCTATTTATCAGGCATTAGAGAAAGTAAACGGTAAAGTAGAGAATCTGAATTGGGAGATTTATAAAGATACATTAATCGAACAATGCGAACAAGGAGTGGACTACTTTACCATCCATGCCGGAATACGCCGCCAGAATGTACATCTGGCCGACAAACGTCTGTGTGGCATCGTAAGCCGCGGAGGCAGCATCATGAGCAAGTGGTGTCTGGTACATGACAAGGAAAGTTTCTTATATGAGCATTTTGATGACATCTGTGATATTCTGGCACAATACGATGTAGCCGTATCCTTGGGTGACGGACTTCGTCCGGGCTGTATCGCTGACGCTAATGACGAGGCACAGTTTGCCGAACTGGATACCATGGGTGAACTTGTACTCCGAGCATGGAACAAAAACGTACAGGCATTCATTGAAGGACCGGGACATGTACCTTTGCATAAAATCAAAGAAAACATGGAACGCCAGATCTCTCACTGTCACAACGCACCGTTCTACACCCTCGGTCCGCTGGTAACGGACATCGCTCCGGGATATGACCATATCACTTCGGCCATCGGTGCCGCACAAATCGGCTGGTTAGGCACTGCCATGCTATGTTATGTCACCCCGAAAGAACATCTGGGATTGCCCAACAAAGAAGATGTACGCATAGGTGTCATCACTTACAAGATTGCTGCCCATGCTGCCGATCTAGCGAAAGGGCATCCAGGCGCACAGATCCGCGACAATGCTTTAAGCAAGGCACGTTATGAATTCCGTTGGCGCGACCAGTTCCATCTGAGTCTGGATCCCGACCGCGCTTTGGAATACTTCAATGAAGGCCGCCATACGGACGGTGAGTACTGTACCATGTGCGGACCCAACTTCTGCGCTATGAAACTGAGCCGCGACTTGAAGAACGTGGGTAATTAAACAACTGACTTTGTAAAAACTATGGAAGATTTCAAGAAAGCACTTGAAGGAACTTTAGGAAGAAAACACATAGACAACATAGTAGATCAAGTGGCCAGCTCCCCCGACCGCTTTGATGCTCTTTATACTCTAACGCAGCATGAAGAAACAAGGATAGCCTGGCGTGCCACTTGGGCTTGTGAAAAACTGAGTCTCCTCCTTCCTTCCCTATTGATGGATAAAAGGGAGGAATTGATGTTACGGGCCATGCAATGCCCCCACGATGGAACAAGACGCCTGCTACTGAATATCCTTCATCATCTTCCTGTCCCGAAGCCTGTCAACGCAGCTTTCTTCGATTTCTGCCTTCAAGGCATGCTATCTTCTGCCGAAAGCGCATCCGGACAAGCCGTCTGCATGAAACTTGCCTACGACATCTGCCTGGAAGAACCGGAACTGACAGGAGAGCTGAAAGCATATCTGGAAAATATGGAACCGGAATACTATACGGTTGCAGTGCAATGTGTCCGCAACAACATCCTAAAAAAAATAAGGTAATGAAGATATTGATACTCAACGGAAGTCCTCGTTGCCAAGGACTTATCAGCCGAATGCTGGACATCATGGCCGAAGAAGCTCGCATACGTGGCGCCGAAGTGGAAGCAATATCCATCCATAAATTGCAGGTACGCCCCTGTACAGGATGCATGGCTTGCCGCAGCCGGCAGGCCTGTGTCCTACCCGAAGACGATGCGCAGCGCACGCTTCAAAAGATACAATGGGCAGACGTGCTGATTGTCGGATCACCCTGCTATTGGGGAAACATGAACGGACATCTGAAAGTAGTGTTCGACCGCATCGTGTACGGCATGATGGGAGAAAGTCCGAAAGGGATCCCCCAAGCGTTGCATAAAGGCAAGAAAGCAGTCATCGTAAGCACCTGCTCCACCCCATGGCCGTTCAATATCTGGTTTAACCAGACACGCGGTGTAGTAAAAGCGTTGCGCGAAATTCTGAAGTGGAGCGGATTCTCTATCAAAGGCGTTATCCAGAAGGAGGAACGAAGCAACATCCCGAGCTGACGGAAAGCGACAAAAAGAAATGTAGAAAAATAATAAGAAACTTATAGCTTGAAACCTGTTTAAATGCCGAAAAAGTTTAAATAGGCTCTTATAGAAGCGAAATCATCTTATAGAACTATAACAAAAAAAATTATGTTTTCAGAAGAACTTGAAAAAATAGATTGGGAAGAAACCACCAAAACCATCTACTCCAAGACCGAAAGTGATGTGCTCCGCGCTCTTGGCAAGGAACATTGCGATGTGGACGACTTTATGGCGCTCATCTCCCCCGCAGCAGCAAAATACCTGGAGCCGATGGCGCAACTAAGCAAAAAATATACCGAAGAACGTTTCGGCAAAACCATCTCCATGTTTATACCGCTGTATATCACCAACTCCTGCACCAATTCTTGTGTGTATTGTGGTTTCCATATCAGCAACCCGATGGCACGTACCATCCTCACCCCCGAACAGATTGAAGATGAATACAAAGCCATCAAGAAACTGGGGCCTTTTGAGAACCTGTTACTGGTGACCGGAGAGAATCCGGCAAAAGCCGGAGTCCCTTATCTGGCTAAAGCTTTGGACATCGCCAAAAAATATTTCAGCAATCTGAAGATAGAGGTAATGCCCCTCAAAGCCGAAGAATATGCCGAACTGAAAGAACACGGACTGAATGGAGTCATTTGCTTTCAGGAAACTTATAACAAAGCCCGTTATAATATATATCACCCACGCGGGATGAAATCCAAATTCGAGTGGCGGGTAAACGGCTTCGACCGCATGGGTCAGGCAGGAGTCCACTCCATTGGCATGGGAGTACTTATCGGACTGGAAGAATGGCGCACCGATGTGACCATGATGGCTTATCACTTACGCTATCTTCAGAAAAAGTATTGGAAAACCAAATACAGTGTCAACTTCCCCCGTATGCGTCCGGCAGAAAACGGTGGTTTCCAGCCGAATGTCATCATGAATGATCGTGAGTTGGCACAGCTCACTTTTGCCATGCGTATTTTCGATCACGATGTAGATATCTCCTACTCCACTCGTGAACCGGCACAAATCCGCGACAACATGGCAGGGCTAGGAGTGACTACCATGAGTGCTGAAAGCAAAACTGAACCGGGGGGATACTATACCTATCCGCAAGCTTTGGAACAATTCCATGTAAGTGATGAGCGTACAGCCGTAGAAGTAGAACACGCACTGAAATCATTAGGAAGGGAGCCGGTATGGAAAGACTGGGATGTTTCTTTTGACAAGTTCACGCCAATACGATAGATTTTACCCATATTTTTAAAGGAATGGGGCTGTATAAATGATACAAAGCTCCTTTTTTTCAAATTAACAACAAACAAAGTGGAAAGATATAACCGTCAAATTATTCTCCCTGAATTGGGAGAAAAAGGACAACAACGGCTTCAGCAGGCCAAAGTGCTTATTGTCGGTGTAGGTGGTCTGGGATCTCCTGTTGCCTTGTACCTGACAGGAGCCGGAGTAGGTACCATCGGATTAATAGACGATGATGTGGTAAGTGTCAGCAACTTGCAACGTCAAGTACTTTATAGTGAAGCCGAGGTAGGCATGCCCAAAGCTATCCAAGCCAAGAAACGTCTTGAAGCCCTGAACCATGATGTACAAATCAATGCCTATCCCACAAGACTGACTAAAGAGAATGCGGATGAAATTATCCGTACCTACGACATCATTATAGATGGATGTGATAATTTCGCTACCCGCTATCTTATCAATGATATCTGTGTGAAATGGGGAAAAGTTTATGTATATGGTGCCATCCGTGCCTTCGAAGGTCAAGTATCCGTTTTCAATTACCAAGGAGGCCCCGATTACCGCCACTTTTTCCCCGACGAAACAGAAATGCTATCCATGCCCCATCCGCCCAAAGGAGTATTAGGTGTAACCCCCGGCATAATAGGTTGTGCCGAAGCTGCTGAAGTGTTGAAGATTATAGGTGAATATGGCGAAGTGTTAAGCGGCAAATTATGGACGATTAACGTAAAAACGATGGAAACCCATCTCATTTCTTTCTAGAGGAATCGAACCGACCCTATTCAAAAGACATTAATTCCTCAATTATGTGCCAACAGTCGAGGCATGACGACATCCGTCGTCCGGCATCGACCGGCACATGGATAGTTTGACTTTATCCTATAATATGTGGTACAAACTCGGACAAGTTATCTGTAACCTCCATACGATTTTCGCGAATACCGATGCCCGCAGCTTCTCCTCCTATAATCCAAGAACCAATAACTGGATATCTGCCACTGTACGCTGTCGGTTCCACATACTCCTGATATACATAAGCTCCAGTGTTATAATCACCCTCCGTTTCAGCTATACGTACATATTCCTCCCAATCCCGGATATCAACAACGCTTACATTATGACCTTCACGAGAGAAGACCGGTTTTTTACAAAACAATCCCGACCGAGGGCGCGACAAATAACAAGGAAGCACATAAGGAGAATCCGGAAACAACTCGTACAATGTGGCAAGGATCGCCTTATTGGACATCACCAATTTCCATATCGGCTCCAACCATTCCATTTCCGCTAGACATCCGTCAGGACTTTCGTCCACCATCCACTCCCACGGATAAAGTTTAAAGCACCGGTTCACTAGTTCACCTGCCGGATCAAAAAATCGTCCATTTTGCAAATCCAGCGCCTGCATATCCAATACTCGGGTAGAAAACCCAGCCTCCATCGCCGTACTTGCCAGATATTGCAACGTTCCTGTATCTTCATTATTCTCTAATGCACCAGCAAAATGAATCTCTCCTTTTTTGGGGAAAATATCTTTCCATGACTGCACCAACCTTCATGAATACCATTAAACTGGATCGCATTCCGGTAAAACAATCCTCCTTTCCATTGCCATTGGATAACAGATGCTTCAAGCAAAGAAGTCGGTGTATCAGCATTGAACTCCAATATTTTCGGAGTACCATCCTTGGCTAATATAAAATCAAAACGACCATACAGACTTAACTCATCCGCATCCCAAGAAGCACGGATACGCTCACCAATCTCCTTCGGAATATTCAATGCACGCTCCATAAATTCCGGGTTATCTTCAATAATGAATTGAGCAGCCTCACAATACAGACGGTACGCCTCATTGGTTGCTTCCTCCAAACAGGCTGTTTCTTCAGCCGTAAAACGATAATACGCTTCCTCGCGCCAATAATCACCATGAAATCAAAGCCCAGCGCTTCTATTTTCTCACGGTAGTCTGAACGTGGCGTAACAGGTATTCTTTTCATATCCGCTTCCTATTAACTATGAACACCGGATGAACGGCGTGTTTTCCCAAAAACACTTCCGCTCGATTTTGATTTTGTAGACGATTTTGCCCCCACATTCACTTTTGAAGGAGCATCCACTTTCATTCCGTTAGCATCTGTCCACGAATCAGATTTAGGATAATAATAATGTGTGGTAGAAAGTCCGTTGGCCATAGACGGCATTAATGCCCAACGCATTAGCATAGCGTTATAAATCCAACTGTTTCCCTGATGATCACGGTACTCTTCTTGATCTTTAGGATTCTCAGGCAATTCCGTTTTTTGCGTACATCCGGCAAGTGCCATCAAACAAAATGCGGCTGCAAGAAATTGTTTTTTATTCATAATTCTATCTATTCGTCTTGTTTTATTAGCGCAAAAGTAAATAAAAAACGCCTATTTCATACAGATACACACAGATTATTTAAAACTTTTCCATCGCATGAATCACTTTTTCGGGGAAAGTATCCCATTGATTTACAGGTTTATCAAAAATAAATCTATAAATCCACTAGGATTATTACAAATAGGTTGCTATCTTTGCTTAGCAATTAGGTCATAAGGTATGAAGTTAATTCTAATAACGCCCCCCCACTTATTTTGTGGAGGAAGATAAAATAATTACAGCTCTTTTCGAGGAGGGACTAGACACACTCCATCTGCGAAAGCCCGGTACAGCACCCATGTTTGCAGAACGTCTGCTAACCCTTATCCCCGAACAATATCACAAACGCATCGTGGTTCACGGACATTTTTATCTGAAAGAGGAATACAAACTGAAAGGAATTCACCTGAACGGTCGTAATCCGAACCTGCCGGAAGGATACAAAGGACATGTCAGTTGTTCTTGCCATTCGCTAGACGAAGTTAAAGAGCGCAAATCCAGTTGCGATTATGTCTTTCTGAGTCCGGTATTCAATAGCATATCCAAACTAAATTATAACTCGGCATACACCGCCGAAGAACTCCGTACCGCCGCCAAAGCAGGCATTATTGACAAAAAAGTCATAGCTTTGGGAGGCATTGACGAAGAAAACTTGCTGGAGGTAAAGGACTTTGGTTTCGGAGGAGCCGCCATATTGGGCGCCCTTTGGAATAAATTCGATGCGTGTACCGATCGCGATTATCGGTGCGTGATAGAACATTTCCGGAAATTAAGAGATTTAGCAGACTGATTTATCAAAATAATTTAGAATAGAAGCCTAAAAAACGAAGAATATGCTTCAAACCAAGCATATTACAATAATGAGAAGTTATTTTTAAATTTCTATTTTTAATTTCTAATTATAATACGTACCTTTGCACGCAAATTAACAAATAGGTAATATCTATTACAAAAATGAGCAAAACATCACCTTTTAGGGTATTCTCAGGAACAAATTCGAGATACCTTGCAGAAAAGATTTGCAACAGCCTCGGTTGCAAATTAGGAAACATGAACATCATGCATTTTGCTGATGGTGAGTTCGCTGTTTCTTATGAAGAATCAATTAGAGGCGCACATGTTTTTCTAGTTCAATCTACCTTTCCTAACTCTGACAACTTAATGGAACTGCTGCTAATGATTGATGCAGCTAAAGAGCCTCTGCAAAAAGCATTTGTAGCCGTTATTCCCTACTTGGATGGGCACGTCAGGACAGAAAAGACAAACCTCGTGTTTCTATCGGTGCTAAACTGGTAAGCCGATCTTCTGAGCGTAGCAGGCATCGACCGTTTAATCACAATGGATTTGCATGCCGATCAGATTCAAGGATTCTTTGATGTACCGGTAGACCACCTCTACGCTTCTGGCGTATTCCTGCCTTACATTGAATCATTGCAACTGGAAGACTTGGTAATCGCAACTCCGGACGTGGGTGGTTCAAAACGCGCCAGCACTTATTCCAAATATTTGGGTGTACCCTTGGTACTCTGCAACAAGACGCGCCTGAAAGCCAATGAAGTGGCCACCATGCAAATTATCGGTGATGTAAAAAATAAAAATGTCATCTTAATTGACGATATGGTAGATACAGCAGGTACTATTACCAAAGCTGCCGATATTATGAAAGAAGCGGGAGCTATTTCCGTCCGCGCTATCGCTTCTCACTGTGTAATGTCAGGTCCTGCATCCGAACGCGTTCAGAACTCCGGCTTGGAAGAAATGGTATTTACCG
>ENA-OQCF01000581-OQCF01000581.1-human-gut-metagenome-genome-assembly--contig:-NODE-581-length-13921-cov-2.932579_pt1 | contig 13921 bp, 8 predicted proteins | sample MGYA00242756_ERZ504573 | MGnify/ENA primary metagenome ERZ504573 (study PRJEB26092, sample SAMD00036240) | human gut metagenome | host: Homo sapiens | study: EMG produced TPA metagenomics assembly of... | reverse complement strand
TCGAGGTTGGCAGGATCAGGAAAAAGAATTACGCAATCAATATTCATGAAATTGCGTCTGAGTTTGATAAGCATAAGGAGAGCTATAACGCTCAGGAACTGACAAACAAAGATTATGCTCTCAATAATATTGTCAAAAGAGCTGAGTATGTAAACGGATATTCCGATTATATTAAGAGCGTAGAAAGCAAGGCTCAGCAGATGAATTCGATAAGCATTTTCTCCCAGGACAATTCACTTTCTTCTCAAAATATACAATTGACTGCGGAGGCTTATAAACCGCTTGAAAATCTGTCGCTTAAAGTAGGAAGCGATTTTTCCGTTACAACAGTATTGAACTATGACTTGATTCATTACATAATACTTGCACTGAATATAATTGTTGTTCTTGCCTTTGTTGAAGAACGAAAACGAGGCTTTTGGAGCATGGTGTATGCAACACCAAACGGAAGATTTAACCTTGCTGTAAAACGGTGCGGAATACTTGCAATCAGCACAACAATACTTTGTTTCGTTATGTATTTTGCCCTGTTTGTGACTTCTTTTTCAATATACGGCGGAGTATCGGATTTGTTCAGAAATGTACAGTCTATAGAGATGTTTCAAAATTTTGTATTCCCGATGAGCGAAATACAATTTCTGTTTGTATATGTTCTGATAAATGTTCTTGCACAATTAGTGCCCGTATATATGATGCTGTTCATCGTTGTGATAATGCAAAACACGAATATTGCATTCGGCGTGTGCGGAATAATATTTGCGACAGAATTTCTTTTATATACTTTTTTACCGTCACAAAGCAATTTGGCAATTTTAAAGTATATGAATTTGTTTACATTCATCAATCCGACAGAAGCAATTGTAAAGTATTACAACATCAACTCTTTTGTCATACTTGTGAACCTGTTTTCATTGTTAATTATTTCCGCAATAATATTCACGCTCTTGTTTGCAATTTTTTCAATTATCGGTGCAGGCAAGAAATATCCTAATAAAACTCCAGGCAAAATTGAAAGTACCTTACTGCGATTTTCTTCAAAAATTCGCACAGTATATTGGAAATGCGTTGAAAAACTCGGCGCTACAGGTACTGAGTTGTACAAAATACTCTTCATGCAAAAAGGCATAATAGTTTTGCTTGCTTTTGTTCTTGCGCTGTTTAATTCATTGAATTTAAGAACACTTAATATCAGCGAAAAAGATAGCATAGTTAACGAGTTTTATGAAACTCACAGCGGTGAACTTAATGACGATGTTTACAAATATGTGGCAGATCTTGAAAATGAGATTGATGCTGTTGATGAAGAACTTGCCAATGCGCATGAGGATTACAACAACGGAAAAATTTCCGAAGATAAATATTACAATGTCAGCCAAAAATACGATGCGTATGACAGTAAGCGTGAAGCATTGAAAATTATAAATGAAAGAATTTCATATGTTGAAGATGCGAAAAAGAACGGGGAAGATGCTTGGCTTGTAAATCCCACCGGATTTGAATATTTGCTTGGTAGCAGCGGATATGACAGACAACAAAATTTCGCTCTGTTATCGGTTTTCTGCATCATAATTATAATGTCAGGAGTTTTCTCATTTGAAAAAAGACAGCTCGTTTCAGATTTGTTAAATTCAACAAGTGGCGGAAGAAAAAAACTGCTCAGAAAGAAAATCCTCTGTGTTTCATTGATTGCGACAATTGTGTGGATTTGTACATCTGTGTTTGAATTTATCGAAGTCTGCTCAAAATATACGCTGTCAGAAATTACGGCACCTGTAAAAAGTCTGGAGTTTTTGAACGGCTTGCCTTTTAATTGCAGCATATTGATGTTTATGATTTTTGTGTACGCAGTGCGGTTGTTGTTGATTTTGGCGATTACATATGTTGTTTGTCTTGTATCGGCAAAAACAAAGTTTGAAGTCAGCATAGTTGTTGCATCTGCTGTTATGATTGTTCCGTCACTTATCTATGTGGCAGGAGTTCAGATTTTTGCATATTTTTCTGCAACTGTTCCTGTAGCATTGATGAAACTTGTTGTGGAATCAATTGGATTTACATTTCTAATTCCAATAGCTTTAATGCTGATAATGGGATTTGTTGCGGTGAAAATCACGAAATACAGTATGTGCAGAAAAGGCGGTGATTAAATGACTCTTGAAATGAAAAATCTTACGAAAAATTACGGTAATTACTGTGCTCTCGATAGCTTCAGTATTACTCTGACAGATGGCATTTACGGCTTGCTGGGGGCAAACGGTGCGGGTAAAAGCACGCTTATGAGTTTGATTACCGACAATGTTCAGAGAACATCGGGAGACATCCTTTATGACGGCAAAGAAATTTTGAAATTAGGTAAAAAGTTCAGACAAAAGATTGGATTTATGCCACAGCAACAGGGCTATTACGAAAATATGTCCGCACGAGCATTTATACTTTATATGGCATCACTCAAAGGTATTAACAAAAAAGAAGCCAAAATGCAGACTGACAAGCTTTTAAAAACAGTTAATCTTGAAAAAGTCAGCCATAAGAAAATCGGTAAATTTTCGGGAGGTATGAAACAGCGTGTCCTCCTTGCACAGGCTATGCTCGGCAACCCTGAGATTCTTTTGCTTGATGAACCTACCGCCGGTCTTGACCCGAAAGAGAGAATCCGTATCCGCAATTTTATAAGCGAAATTGCGGAAGACAAAATTGTACTCATTTCTACTCATGTAGTGTCTGATATCGAGTTTATTGCCAAGGAAATTATACTTCTAAATCAAGGAAAACTCGTGTCGCATGATACCTGCAAAAATCTCGTAAATGAAATTACAAATAAGGTAATTGAGGTGGAAATTGAAAAAGAAGAATTAAAATATTTTCAGGATAATTATCGAGTTTCAAATCTCTATCATAATGATGATAAAATCGTAGTAAGATTAGTCACAGATAATCCCCCTGAAAATCATAAAATAACAATTGCAAACCCAACCCTTGAAGATTTGTACCTCTATGTTTTTGAACAAGGAATGTGATATTAAAATTATTACCGACAAGTAATGGTGTTCTATGCTAATATTTGTCGGTATTTTTATGCCTTTTTTACTTGAAATTGTAAGGATAAAACGGAATATAGATACAAAATAATCAGTTAACGCATAAAATAGCAATAAAATAGTTTGACTAATATATAATATTGTGTTAAAATTATGCGAAAAGGAGGGTGACAGCTCTATGGAGCAATATATGCCGATAGTGTGGATAGGCTTTGCAATATTTATGTTGCTTTGCGAAGGCTTTACAACACAGCTTGTATCAATATGGTTCGTTCTCGCTCGGTTTGTGCCGCCATAACAACTATATTTATAAGCGACATAACAATCCAGTCGGCGGTGTTCCTTGTTGTGTCACTTGTTTCGCTTATTGTGACACGACCGCTTGTAAAACGCTTTAAAAAGCGTAACAAGACAACAGGGACAAACGCAGACCGCCACATCGGTCAAGTCGGATTTATGCTCACAGATTTAACCGATATTGACAAAACAGCACAGGCAAAGGTCGGTGCGGAAACATGGACAGTAAAGTCCGACAAAGCACCGCTTTTAAAAGGAACAAAAGTTAAGGTTCTTGCAATTGAGGGTGTAAAGCTCATTGTAGAACCCGTAACAGAATGAGAGGTAAATAATGTTAGCACTTATTATTTTAGGAATTATCCTTTTAATCCTGCTTATAGTAATCGTAAGCAATGTCAAGGTAGTACCGCAGGCACACGCATATGTAATTGAAAGACTCGGAACATATCATGTAACATGGTCCACAGGCTTGCATGTAAAAATTCCGTTCATCGACAAAATCTCAAAGAAAGTTTCACTAAAAGAGCAAGTGATCGACTTCCCTCCACAGCATGGAGTGAATAAAACGATACCTTCTTGTAAATCTTTAAAACAAAGGAAATATCACAGAATTTGAAATAATCAATAATAATTACTTATTTAATATTTTTAACATCTGAGCCATTGGGCTCTTTTTTTATGCCTAAAATTTGGCGGCAGGGTAGTTGCAACAGGTAATATATACAAATATCGGAGGTTGGTGTTGGTGAAACTTACAAAAATAAAATAACTCATAAAAATATATTTACAACTTTGCACGATGTGATATATAATAACAATAACATACAAAATGTAGGAAGATAGCAGTTAAAAACAGTGAATAATTACCAAATGATTTATAAATGAAAGGAGGATAGTTTAAGGCACAAAAAGCAACCACAGGGAAATTTTTCATTAAATTTATTAACAAAATCAAAAAGCAGGGGGTTAGAGTATGAATGGAAAAATAAAGAAAATGCTATCGGCAGTTTCAATAACATTGTGTGCAACGGTTGGGTTATCGTTGCCTGTTGATGTTGTAGCGGCGACACTGCCAAAGGCGGAAACTCAATATTCATCATTCGACAATGTTGTCGGAGAAAATCCCGAAGAGAGCAAAATTGTCAAAGAACTTACGAACGAAAGAACAGAAAATTTAAAAGAATTTTTTGCTTGAAGACGGAACAAAGATGATTGCCCAGTACAACGAACCTGTCCACTACAAAGACAGCAAGGGCAAATGGGTTGAATATAACAATACTCTTTCCGAAGATAAGACTGCATCTCCCGACGAAGTAGGTGATTCTTCATATACAAACAAGAGCAGTGATATTTCGGTCAATCTTTCTAATAAAGCAAAGTCAAAGAATATGATTTCACTGCAGACAGACGGCTATAAAATCAGCTGGGGCTATGATAATGCTGGCAAGAGCAAGGCTGATGTAAAGAAAAATAACGAGAAAACAAGCGGCAATGATAAGTTCACAACGCTTAAAAATATAACAACAGAAACTTTGTATAAGGATGTTTTCAACGATGTTGACTTGCAGTATTTTGTCACTACAACAGGCATTAAAGAAAACATAATTCTCAAAAGTGCAAAGGCTCAAAATGAATTTACATTGAATTATAAAATTTCGAACCTTACCGCAAAGCAGAAAGATGATAAAACAATCACACTTTCAAATAAGGACGGAAAAGAAATATACACAATCTCAGCACCGTATATGTACGATGCAAACGGCAGTACAAGTACACAAATGAAGATTGAGATTGTAAAGCAAAAAGGCTCAAATCTTCAGGTTAAGCTGACCGCCGACTACGCTTTCATTCATACAATCGGCAGAGCATTCCCTGTTACGATTGATCCTGAGATTACAACTACTCTCAAAAGTGAGCTTACATTTTATGAGAATGCTAACGGCTCAGTAAATAGTTACGGACCGTACTATACATCTAAAAATTCATATGCTATTTGTACTGTAAATAGTCTTCCGAAACTTGGAAACGGAGAAGAAGTTATAAGTGCCAAATATAGTTTTGAAACAGAAAACGGCAGTAATTTGTTTGCTGATGAGGGCGAAAACCATATCATTGTGAATGCTTATAAGCTTTCATCTGCTTCAAATGGGAATGTAAAATACGATTCAAAAGTGCTTGATTATGATTCTCTTACATATGAAGATAATCGGTATTTGACATTTGACCTTACAAGCACCTTCAAAGGCTGGTATAGCGATACCAATACCAAAGGTTTTGTCATGGAGGCTCTTGATACAGTCGGTTCAAAAAAAGTCGTATTTAAGTCTTATACAAAAACATCTACAACACCTGCCTTAATGCTCATCTATAAAGATTTTACAGGTATGGAGAGCAATCTTTCATACCACACAATCAATGTCGGAACTAACGCACAGGCGGCTGTATCGAATTACCTCGGCAACCTTGTAATAAACCAAACTTTGTATGAGGGAACAGGCTCAAGAATGCCGTTGAGCATTACTGCAACATACAACAGCATTAACAAAGACACAGCATTTGGAAACGGTCCTGCAAGCGGTTATGGCTGGCAGTTCTCATTTAATCAGTATGTAAGAGAAGTGACTGACAAAAACCTTACCAAAGCAGGCTACAACTATATCTATACCGATGCTGACGGTACAGACCATTACCTTAAACTTGCAGAGGGTGAAACCGCAAAATGGGAAGATGAGGACGGCTTAGGCATTACGCTTACCAAAGACGAAAATAACATCTTCATTGATAACGGTTCAACAACACAAACTTACGATTCAACCGCAAACGGCGGTAAACTTCTCTCTGAAAAAGACAAACACAAGAATACTATTACATATACCTATACCGACGGTGACTTAACCAAAATCACGGACGGTTCGGGCAGAGAAGTTCAGTTAAAATACAATAGCAGTACCAACGGCAAAAAGGTTGTATCAAGAATTACAAAGCCCGACGGCACAAAAATTGATATTGCTTATTCAACGGGCAGAGATAAGGTTTCGTCAATTTCATTCAACGACGGTCACACTTCACGATTTGAATATGACGATAATTATAACCTGATTTCAATTTCGGGTGTGTCTGACAGCTATATGAAATCCCTGCCGACACATAAGTTTGCCTACACAAACGGCAAGGTAACTAATATTACCGAATACGGCACTGACGGCACAGAGGGCAATCACCTTAACATAAGCTACAAAGCCGACAATACAACCGTGTTTACAGATAAGCAGGGACACAGCGAAACCCATATTTTTGATAACAGCGGTTCAACTGTTTCTGTCTTCAATTCAAACGGCTATGCAACTTCGTCTGAAAATACAGGACTTGTAATTAACAACAGTGCAAACGCATACACTAAAAACTACATTACAGAATCAACTGAACAGACAGAAGTTGGCGGAGGCAAATATTACTTCGTGTCAAACGGCACAAAGGGCAGTACCGCAAGTAAAGGCGGTAAAGTAACAGTCGATAATTCTGCCGCAACAGAAGAGGACGGTTATTATCAGTACCTCGGAACAACTTCACTCAAGGTTGAAAATCCGACAAGTGAGAATAATTCTGCATTCTTTACAGGTTTTGCTCATCAGTTCAAAGAAACAACCTTCAACGGAAAAGATGTAACTTTCTCCGCATATGTAAAGACAAAAAATGTAAAGCAGATTTACAGCGGCGGTTCAGTCGGAGCAATCCTAAAAGTTAAGTGTCTTGATTCATCAGGAAAGACGGTAAAAGAAATCAACAGTATCGGACTTACAGGCACACTTGATTGGCAGAGAATCAGCGTAACAGCAAATGTGCCGAGTACAACAGCGTCAATCCGTGTTTATGGATTGATAAGATATGCATCCGGTACAGCATGGTTTGACTGCATCCAGTTTGAAGAGGGTAATTGTGCCAACAACTTCAACGCTCTTCAAAACAGCGATTTCAGCTCAAATGACAACTGGCTCACAGAAGAAAACAAGAGCATTTCAGCCAATAACGGTACTGTAACAATAGGCGGTACAGCAGGTGCGGTTGATGATTCTAACACGGAATCGGCAACAGAAGAAACTACTACAGAAAGCAACACCGAACCATCTACCTACACCAAAACAGTTACGGAAACTGCTCCAATGGATAGCATTACTTCATATGACGATTACGGCAACGCAATCAAGTCTGAACAGGGATTTGTAGTCAGAGAAGTAAAGAAAACCTACGAAGTTGAATCTTCCGATACTTCGACCGATGAGGACGGCGATGATACAGATGACAGCACATCATCGAGTCCATCACTCGGCAACAAATATATCTATCAGAATGTAAAGGTAGATAAGGCAGGAGTATCGTTTAAAATCAACGGTACTGCAAAAGCAGAGTCTGTTCCGCTTTCAAACGAAAACAGAACCTTTGGCATTGCACTCAATATTTACTACAAAAATAACAGCACTCCCGAAATGCACTATCAGGAATTTAATGTCAATACTTCCAAAAATCAGCAGGTAAGTTTGTCAATAAGTTCCGAAAATAGTGACGAAACCATAGATTATGTTGCATTTGCGTTTGTTTATGGTTATAATGAAAATGAAATGACGGTTACCAACGCTGAACTGAATATTTTAGCAATGGGGTATGTGACTAAACAATCTGAAGATTCAAAAGATGATTCTTCAGTCAGTGCAGGTAACGATTCAGACAATGATACAGAGGTTGACGATTATGTTGATTATGAAGTATTGTCTGAATCTGTAGATAAGACAAAACCGTTTATGCAGACAAGTTCTGAATATGACAGCACAGGCAATTATGTAACGGCTGAAACCAATGAACAGGGAAGTACAACACATTATGTTTATGATATCAACGGTAATGTAACTTCGGTTACTGATGCAGATGATAATGTGACAAGCTACGCATATGATTCATCAGGCAACCTTACATCTGTTAAAAACGGTGATTCTGAAAACTCATATACATACAGCGGCTTAGGCTCTGTATCAAAAATTACACACAATGGTTTTGACTACTCCTTTAACTACGATGTTTTCTACAATCTTGTGTCAACTAAAATCGGCAATGTAACTGTTGCAAGTCATACATATGACAGTAACGGTAATCTTACAAAGACTGCTTATGCAAATGGTGATTATCTTGAATATACCTACGATAACTACGGAAATATTTCTGTAATCACAGGCGAAACAGGCAAAATTGCCGAGATGATTTACAACAAGCAAGGTCTTGTTACAAAGGCGGTTGATTATTCAAACGGTGAAACCTCATATTACTACTACACATTTGACGGTTCGCTTGAAAGCGAATACCGCACATCATCTGACGGCAGTCTTACTCACTACATCATTACCGATTCTAACGGCAATACAGTTGAAAAGACATCTGTAAACGGTCAGACTAAAACTATCACTACGGGTACTGATAAAGACGGAAAGTCATTTGTAAGCAATGACGGCGTAACTAACGAAACATCAACCGATGATTTCGGCAGAGTGTCAACTGTAACAACAAAACAGAATAAGAGTGATACCGTATTTACAAAGCAGTATTCTTATTATCACGGTAGTGAAAGCAATGCTACTACCAATATGGTTGGCGGTATTAGTTATAAGTTGAGTTCTGATAGGGTTCTGGATTACAGCTATAATTACAACGATACAGGTAATGTAGAGAATGTGTATGAAAACGGCAAAAAGGTAGCCGTATATACATACGATGAACTAAATCAGCTTGTATGGTATGCAGATACCCGAACAGGTCGCTATATCAGAATAGTTTATGATAACTACGGTAACATTCAAAAAATGGAATTGTATTCACTCGGAACTAACTGGGCACCTGTAAAATTACTTGAAACAAGTACTTATTCGTATGGTGACACTAACTGGAAAGATAAACTCACCGAGTTTGACGGCGACAGTATTACATATGATAAAAACGGCAATCCATTGACATACCGTGATGATATGACTTTTGAGTGGTAGAACGGAAGAATTATCAAGAATATAAACACTTCCGATAAAGCTATTCAAATGAGCTATGACTCAAACGGAATGAGAACACAGAAAACCGTTGACGGAGTTAAGACTAACTATTACTACGACAGCAGTAATAACCTTTTTGCTCTTACGCAGGGTAATGATACGCTGTTCTTCTATTACGATAATTCTGGCGAAGTAATGTCGGTTTCATGCAACGGTACTATGTATTTCTATATCAAAGACTTGCAGGGCGATATTACCGAAATCGTTGATAAAGACGGCAAAGCAGTCGCAGAGTATGCCTACGATGCGTGGGGCAATATGCTCACAGAATATAACGGCACACTGACAGTCGAAAAACTGAACCCGTTCCGCTATCGTGGCTATGTTTATGATGAAGAAACAGGCTTATACTATCTCCAAAGCCGTTATTATGACCCGCTCACAGGCAGATTTTTGAATGCGGATGTATATGCTGACACTCAATCAGGCACACCGCTAAGCACAAATATGTTTGCTTATTGTGAGAATAATGCGATAAATAAATCTGATGATGAAGGAAAAGATGCTTGGTGGATACAGTCGCCAAATAGTGTTCCACTTATTTTAGGGAATGCTGGGCATACATCACTTTTATTGCAAGAAAAATCAGGGTATTGGTGGTATTTCTATTGGGGAGATAGAAGTGTTCAGTTGTTATTTATAGAAACTTCTTCCCTAAGGGAAATTACAGGTAAGTAAGAGATCAGATCAATTATTATAACAGGAACTATTCTAATAAATTTGGTAAGTTGTACTATTACGAAAATTATACGCAAGCTATACAATTTTCTGGGCATTTTGAAAATAGTATTAAAGAAATTAAAAGATTTATCAGTAATAATCAGTATTCATATAGCTTTGGCATTAAAAGAAAGATTTATGTTAGGTTTAGATATCCATCAAAAAAATATAAAGGTAAAGACCGACCATATTCTCATATATTAACTAAAAATGACTTTTACGATGCATTGGTTAATAATTGTTTGCAAGCCAGTGCTTATTATTTAAAGTATGGTAGTTTAAATAATAACGATGTGCAATTCAAGTTACAACTGATGCATGTGGGTACTGTTCCAAAATTTGCCATAAACAAATTTAAAAAATTTGGAAAATGGGTAACATATTCACATAGTTCACGAAGGTTTTAAGAAAGGTTTTTAAAATGAAAAGGAAAAAATCATTAAAAGTCATTACTATTGCTTTGATATTTTGTTTCTTTGCAGTTGCAGGAGTGGTGTATTTTTCACTTACCAGCGTTCCGCAACATAATGTTAAGATTGAAAATGAGCCGGATAACAATAGTTATATGAATACTTGCGCAAATGTAATGTGTAATTTGGCAAGAGTTGGTGACAAACTATATTACAATGCGGCAAACGACTTTTTTAAATACGGAACATATGAAATCACTTCGGACTATACCAAGCGAATTTATTGGAAAGGTCCTGCAATTACAAGTGAATGCCTTGATTTAAGCCGTGTTTCCAATGAGAATATTTTTTCACCTTATATACACAATGACATTGTTCAGTATTATGATTTGAATCAAAAACATTATAAGGAATATTTGAAATTGCCTGATCTTAATAATGATAACGCTTCGCTTGAAGAATTGTTTGTTGTAGGTGATGAACTCTATTTCAGCTATTCTGAATTATACAGTGGTAATGTTATAGGCGATACTATGGTAGTTTACGGTTTCTACAACCTTTACCGACAAGATGAAGATGATACAAAGTTAATATTGTCGGTGGACAATCTTGATTTTGACTATATTTCAGATCTTCGATTTTACGATGAATATATCTATTTTGTTGCAGGGAAGAGAACAAGCGACAAAGAAGACGCTTCTACAGACCTGTTCCTTTGTAAATATAATCAAAATAACGGAAAGTTAGTTTATAAAATTCCTTATGCACCAAGTAGTGACTTTGTTGAAATTACTTGTCTATCTGCTGTGAACGACAAGGTGTATGGTACAATAGTTAATCGTTCTGATAACGGGTATGAAACGGTTTATTGTGCTGATTTGAAAAGCGGTACTATAAATACATTGTTTAAATCAAATGCAGGTATGGTTATCAACAGCTACAAAGATAAGGTGTTTTTATCAGTTGAAAACGGTAAAGACAAGGGAATATATTCAATTGATACTTCAACTGACAAAACTACTAAAATATTTAATGATGTTATCGAGTTGAACGGTCTTTATATCGTAGATTCAAAATACCTATATTTCACAGATAATGCGTATTTTAACCTTTACAGAATAACTCAAGACGGCAAAAATCTTGAAAAAGTGTTTGGCTGATTTCATTATCATGTTAAATGGAGTTATAAAAGTATATAAGCAATAATTTAGGAGGCTCAGTCGAGCCTCCTAATCTTAGATGTATTCTCCACAAGTGTTTTTTACATTTAGCTGTTTTTTGAAAGCGAATATCGCACATCATCAGACTACCGCCCCCTATGATAATTTTTTTTATTATCATAAGGGGTGATTTTTTTATTGTACATTTTGGGAGATTAGTTAAATTAATTTATTTAGCAGAGAACGCATAAAATAGCAATAAAATAGTTTGACTAATATATAATATTGTGTTAAAATTATGCGAAAAGGAGGGTGACAGCCTATGGAGCAGTACATGCCGATAGTGTGGATAGGCTTTGCAATATTTATGTTGCTTTGCGAAGGCTTTACAACGCAGCTTGTGTCAATATGGTTCGTTCTCGGCTCGGTTTGTGCCGCTATAACAACTATATTCACGAGCGACATAACAATCCAGTCGGCGGTGTTCCTTGTTGTGTCACTTGTATCGCTGATTGTGACACGACCGCTTGTAAAACGCTTTAAAAAGCGTAACAAAACAACGGGAACAAACGCAGACCGCCACATCGGTCAAGTCGGGTTTATGCTCACAGATTTAACCGATATTGACAAAACAGCACAGGCAAAGGTCGGTGCGGAAACTTGGACGGTAAAGTCCGACAAAGCACCGCTTTTAAAAGGAACAAAAATTAAGGTTCTCGCAATTGAGGGCGTAAAGCTCATTGTAGAACCCGTAACAGAATGAGAGGTAAATAATGTTAGGACTTATTATTTTAGGAATTATCCTTTTAATCCTGCTTATAGTAATCGTAAGCAATGTCAAAGTAGTGCCGCAGGCACACGCATATGTAATTGAAAGACTCGGAACATATCATGTAACTTGGTCAACTGGTTTGCATGTAAAAATTCCGTTCATCGACAAAATTTCAAAGAAAGTTTCATTAAAAGAGCAAGTGATTGACTTCCCTCCACAACATGGAGTGAATAAAACGGTACCTTCTTACAAATGAAAATAATCCCATTATAATGTCCTGTTTTAAAATAATCAATAATAATTACTGATAATTATTTTTTACCTTTTGAGCCGTTGGGCTCTTTTTTTACGTCTGTTTTTGAATACTCTTGTAATCAATTCATTTAATTTGGGCATAATAACCAAAATTAATAGTGAAATTTCATCACTAAAATTCTCATCTTTATATTTAAATCTATTTAATATTATGATATGATTAGGCTGTAAATATGAAATAAGTAAAAAATGTAATTCTACTTCTGTAATAGTTATTGTTTAGCATGAATCTTAAGTAATAAGCATAAATTGGAAAACCTGGTTTAAGACAATATATTATGTATGAAAGATAGGGTGATGTTATGAAATTAAAACAAATACATATTCAAAATTTTCGCGGAATTAAAGATCAAGAAATAGAATCAATTGAGAATGCACTAATTCTTATTGGAAAGAATAATGCGGGTAAAAGTGCGTTTTTAGCAGCTATAAGAACTTTGTTTGGGGATTATACTCCACAGGATAAAGATATATATAACGGTTGTGATGAATTAAAAATTGATGCGGTATTAGTTTGTGATGATACATATATATCTGATTATTTCTTGGACAACAAAATAGGTTTTCTCAAAATTCCTTCAACTGTAAGTAATTATAAAGAAGTGCAAGAAGGTACTGCGTTCGAAAATATATTATTTAATGATTTTAAAACTCAGAGAAGTGCTATTTCTCCTGACATGCTTGATGATGTAACTACAAGGAAAACATTTGAACCTATATGGACAAATGCTCTAAAAAAGAAGTTCGGAATTGAAAATCATGAATTTAATGTCTCTTTGATTTTAAAGAAAGGGGGTAAAGTGGAATATGCTCCAAAAGATATGTTCTCATTTTTACCTGTAGTAGCTTTTATAGATGATTCTCGAAATTTTGAGGAGGAAGAAACAGGAAAATCGAGGACAATTACTGCAAATATTTTTAATAATATATTAAAATCCGAATTGCTTACAAATAGAGATATTAGTTGTGATGATTGTAATCAGACTGATTGTGAAACTAATTGTATCAACAAAATATATTTGAAAGCACCTCAAGATTTAAATATTGAAGAATTGCAAAAATTAATTAACTTTAAAACCAAAAATGCATCTTCGAGTTTCACTGATAGTGTATCCGAACGATTCTC
>ENA-OQCF01000580-OQCF01000580.1-human-gut-metagenome-genome-assembly--contig:-NODE-580-length-13927-cov-2.430290_pt1 | contig 13927 bp, 16 predicted proteins | sample MGYA00242756_ERZ504573 | MGnify/ENA primary metagenome ERZ504573 (study PRJEB26092, sample SAMD00036240) | human gut metagenome | host: Homo sapiens | study: EMG produced TPA metagenomics assembly of... | reverse complement strand
GGCGATACCGTCCGCGTGTCCGTCCGTATCAAGGAAGGCGACAAGGAGCGTATCCAGCTTTCGAAGGTACCGTTATTGCTAAGAAGCATGGCGGCATCGCGGAGACCTTCACCGTCCGCCGCACCTCTTACGGTGTTGGCGTTGAGCGTGTGTTCCCGGTCAACAGCCCGTTCGTCGAGAACGTTGAGGTTGTTCGCCGCGGTAAGGTTCGCCGTGCAAAGCTGTTCTATCTGCGCAGCCGCACCGGCAAGGCCGCCAAGGTCAAGGCTCGCGTCTGATTATCGGCCAATATGCAGCAAAAGGGGAGGACGGTTGGCGTTCTTCCCTTTTTGTTTTATCAATTTCTATGCCAGGCAAGGGGGCTTGATTGGCTATGGCAAGTGCCGCTGTAACAGAGCGCTGCAAAAAGAACAAAAACCTGCTGGAATGGCTGGATTCCATCATTCTGGCGGTTGCTGTGCTTTCTCTTGTGTTCACCTTTGCCGCACGGGCCATCCGTGTGGACGGGCATTCCATGGACCCCACCCTGCATGATCAGCAGCTGCTGATCATCAACAGTCTGCCGTACCAGCCAGCCATGGGGATATCGTCGTGATCGACGCCTACACCCCGCACGGCCAAACGCTTATCAAACGCGTCATCGGCGTGGCAGGTGATACGATCGACATTGATTTTACCACCGGCGCCGTGTACCGCAACGGCGAAGCACTGGACGAACCCTATACCGCGGAACCGACCTACACCCGCCTGGATATGACGTTTCCCGTCACCGTGCGGAAGGCACCATCTTTGTGATGGGGGATAACCGCAACAATTCTTTGGACAGTCGCCGTTCCGATATCGGCTTTGTGGATATCCGGGATGTGATGGGCAAAACCATTCAAAAATATTGACAGGAGAAGCAGATGAGCGAAGATATCATCAACCGCCGCGCGATCCAATGGTTCCCCGGCCATATGGCCAAAACCCTGCGCCTGATGGAAACCGAGATCCGCAACGTGGATTGTGTTTTACAAATTCTGGATGCGCGCATACCGCTTTCCAGCTTGAACCCGGAAATTGAACGCATCACCTCCGGCAAGCCGCACCTGTATATTATGAATAAAGCCGACCTGGCGGACCCGGATATCACTGCCCAGTGGCTGGCTTACTTCAAAAGCGCCGGGGCTGGCTGCCTGCCCATGAACTCCAAACAAAGCGGCAAGGCAGGTGCAGTCAAAGGCCCCATTGAAAAAGAACTTTCCGCCCTGATGGAGCGCCGCCGCAAAAAAGGCATGATCGGTGCCCGCATCCGTGTGATGGTGGTGGGCATTCCCAATGTGGGCAAATCCACCTTCATCAATTCCTTTGCCGGTGCTGCCCGCGCCAAAGCGGCCAACAAACCCGGCGTTACCCGCGGCAAACAGTGGATCACCGTGGATGATTACGACCTGATGGACATGCCCGGCGTGCTTTGGAAAAAGTTTGACAGTCTGGAAACCGCCACCAATCTGGCGTTCATCGGTTCCATCAAAGATGATATCCTGGATATCGAGGAGCTTGCCTGTGGTTTGCTGTCCGGCGTGCGGGCCATCTATCCGCAGCGCCTGATGGAGCGCTACAAGCTGGATGAGCAGGCTTTGGCTCTGCCGCCATATGACCTTTTGCAGGCCATCGGTGCCAAGCGCGGTATGCTGATTTCCGGCGGCGAGGTTGACACCGAGCGTGCCGCCAAAATGCTGGTCGGGGAATTCCGCGCCAGCAAGTGGGGCCGTATCTCGCTGGACGCCCGCCGCAGCGCGCAGAGGTGACAGACTGGGAGGGCGATGATGCCGATGAGGACGAGCAGTAACCCCGCGTTGTATACGTTTGACGCAGCAAAGCGCGCCGAGCATGGCAACATCTGCGGCGTGGACGAAGCTGGACGCGGCCCCCTGTGCGGGCCGGTCTGCGTAGCCGCCGTCATTCTGAACCCGGATGACCCCATTGAAGGAGTCAACGACTCCAAAAAGCTCAGCGAGAAGCGCCGCGAAGCCTTGTTTGACGAGATCATTGCCCGCGCTCTGTGCTACCAGATCGTTTTTATCTCCCCGCAGGAAATTGACGAGCGCAACATCCTGTGGGCTACCATGGACGGCATGGAGCGGGCGGTGGCCGGTTTGGCCGTTACGCCGGACTATGTTCTGGTGGATGGCAACCGCTGCCCGCCCAATCTGGCCCAGCCTGCCGAGGCTGTCGTCAAGGGTGACGCCAACAGCGCCAGTATTGCGGCGGCTTCCATTCTGGCCAAAGTCAGCCGTGACCGGTACATGCTGGAGCTGGATAAACAGTACCCGCAATACCAGCTGGCCAAACATAAAGGTTATCCCACCAAGCTCCATTATGAGCTGATTGAACAATATGGCATTCAGGATTTTTACCGCCGCAGCTTCTTGAAAAAGCAGGGCTACTGGCCATGAACGCGCTGACTTGGGTCACATGGGAGAGGCTGTTGCCGCTAAGTATTACATCCGGCAGGGCTACCTGCTGCTGAACCATAACTACCGCACCCGCATGGGGGAGCTGGACTTGATCTTATACAAGGCAGACACCATCGTGTTTGCCGAGGTCAAGACCCGCACCAGCGCCCAGCGCGCCGCCCCAGCCGAAGCGGTGGACTATTATAAACAGCAACGTCTGATTGCCGCGGCAGGCCAGTATCTTCAGCAAAGCCCGTATGCTGATGCCAACATCCGTTTTGATGTGGTGGAAGTTCTGCCTGCCGGTTCCGGCTGGCAGGTCCACTGCATCCGGGATGCTTTTGCCAGCGAATGATGCGGGGACTATTTTGAGCTGTTTTGGATACAGCAAAACAGGATGTGCAACCTATTTTTTGCTGTGCCAGAAAAAACAGGCCTTTCTGTGCGGAAAGGTTTGATAGAGATGAAAAATATATAGGGGGTTTGATTATGCAGTTCCAAAGCACACGCGATCCCAACACCATCGTTTCTTCGTCGGAGGCCATTCTCTGCGGTTTGGCACCGGTCGGAGGCCTGTTCGTTCCCACCGCGTTCCCCAAAGCAGAGCTGGAAGATTGGAAATCCCTCAGCTACCCGGAGCTTGCCCAGAAAGTTCTGGCTGGCTTTTTGACAGATTATGACCCGGCTTTCCTGGGTGAAGCTGCCGCTGCAACTTATGGAGATGCCTTTGCCGGTAAGGCGGGTTATGTCCAGAAGGTTCACGATGGCCTGTACTCGCTGGAATTGTGGCACGGCCCGACCTGCGCCTTCAAGGACTATGCGCTCCAGCTGATGCCCAAACTGCTGGTTCAGGCCAAAAAAACCTGGGCCGCACCGAAACGACCCGCATTCTGGTGGCAACCTCCGGCGATACCGGCAAGGCTGCACTGGCTGGTTATGCAGGCCTGCCGGGCATTGAGATCGAAGTGTTCTATCCCGATGCCGGTACCAGCGAAATCCAACGCCTGCAGATGGCCACCCAGGCAGGAGATAACGTATCCGTCTATGCCGTGAACGGCAACTTTGACGATGCCCAGACCGGCGTGAAACGCGTGTTTGGCGATGCTTCGGTTGCTGAAGAACTGGAAAAGCGCAATATCTGCCTGTCCAGCGCAAACTCCATCAACTGGGGTCGCCTGGTGCCGCAGATCGTGTACTACTTCTATGCCTACTTCCGCCTGGTGGAGCAGGGCAATGTTGCCTGGGGACAGCCGGTGGACTTCTGCGTGCCGACCGGAAACTTTGGCGATATCCTGGCCGGTTATTATGCCAAGCAGATGGGCCTGCCTGTGGGCAAGTTGGTTTGCGCTTCCAACAAAAATAACGTCCTGACCGACTTTATCAAGACCGGTACCTATGATGCCCGCCGCACCTTCTACAAGACGACTTCGCCGTCCATGGATATCCTGATCTCCAGCAACCTGGAGCGTCTTCTGTACCATGTCAGCGGCAGCAGCGCCAAAGTGGCAGGCTGGATGGCTGACCTGGCAAAGACCGGTATGTACACCGTCGATGCCGAGACCCTGGCCCGCATTCAGGCATCTTTTGCCTGCGGCTGTGCTGATGATACAGCTGGCGCTGCAGAGATCAATGCCCGCTTTGAGCAGGACAATTATCTCTGCGATACCCACACCGCCGTTGCGTTCTGCGTAGCTGAGACGGTGCGCAGCGCGGCACCTATGGTGGTGCTTTCCACCGCCAGCCCGTACAAGTTCCCGCGCGATGTGCTGGCCGCGCTGGGTGAAACTGCCCCGGAAAGCGACTTTGCCGCCATGGCTGCTCTGAATGTCAAAACCGGCTGCCCGGTTCCGGCTTCCCTCAGCGTGCTGAACACCCTGCCGGTGCGGTTCAATACCGTCATTGAGCCTGCCGCCATCCGGGATGCCGCGCTGAAATAAGCGGCATTAGGGGCGTGCATTACACGCATTAAGTAAGCACTGCCAGGCCCGCAAACGCAGCCCGGCAGCCGCCGGTAAACTGTGGTTATACTTCGCTGAAGGTTTCGCACATTGTTTCTGTGCCGTTGTTGGCGCGGTGGTTCACGTGAATCTCATGCGCTGTGCAGCAGCAGGAGCCGTTGTTGTACACACAGTTTTCTACATCACAGCAAATTCCGTTGATTACGTTTTCTTCCATCATGGTGCTTCTCCTTTCTTGGTAAGGCACAAAAGCGTTTGCTTTTGCGTGCTCTATCAGTATGGGCAGAATACACCAGAATATACTGCCGGGGGTGCATATGGCAATTTTTGTGGTTGGTGATCTTCACCTTTCTCTCGGCGGGGATAAGCCGATGGATGTTTTTGAAGGCTGGGAAGGCTATCTGCCCAAGTTGGAAGCAAACTGGCGCACGCTGATCTCCCCGCAGGATACAGTCATTCTGGCGGGGGATACCAGCTGGGCCATGAAGCTGGAGGACACCAAAACCGACTTTGCATTTATCCAAAACCTGCCGGGTCAAAAATGGCTGCTGAAAGGCAACCATGATTATTGGTGGACGACCGCCCGCAAGATGGAGCGCTACCTGACAGAAAACGGCTTTGATACCATGCACATCCTGCATAACAATGCCTGCATGGTGGGGGATTATGCCTTGTGCGGCACCCGCGGCTGGCCGTTTGACGATACCAACGCCCAAGATGCCAAGATCATGGCGCGCGAAGCCGGCCGCCTGCGCATGTCGCTGCAGGCAGGGGGAAGCGCACAGAAAATTGCATTTCTGCATTACCCGCCAGTTTATCCCGGCGGGTGCGCACAGCCGTTGGTGGATATCCTGCATGAGTTTGGCGTGCAGCAATGTTATTACGGCCACCTGCACGGAAAGTCCATCCGCGGGGCTATCCAGCGCGAAGTGGATGGTATCCGCTACAAGCTGGTTTCGGCGGACGGTTTGCATTTTTGCCCTTATAAAATCTGTGATTAAAGCATTTGTTTGCAGCTTTTTTCAATTTTTTTGCCTGTAAAGGGAATTTTATTTCAAAATGGGCTGGTATTCTTTGCCGGTACATGATATAATACATTGTATTTCTATGTTTGGAGGATTTTCAAATGAATCTGATTTCCTGTGAAAAGCTCGAAAAGAGCATGGTAGAATTGCAGTTCTCTATCGACGCTGAGACCTTCAAGGCCGCTGTGAACAATGCGTTCAAGCGCGAAGGCAAAAAATATGCCATTCCCGGCTTCCGCAAGGGCAAGGCTCCCCGTCATATGATCGAGAAGATGTACGGTTCTGACATTTTCCATTATGATGCTGTCAATGATCTGTTCCCGGAGGCTTATGAGGCCGCTGTGAAGGAAGCAAAGATCGATGTTGTCGGCCGCCCCGATCCCGAGGTCGTTTCCATGTCTGAGGCTGACGGCGTTGTGCTGAAGGTCAAGGTTGCCGTCAAGCCCGAAGTTGAACTGGGCGAGTATGCCGGTTTAACTGTGACCAAAGAAGCCAAGAATGTCAACGAGGCAGATGTTGACGCCGAAGTGAAGCGCATGCAGGACCGCAACGGCCGTCTGCTGACCCGTGAGGGCGCTGCTGAGAACGGTGATACCGTTGATATCGACTTTGAGGGCTTTGTTGATGGCAAGGCTTTTGAGGGCGGCAAGGCAGAGCATTACTCTCTGGTTCTGGGCTCCGGCTCCTTCATCCCCGGTTTCGAGGATCAGGTTGTTGGCCATTCCGCTGGCGAAGAGTTCGACGTCAACGTCAAGTTCCCCGAGGAATACGGCGCTGCCGAGCTGGCTGGCAAGGATGCAACCTTCAAGATCAAGCTGCATGAAGTCAAGTACAAGGAGCTGCCCGCTCTGGATGACGACTTTGCAAAGGACGTCAGCGAGTACGACACCCTGGACGAGCTGAAGGATTCCATCCGCAACAACATCAAGACCAACCTGGACAAGCAGGCTGAGCAGAAGGTCGAGAACGATCTGATGGATCAGGTTATCACCAACATGAAGGCTGATATTCCTGACGCCATGGTTGACAGCCGCATCGACGAGCTGGTTCAGGACTTCGAGTATCGCATTTCTCAGCAGGGCCTGAAGCTGGCTGACTACCTGAAGTATATGGGTATGAACATCGAGCAGTTCCGTGCACAGTTCAAGGAGCAGGCTGACAAGCAGGTCAAGATGCGCCTGGCAATGGAAGCTATCGTTGCCAAGGAAGGCATCACCGCTTCTGACGAGGAGTTCGAGGAAGAAGTTAAGCGCATTGCTGACGCTTACAAGATGGAAGCCGACAAGGTTAAGAGCATTGTGGACGCCGCTGCTGTTAAGGCTGATCTGGCAATCAATAAGGCAATCGACTTTGTTAAGGAAAAGGCTAACGTTGTGACCGCTGAGCCCAAAGAAGAGGAAAAGCAGGACTAATCCATAGCCCTGGCTTTGCCCGATAGCAAGATTGTATAAAAGCCGATACAGCGTGCTTTGCCGTTGTATCGGCTCTTATCGAATCATGGAGATTTGTTCTCCGCTCTCCGGGCTGTAACAGCCCGGAACCATTACCATTGTTTTAAGGAGGGAACCGAATGAGCCTGGTACCTTATGTTGTTGAGCAGACTGCGCGCGGTGAGCGCAGCTATGATATTTTCTCACGCCTGTTGAACGACCGTATTATCGTTCTGAGCGAGGATGTCAACCCCAATTCCGCGAGCGTGATCATTGCACAGCTGTTGTATCTGGAAGGGCAGGACCCCGAAAAAGATATCAGCTTCTACATCAACAGCCCTGGCGGTTCCATTACCGACGGTATGGCCATCCACGATACCATGAAGTATATCAAGTGCGATGTTTCCACCATCTGCGTGGGCATGGCTGCTTCCATGGGTGCATTTTTGCTGGCCAGCGGCACCAAGGGTAAGCGTTTCGCCCTGCCGAATTCTGAGATCCTGATCCATCAGCCGCTGATTTCCGGCGGCCAGGGCGGTGGCCTTTCCGGCCAGGCAAGCGACATCCAGATCCATGCCAACCACCTTGTGCAGATCAAGAAAAAGATGAACCGCATGCTCAGCGAGTATACCGGCCAGCCTCTTGAGGTTGTGGAGAAAGATACTGACCGCGATAACTACCTGACCGCAGAGGAAGCCAAGGCCTATGGCCTGATCGATGAGATCATTGTAAAACACTAAAACCGGGGGAATTAGGAAATGGCAAATTCGATTTCCGGCAAGGACGGAAAACGTGAAATGATTTGCAGCTTTTGCGGCCGTTCCCAAAGCCAGGTGGATCAGCTTATCATCGGCCCCGGCGTAAACATCTGCAAAGATTGCATTGATATGTGCTACAGTGCCCTGTATAAGGATGGCAACGTACCCGAACCGCCGCGCGCAACGCCGGAACGCCGTGCTGCGGCTTCTCGCGGGCATTCCGGCGTTGACCCTTTGGCGGATGTCAACATCATGACGCCTGCTGAGATCAAAGCTGGCCTTGACCAGTATGTCATTGGTCAGGACGATGCCAAGCGCGTGCTGGCAGTTTCTGTCTACAATCATTATAAGCGCATTCTTTCCGGGCAGGAAAGCCATGTAGAGCTGCAAAAGTCCAACGTACTGATGCTTGGCCCGTCCGGTACCGGCAAAACCCTGCTGGCCCAGACGCTTGCCAAAATGCTGAACGTTCCGTTTGCGATTGCGGACGCCACCACCCTGACCGAAGCCGGTTACGTTGGCGAGGACGTTGAGAACATTCTGCTCAAGCTGATTCAGGCTGCGGACTTTGATATTCCCAAAGCCGAAGTTGGTATTATCTATGTGGATGAGATTGATAAGATCACCCGCAAGAGCGAGAACCCATCCATCACCCGCGATGTTGGCGGAGAGGGCGTGCAGCAGGCATTGCTGAAAATTCTGGAAGGCACTGTCAGCAATGTGCCGCCCAACGGCGGCGCAAACATCCGCAGCAGGAATTCATCCAGATCAACACCAAGAACATCCTGTTCATCTGCGGCGGTGCCTTTGACGGCCTGGAAAAGCTGATCCAGACCCGTACCGACAAGAGCACCCTCGGCTTTGGTAGCCAGCTGCGCACCAACCTGGACAGCGAGGAAACCCGTCAAAAGCTGCTGCGCAAAGTGGAGCCGGACGATCTGGTCAAGTTTGGCCTGATTCCGGAGCTGATCGGTCGTCTGCCGGTTGTGACGGTGCTGGACCCGCTGGATGAGGAATCTTTGATCCGTGTTCTGACCGAGCCGAAAAACAGCATTGTGCGCCAGTACAAAGAGCTGCTGGCTATGGACAGCGCTGAACTGTCCTTTACGGATGCTGCCCTGCGTGCTATCGCCCAAAAGACCATTGCACGCAAGAGCGGCGCCCGCGGCCTGCGGAGCGTGGTGGAGGATATCCTGATCCCCATCATGTACGAAATTCCGTCTGACCCCACTATTACCCGTGTTACCATTGATGCGGACACAGTGAATGGCGGACAGCCGCACCTGGAATATGGTGCCGTGCGCAAGCGCTATAAAAATAAGGCAATCATCAAGCAGTAAATAGCCCAATCAAAGCAGCAGCCCCTGCCGCTGTAGAATGTAATTGTTCTACGGCGGCAGGGGTTTTATTGTTTTGTATGTTGATCAATGTGTAAGCTGATGCCGGTCATTCCGGGGTTGCGGCTCTGCAGCCTTCCTTTATAGCGAGCGGTGTCAAGGTCGCATAAATAGGGTGTTTTCAAAAAAAACATGCTGCGTTTCCTCATTTGGCGCACCCTCCGTCCGCTGGCAGCCGCTATCAATGGCATCCGGCAGGGGAGCACTCTCCTATACCATTTCAATCCGCACAATGTTACCACGCACAAGAGTTTGAAGGAGCTAACAGAAGCAGCTTTGTTATAAGAAATAAAGCCGGAATTGTCAAAACCTACACGGTACACCTGTTATTGCTTTATCTTATTCAGGCACTTTAAGGCACTAAACAACACCTTTAAGCTAAAGGGCTGAACCGTACTATTCCACGCTGCTTTCCCAATAAAAATTCCCCCGATGCAAAAGGGTTATCTTCTGCATCGGGGGAATGCGATTTATGGTTTGATTTTACTCAATCACAAGCAGCAGGCTCATTTTGAACTTGCCTTGCGGGGTAACGCTGTGCAGGCCGTTTTTGTCAAAGCGGAAACTTTCGCCTGCGTTCAGCTCGTAATCCTGACCCTCATAGTCAATGATTGCTTTGCCTTCCAGTGCGGTCAGGATGCGTTGCCGGGGGCGCGGTGTGGGGGCAGGCTGGTGCCCGCATCGAATGCCATCAGCACAAACTTCATGTTGTCTGCGTGGACAAGGTCAACATTGGCAATGCTGCCCTCTTCGTAAGAAATCAGGTCTTTCAGGGCTGTGGGCTGGCCAGCTTTGATGATGTTGTTCATGATAGTATTCTCCTTTTTCAAAATAATTTCAGTATAGATCATACCGATATCCGTGCTGGTTCCACACAGTGTTTTGGGCGGAACAGCCAGAAAATCATCCCCCGCAAAGAACTGCCCGGCCATCTTCGCCTAAGATAAAGCGGCCGTTGCCCATAACACCCACATACAGGGTCGTACAGTCATAGCTTTCCGGCGTAATGGTAGTACCGCCCCAAGGGAAAACCAGGTGACCAGCACCTCTTTGCCAAGGTTTGCCGGGCGGGAGACTGTCATACAATCACGGATGGGGCGCATTTGCGCAATGGTAAAAGGTTGGTGTTCCATGCGGTATACCTCACAGTGAGATTCGTAGGCTAAAGCATCGGCATTTCTATTGGCCGTCTGTTCAAAATGGATTCCTGCAGGTTCCCGCAAAATCACATTTCCCCGGCACAAGCTGGATGCCCTGCAAAATGCAGGCGGGCTGCGGCGTTTTTACTTCAGCGTTGTGGGGCGGTTCAGATAAATCACTTTGTTGTCAGAAATAAAAGTCTGGAAGTTATACAGGATCAAGATTTGGTCATAGCCCTCTTTTTCAATCGTGGAATCTAACCCATAGGCCAGCCCGCGGAAATCCACCACGCCAATTTTCGCATAATTCGCCGTCAGGTAGGGGATAAAGCTGTTGGCATAGCTGTCCTTTACCACCAGGATGCTGCCCGTCCCGTTGCCCTCAATCACCGAATAACCGTTGTTGCCATCCAAAAAAGCTCCATACTTGTCACGAGTATCCAGCTTGGCAAGGTTCATCAGGCCCTCGGTTTTCACCGGTTCATAATCTGCTTCGCCGTTTACTTTATAAACCGTCATCTGGTTGGGCAGATCATAATAGCTGAAACTGTCCGCCTGTGCATTCCAGCGCCGCGTAGCAGAATAATGCGTGCCGTAAAAATCGGGGACGGTAATTTTGGTATAGACATTGCAGTCAAACGGCGTCAGATTTTTCAGCGTGCAGAACTGCTGGTAAGCGCGGTAAGCACCATCCGGTGTCCAGTGGTGGTCGGTCTTAAAGTACAGATGCTGATCCTTATTGGCGCGGTAATCGTCGCGCATATCGATCACATCCGCCCCGCTGGCCTGCACTTGGGCAAAAATGTCATCCAGCATGGCATCTTCGTCCACCATGGGGGCATTGGCCGGCAGCATTTCCGGGTAGATATCGCTGGCCGAAGGTGCCAGCAAAAAAAGTGACCCGGCCGGGGTAGCGCTGGGCAAAGTTTGTGACGGCACTGATATTTTTCCCCAGTTGCTTCTCAGTATCCGTACTGACGGTAAACAGCTTGGTGAACATCCAGCCATCTTTGCCGTTTAGGATGCCGCTTTCCTCCGTTTTGCCAAACGCGAGGGCATTGACGGCGCTTTCCAGGTTGATCCACCCATCGCGCAGGCAACCTGATCCTGCAGATAGGTGGAAAAATCATCCTGCCATTTGCCGTTCAGCAAAGTTTTTACGCTGAACACTGGCATTTGCGCCAGTTTGCGGTTTTCCAGCTCCGAGTTCTCGCGCTTGGGCCAGAACAGGTTGACCAGTGCAAACCCGCACAGCAAGGCGGCAAAAACAATCAGGGAAGCTGGCGGCAGATGACGGTCGGATCTGCGGTGAACATATTTTTCCATAAAGCCATCCCTCCCCTTAAAAGTTTGCATACAGTGCGGTGGAACCCGTTGCTGCTACCACATACGCCGTGCACAGAACAAAGCAGACGCCGCAAAGCGCTGCCCGTAGCGGGGCTTTGCCTTTGCACCACTGCCAGAACTGCCCCGGCAGTTGGGTGGAGCAAACGCAGCACACAACCAGCAGCACCGCATAATTGCGCAGGAAATACAGCGCCGAAACGCCGCCCTGCGGGATGAACAACCGGCTGAGCAGCAGCCCCAGCGGTGCACCGGAGGCGTTGCAGGTGAACAGCCCCCAGCCCAGTACCACCAGGAACAATGTGTAAATGTGCGGCCAGACCTTGCCTTTTTTCAGGTACTTCATCAAAAAGTTCTTTTCGATGACAAGCAGCACGAAATAGTACAGGCCCCAGCAGATGAAGTTCCAGTTGGCACCATGCCAGATGCCGGTCAGCGCCCAGACGGCCAGCATGTTCAGCATCTGGCGCCCGGCACTGCAGCGGTTGCCGCCCAGCGGGATATAAATGTAATCCCGGAACCAGCCGGAAAGGCTGATGTGCCACCGCCGCCAGAATTCGGTAATACTGCCTGAAATGTACGGCAGGTTAAAGTTCGCCGGGCATTCAAAGCCCATCATCAGGCTCAGGCCGTTGCTCATCTCCGAGTAACCCGCAAAGTCAAAGTACAGCTGCAAAGAGTACGCAATAATGCCCAGCCATGCCAGCGGCAGGGAAGCGTTCGCCAACCCAATGCCGCCTGTTCCGATGATATCCTGCCAGAGCGCCGCAATGGAATCCGCCAAAATCACCTTTTTGGCAAGGCCGAACACAAACATTTCAGCACCATCCTGCGCTTTTTGCAGGGTGCAGCGTCCCTGTGTCTGGTGTAGGACATCCGCCATATCCCGGTATTTCACGATCGGGCCAACGATCAGCTGCGGGTACATCAGAACATATACCGCAAAGACCACCGGGCTGCGTTCCGCTTTTACCTTGCCGGTATACACATCCGCAGTATAACTGATGAGCTTAAACGTATAATAGCTGATGCCCAGTGGCAAAACATCCAAAAAACTCAGCTTGGCAAACCCGGTGGAAGCGATAACGTTGAGCGTGTCCAGCAAAAAGTTCGTGTATTTGCAGTAGACCAGCGCCGCTGCCGTCAGCACAATGGCAGCAATCAGCACGATTTTTCGCTTGCCCCCGGCGGGCAGGCTGGCAAGCAGAAGCCCCGCCGCATAGTTGATGGCAACCATGCCCACGGCCAGCGGCAGCCATGTAATACCGCCCCAGCAGAAAAACAGCAGACTTTCCACCAGCAGCACCGCATTTTTGACCCTGCCCGGCACAAGGTAATACAGCCCCAGCGCCAGCGGCATAAAACAGAATAAAAAGACAACGCTGTTAAAATTCACAGCGGTTCCTCCTCTCTTGGTTCAGGAGTGTGGGGAACAGCCCACCAAAAAACAAGGCCGCAGCCTGTTGGGGCGCGGCCTGTTTGGTATCGGTTTGTGCTACTATCAGGCAAGTGCCCCGTCAATGGCGGTGTCGATTGCGGAATAATCCGGGCCATTCACACCGGCAATGACCATGACCACAACATTGCCTTTTACCACAATGCGTGCATCCTGTGCCTTGGCAACTTTATCAGCAAAGTCAGCATACAGCGTGCTGCTCATTGATTCCTTATAGGCTTCCAGTTCAGCTTTCACGGCGTCAGCGGTGCCATCTTTGACTTGGGCGGCGAATACCAGAGCACAGTCTGCCTGGTCGTTGGTCACATCGCCCTGGAAAGCAACAATGTTATCCGGGGTCAGGTTCATCTCGTTCTCCATGGAGAAGTCATCGATGGCACGGGCATTGGGCACTTCGTTCACAGCCTCAATGGCGGTCACGATGGCGCCCAAATCCACGCTGGCAGTGGCTTCCTCAGTGGAGGAAGCATCGGTGCTGGCTGCCTCAGAAGCCGTGCTGCTGGCAGCTTCCGAAGAAGCACTGGCAGAGGAAGAAGCGCCGCTGCCGCAGCCAGCCAGCAGGGTGGCAAACAAAACGGCTGCCGCCAAGGCAGAAATCAATTTTTTCATAATATAGTTCTCCTTTGTTGGTTCGGGGTTCAAATTTATCTCTTTGGCCCTCTGGGAATTTAGATCACCTACTATAGTACACCAGAATAATGTACTTATATAGGATACACGATTTTACACCTGTTTTTCAAGTCCCGCAGGGTAAATCTCACACACTTTCACATCTACAATTTTGCGCAAAATACCGGCGCTTGACAAACTCCGCCCGCCACCTTACACTTTGAAATACAGAATCCATGTAACTTATAAGGCAACACCGCACAATTCCCGCCTTGCGGCTTAAGCACCGCTCCGGCAGCTGCGGCACGGCATCTGCGTTGCCAAAATGCTCGATAAGACATCCAGTATTATCTGCGCTTTTGGCTTGGCATCT